>Ga0335074_10000455_pt1 | contig 59294 bp, 48 predicted proteins | sample Lox_Sample_23_FD_206715 | JGI IMG/M metagenome (GOLD analysis project Ga0335074, IMG submission 206715) | Soil microbial communities from Loxahatchee National Wildlife Refuge, Florida, United States - Lox_Sample_2.3 | ecosystem: Environmental > Terrestrial > Soil > Wetlands | place: USA...
TCGCCGCCGGCGTCTGGCACAACTGGCTGCTCTGGGAAGCCGGCCAAATCGAGGATCCCGGCCGCCACTTCACCCACTACGACCACTGAAGCCGTGAATTCGGAATCAGCCATCTAGCTAACTGCTGCTGTCGTGCCATTGACGCGCCTGCTCCTCGAGCGCGCCCAGCTCCGCAGTGGTCGTCAATGCCGGCGCGACATCCATCCCTCTGATCCAGACGAGTCCGCTCGGCAAGGGATTCACTGTCCTGTTGAGCTCGGGACGGACGCCGTCAAGCGCCAGGTCGCGCAAGATCAACGGCATGTTCAGGCCGGCCTGCGTGAAGAAGTGGATGGTTGTGAAAAAGCGCCCGATGTTGATCTCCGTCAGATACGGACGACCGTCCTGACCATAGGTCATGTCCACGCCGAAGACGCCGTGCGGTGTGGGATCGATCGCAAGAATCGAAGCCTGCGCGAGTTCATCTATCTCGGGATCGGCCGCGGTCGCGGCCACGCGGGTTACTCCAGTCACGCCGGCCGGAGCGCGACTGGAGAACGCCCACTCGTAGCGCTTGCGCGTCTGCGCGGCGATCAACTCGCCCTGCCACCAGATCGACTGCCAGGTGACGCTGTCACGCCCGAGCATCCTCGCAGCAGTGAACGCTCCCCAGCCGTCAAAACGGTCGACCCATGCCCGTGCGAGCTCCCGGGACGCGGTTGCGATGGCGCCGCGCCCGCCTCCCCCTTCGATCGCCCGGAGCCAGACTTCGGGCCCGAGACGCTCGAACGCGCGGTCGAGGTCAGCCGGCGAGTTGAGCAGCATCGTCGCCGGCACGGGCAGGCCCGCTGTGGCCCATATCTCGTATGACTGGTGCTTGTCGACGCACGCCTCCACTGTGCGGGGAGCGGGCAGCGGTACATGCACGCCCAGCCCTTCGACCGCGGCGCGGATTCGCGAAACGGCACGGACCTCGAAATCGTGCTGCACGAGCAGCAGCTGGGGCGCAGTCCTATCGAGCAGCGTGAGCAGCACCGGTTCGTAAGCCGGATGGACCGCTTCAGGAACGAGGTGTGCCTCGTCCACGTCTGCGAGGAACAGGTCCGCAGGCGAGGACGACTGGCCGATCACATGATCGTCGCGACCGGATGCTCGTAGCGAGCGGACCACGTTGTTTCCCGGCGCCCCGCCAACGCCGCCAACCTGTATGCGTGCCGGTGGCATCGCCTTAGACTGGGCTGGAGCTGGTCGCGACGAGTCGCTCGGCAGCGACCACGCTGTCGATCTCGCGCCTGAGTCCCTCTGTGAGCGCTAGCCTCTGCCACGGTCCGAGCACCTTCTCCAGCAGCTTTGTGTCGAACCCAATCGACGGTGGAGTCGCGTGATCGCTCAAGTACCTGATGCGACCCAGGAAGCCGACGATCTCGATGAGCGTCTGGGCGATCTCGTTCAGCGTGTACGTGTCCGGCGACGCGAGGTTCAGGATCTCCGGCAGGGCGTCACCGCTAAGCACCAGGCGCCTGATCGCCTCTGCCGCGTCGTCCACATAGAGCAGATCGCGCCGCGTGGTCCCATCCCCGACGACGGTCGGGGGACGACCTTTCATGAGCGCTGTGATCGCCGCCGGAACGAACTTCTCGTAGGCCTGCTCACCGGGCCCATAGAGATGGCCTATGCGCATCGCACACGCCTGATAGCCGCGATCACGCGCGTCCTGTTTGACAATGTGCTCGCCAAGGAGCTTGGAGGCCGCATAAGCATCGATCGGGTGCAGAGGCGAATCCTCACGTAGCCGCCCTGCGTTGCCGGCGCCATATACGTCGGCGGTGCTCGCGAACAGGAACCTGCGCGGGGGAGGGTCCAGCGCTTCGAGCAGCGCCAGCAGCCCTGCCACGTTCGCATCGACGATCTCCGGGAGATTCGAGTCTCCGGCTCGCTTGGTGGTCCACGCTGCCAAATGGACGACCACGTCGGCCTCCAGCCTGGTTGCGCCCACGAGCCGCGGCAGCCTCGCCGAAAGCGGCACGACGGACAGCTGGGTATCCGCGCACAGCAGCGCATGGACGCGCTTGCCCAGAAAGCCGGTCTCACCGGTCAGCAGCACTCGCTGGCTCGTCACGCGCGTGAGCATATCTGCGATCGCGGGGCGCCCTGGGGGGCGCTCAGGACCCCGTATCGCGAATTGACGCCGTGGGCACTTGCACGTCCGCCACGCGAGTGGACGGGCGTACGCCAAACGACCACATCCGGTTGGCAAGGAATGTCAAGGGCGCGGCGATCAAGATCGCGAGCCGCTGGGCGGTCGCAGCCCCGAGCCCGATCGCCGAGTACAACGTCGCGAAGCTCGCGTAGTTGACGACGAAGCTTGCTGCCGCCACCACACAGAAGCGCCGCAGATCGCTGGCGATGCTTCGCCCGCTGGGTGGAAACGCCCACGCTCGAATCAGCGCGAAGTTGAACAGGCCGTTGACCACGAAGACGATCCCGAACGCGAGATATGGTGCGATGCCGACCGCGAGCTCGCCAGCGTAGAATGCGATGGCCAGCAGGTAGCCGCAGCCGGCGACGATCCCGTAACGGATGAGTTGAGAAGTCGGGTGCCTGACGGGCGTAAGACCGAAAGCGCGGATGATCGGCTGCATCTTACGCAGGATACGTGCGCCCACGCGCGCCGGGCGCGCGGGCAAGCACAACGATCAGCGCAAGCCACGCCAGCAGCGCCAGCGCTGCAAATAGGTCCTGAGCAGCGCGTCCGGGTTCGTGGAAGCTCGCTGTGAAGGTGTATTTGCCAGCCGCCAGCCGCCACGTGCGCAGTGGAATCCCGGCGTCGACGGCACGTACCTTGCTCGTGTTCGCTTGCCAGCCGGTGACCGACAGCTCATTCTCGACCATCAGCGACGGTTGCGCGAGGTCCACCGAGTAGCGGATCGATTGTGTGCCGTAGGATTCCGTGCGCACGTACGAGCTGGGCGTCCACGACGTCGCCGCAGGAAGGTGGACAGCGCCCTTGCTGCATCCCACCGCAGCGCAGGGGAAGACGTATGCGTTCCATGGCTGCAGCATGAGACGCAGCCATGCGGGGTTGTGCTCGACGCGCCAAAGCGACCTCTCGATCGTGCCGCCGTAGTCGACCAGGTGATAGCCCGCCGCGATCCAGCCTGTCGCGTCGGGGTCGCTGCCCGTGGGCGCACTGGCCAGTGGAAGATACGGCGGCACGCGCGCCGGCCGACGGGCTGGCGCCTGGGCCAACAGCGCCGGCAGCTTCCGTATGTCGCCATCCCGCGCGCGGTACTGGGCCGCCGCTGCGGGAGGCAGGCGCCACGGCGACGACCCTCCCTGATAGCTGTAAGAGTTTATGTCGCGCACGCCGTCCACTAGCACCAGGCAGGCAAGCGCCACGATCAGCGCACGCGTTGGCAGTCGCACCAGCACCAGCCCAAGGCACGCGAGCGCGACAAGGACGATCAGCCACAAGTCATGCCTCGGCGACGCGTCGGTCGACGGAGCCAGCAGCGCGCCCTCCACCATCAACGCCGTGATCAGACCCGCTCTCCAGGGCAGGCCGCGACGGTCCACCACAACTTGGCGCCAGCCCTCGGCGCCGAGGAGGATCAGCGCGACGGCCACGAAGGCCTTGTATTCGGCGGCGGGGAATCGGCTCGGGAACAGCAGGCGCAGCGAGGCCATCGCTTGGCCTACGATGCCGATCTTGGGAGTCATCGCGAGCACCAACGCAAGCGCCCCGCCGACGACAAGCGGGGCGTGGCGGCGCAGCGTCTCCCAGCGAACGCACGCGAGACCCACGAGGATCGGGATGCCGACTGCCCAGGAGGTGACTGTGCCATCGGACGTCCACGCGAAGTTGTCGAGGAACAGGCCGAGCAGATCGCGCGGCGCCAACGACCAAACGGCTCGAACCGATGCAGTCGGTTCCACCACGCGGTACAGTTCGTGCGCGTGTTCGGCGCGCAGGTAAGGGAGCAGCACAGCCGCGCATATCGTCACGGCGCCGGTCACGGTGAGCACCAACACCCACACATGCCTGCGAAAGGCCAGTCGGCCCTGCATTCGCAATGCCACCGCCGCGTATACGAGGCCGATGATGGCGAAAGCGGGCAACTGACCAGGGTAGGCGCCAGTGGCGATTATCCAGACAAGTGGGGGGATGGCGATCAGGCGAGTCCAGCGACCGCCTGAGTCGGGTGGAGTCAGCGCCCACAGCAGCCATGGGGTGTAGGCGAAGCCCCTGACAATGTCAGCGTGCTCGGCCTCACCGTAGAAGCCGCCGAAGAAGAGGTATGCCAGCGCGGCCAGGGCGGCCCATGACCAAGCCAGCCGGCGCACCCTTGCGAGCGCGAGCATGCCAACGGAGCCGAACAGCACGTGAACGACCTGCACCGCGGTCAGCACGCGCAGGGTGGCGGGTATGTCCAAGCCGCCGAGCAGCCACCATCCGGGGAAATACACGCCTGCTTGTGGATCGACATCGACCGGGAACCCGCTGGCCACGAATGGCGACCACGACAGCAGGTGCCCCCCGGCCGCCGAAGCTGCCACAAAGGCCGGGGTCGTCGTATACGCGCCGACGAAGTCCCAGGGGAACGTCCAGTGTTCGAACAGCTGCTGAAAGAACACGAGCACCGTGATCAGCGCCAAGCCTCCGATGACGAGCGCTGCCTTGAGCATGGGCCCGCGGACGCCATGGGCAACGCCTGCCTCAACGATGCGATCGAGGTCTGCAAAGACGCGCTGCCGGGCGGCTCCCAACGCTGCTGACAAGAGCGGCATAATATCTGTTGGCGTCGGCGGCTCAGACTGAGATCGGCGAGTTAGGGCGGGAGCGCGGTGCGCGGATCGACCCTTTGACGAGAGCAAGCAGCTCTCAGTGCTCGACGTCCGGACGCACGCTACGATGCGAGTCATGAAGGCATTGCCACGGAGCGTTTAAGTCCGTGTGGCGCTGGCGAGTTGCTCACGCAGTGGTGGGAGTGGACCGCAATCGTCGGGGTCTGAGCGGTTGCGCTGGCTCTGGTCCTCAGCTGTCTCGACCGGGTTTGGGGCACCTGCACGCAGATGGTCGCCCCCAGCCCCGTTGCTGCCGTGGCATTGATGAGCGTGGCCGCTTTGATTGAGAGGTCTCGATCCACGAGGTATATGGTTTCCCGACATGTCGCACGCTAAAGCAAGCTGGGTCAGGCCGGTCGGCGCAAGTTCGACGAGTAGCCGGGCGGTCGACGTCTCGGTGATCATTCCGTGCCATCAGCGCGTTGACATGTTGCGACGCTGCTTGGCGTCTCTGAGGCGTGACCGGGATCCGGATATCGCTGTGGAGATTATCGTGCTTCTGAATGGCACACACCCCACGCAGCAGGGGGTTCTCTCGGCAGAGGATGTACGCGACGTCGTGATACTGCGGTGTGACACGAACATCGGATTCGCAGCCGGATGTAATCTGGCGGCGCAGGAGGCGCGAGGATCGGCCCTCATCCTTCTCAATGACGACGTCGAGGTCGAGGCAGGCTGGCTTCGGGCGCTTGTCACGACGCTCGTCGAAGAACCCGAAGCCGGTGCCGTGGGGAGTCGCATAGTGCTGCCGTCCGGCTTGCTGCAGGAAGCCGGTAGCGTGATTTGGAGCGACGGAAGCACGTTCGGAGTAGGACGCGGGCTGCCCGCCAGCGGCAACGCTTATCGTTACCGACGGATCGTCGACTATTGCTCGGCATGTGCCTTGCTTGTGCAACGTGATGTGTGGGATGCGCTTGGAGGGTTCGACGAAAACTATGTACTTGCTTATTACGAGGACGCGGATCTGTGCCTGCGGATCAAGGAGGAGCTAGGACGGACCGTCATATACGAGCCGTCCGCCGTTGTCATTCATCACGAGCACGCGAGCAGCTCTCCCGAGACGCTTGCCTTCTTGTTCAAAGAGAACCGGGAACGCTTTTGTGAGAAGTGGGTAGACCAGCTTCGCGAACGGGAATTGCCAGGACCATTTCAGCCTGCGCGCGTGCAGCAGGCGGTCATGCGTGCGCGCGGCTTGCCCGCCAGAGTGCTAGTGGTAGACGACCGCGTCCCCGACATGCGCATCGGAGGGGGCGGTGGCCGCATGTTCCTCGCCATCCGTGAGCTCGCCGCGTCTGGCTATGCCGTGACAGTCGCTCCATTTGATACACACACCGGCGATCCCTTGCCGCTGGGCCGCCTGGGCATCGAGGTGACACACGAGAACCTGGAGTGTCATCTGTCGCGTCCTGAGATTGTATATGAGGCGGTGATCATCTCACGGCCGAACAACTACCAGAACGCCATCGGCAGCGTCCGTATGCACCAGCCCCACGCTGCCGTGGTGTACGACGCCGAGGCTCTGTATCATCGACGTTTGGAACGTCAAGCTGAACTCACGACAGAGTTCGGCCGTGCGACGATCGTACAAAACGAAGCAGCGCTGGCTCGCGAGCTGGAGTCGGATATCGGCAGAGCGGTAGACGCGGTAGTGTGTATCTCGGAGGAGGAGGCGCAATGGGTGCGCAGCAACGGCGCGACGTGCCGGGTTGAGGTCGTGCCGCCTTTGGACCCGCAGATCGACTTCGGCCAGCGTAGCTTTGGTGAACGGGAAGGTCTGCTGTTCGTGGCCGGGTGGTTGAGCGGCGCCGACTCTCCTAATGGAGACGGGCTGACGTGGTTCGCTCAAGAGGTGCTGCCATTGATAGAAGCGCGCATACCGTGGGTCAGACTTCGCGTCACCGGCGTCAGCCCACCAGAGTCGCTCCTTTGGCTTGAGAGGCCGACCTTGACGTTCACGCGGAGCGCCCGCGACCTGGATGCCATGCATGACGCCGCCCGCGTGGTTGTGGCTCCGCTTCGCTACGGTGCCGGAGTAAAGCTCAAAGCGGTTGACGCGATCGCGCGCGGTGTGCCTGTCGTGGGGACGTCGGTTGGTCTGGAAGGAATTCCGTATCTCGACCAGGAGACTGCCGACGTGACTGACGACCCGGCCGAGTTTGCGCGTGCCACGATCGCGCTGCTCGAGAACAGGCACCTGTGGGAACGCAGGCGAGCGGCGCTCGAGCGACTAAACTTGCGCTGGCATGGTGCCCGCAAACATTGGCCGGAAATACTCGATGACGCGCGCGGCCGTATGCTGCTTGCGTCTCCCGTGGAGGTTCTGAGCAGATGACTTCGGACTACCTGAAGGGTAGTGTCCGCTATGCCCGAGCGGTCGACCTTGACGATCTCGGAAATCCGCACACGCTGGCAGTGCTGATAGCGGGCCGTGAGGGTCGGGTGCTCGACATCGGTGCCGCCACCGGGTCCGTGGCAGGTGCGCTGCGCGAACATGGGGCTCGCGTGTGGGGGGTCGAGATCGACGAGGCCGCCGCGAGTGAGGCCGCAAAGGTGTGCGAGCAGGTTGTGGTGGGGGACGTCGAGCAGCTCGACCTCGACTCCGAGCTCAACCAGCATGAGTTCGATTGGCTGCTGTTCCTTGATCTGCTCGAGCACCTCCGCGACCCGTTGGCTGTGCTCAAGCGCTGCCTGTCGCTGCTCGCGCCGGGGGGACGCGTCCTCATATCTCTCCCAAATGTCGCCCACAGGAGCGTGCGGCTGCAGTTGCTGCGTGGACACTTCCGCTACACCGAGATTGGGCTGCTCGACCGCACGCATCTGCGATTCTTCGATCAAGACTCAGTGCGCGAGCTGCTCGCAGACGCGGGCTTGTGCATCGAAGAGGAGCTGCCGATTCGGCATCCGGCCGATGAAGAGGATCTGGTCCTTGATGACGTCCCGCCTGATCTCGTTCGCGAATTGGACGGCGATCCAACGAGCGACATCTATCAATTCTTCGTCGTAGCGCGATCTGCTGACGCGGTGAGCCGTATGCGCGTGAGTGAAAACGGGCGCGTCGACATTGGTGTGGCGACAACGCTCGTTGGCAGATTGTGGAAGCGGCTGAATGAGCTTGAAAAGCAAGTTCGGGGCGGAGAGCGGTATGTTGGGAGTCTGCTCGAGCAAATCGGCGGACTCGAGTCCCGCGCCGAGCGTGCCGAAGAGCTGGAGCGAGCCATCGCCGAGCGTATGCGCGAGCTTGCCGCCCGTGACCGGGAACTGAAACAGCTGAGGCTTACAGTAGGTCTCAAGGAGCGCCAGCTCGTTGACGTGCGGGAGCAGTTCGCCGGAGTGCGCGATCAACTCGACGCCGCGCAAGCGGAGCTGGCAGGCGCGACGGCCGAGGCAGCCAATGTTCCGCCGCTGCGTGAGCATATCGCCGCGCTCGAGTGGCAGCACGCCGAGATGGTCAAGCGTTTGCAGTATGGTCGCTATCGAGCAGCGGATTGGCTCAGTGGTGTCGTGAAGGGCACGGCTCTGCACAGATTCGCAAGATTCTTCGTCGAGTCCATATTTGGACGCCGGCGCCGCTGAGTGACAAGGGCGTTGAGTTCGAGGTGCGCACTCGTCGTGCTCTGAGCGGAGTGCGCGCCGGGCAATAGGCGTCGCCACGATCGCTGGCATGATCGAGCACGGGATCTAACCGGTTGGCTACGCCGCCCGCCTTAAGTATTTCGCTCCTCTATGTACCTGGTAGGCGGGCCTCCTTTGTACCGCTAGGCTGGTACAGTACGGGGGATGGCCGCCGTGCTCAACCCCTTCATCTGGGACCGCCCGCTCGACGATCCCGCGAAGATCATCGGCATGGAGGCGTTCGCCCACGAGGTGGCGCTGACGCTGAAGGGGCAGACCAACGTGGCGCTGTTCGGGCCGCGCGATACGGGCAAGACGACGTTCACGAACCAGCTGACGTTGGAGCTCGCCAAGCGGCACGGGCCCGATGCGCCGCCGTTCGAGGTCATCAAGGTGAACCTGCAGCGGGTGGTGAGCATCGCGGGGTTCATCGGCTGCGTGCACGACGCGATGACAGGCCACCCGGTGAAGAGCGTGCGCCGCGCCGCGCAGCGTCAGATCGGGGTGCTGGAGAAGGAAATCGGGTTTGACATCAGGGTCGTCAGAGGCTCGGTGCGAAGCTCCGCGGCCAGTCCCGCGCAGGATGTCGAGACGCTGCACGCCCAGCTGCTTGCGCTGCGCTCGGTGGCGGGCCGGCTGGTGGTCGTGTTCGATGAGTTCCAGCGCCTGCGGCACTGTCCCGGCGAGCCGCTGGCGATCATCCGCTCGGCGCTCATGAGCTCGGGGGCCAATCACGTCTCGCTGCTGTTCACGGGGTCGATCCGCAACGCGCTGAAGATGATGCTCGAGAGCTCCCACGAGCCGATCTACGGGGAGGCCGCCCAGATGCGGCTGCCGGTCATCGATCGCGTGGACTTCCTGGAGTACCTCGACTTCCAGTTCCAGGAGACCGGCAAGCCGGCCGACGAGGATGCGCTGAACTACCTGCTCAGCGCGACCCGCGTGCACCCGCGCAGCACGCAGCAGCTGGCCTGGGAGTGCTGGGCGAGCACGCCGGCGCGGCGGCGCGTGACCCTCGCCACGGTCATCGACTCCCACGACCGGCTCGTGCAGACGATCGAGCGGTCCGAGTTCGCGTCCGTGCTCAACGTCCTGATGAGCGGTGACGAGGCGGAGGCCAACGAGGTCAGGGCGCTGCACCTGCTCGCCGACCGCGGCGGGGCAAACGTCACCAGCCGTCCGCTTGCCAGCCGCTACGGGTTCTCCAGCCACTCGCGTGTACCCACTGCGCTCGCGCGCCTGCAGGGGCGCGGGCTGGTCGACGAGCGGGACGGCGTCTGGTACATCGTCGACCCGCTGTTCAGCGAGTGGTTGAGGCGTGCCTCGCCGCTCGTGGACAGGCCGAGCGCCGAGCCCTTCCCTGCCTAGCATGGACCTAATGTACGGTACCGAAGCGTACCCAATACTAGGTACATATTGATGCGCCTCTGCTTCGTGAGCACCAGCCGTGGCAGCTACTTCATGACCGAGCTGCTGTCAGCGATCTCCGTGGCCGCAAGCGACGCGGGATGCGAGGCGGAGCTCGTGTTCGACGCGTTTCCTTCGCTGGAGGAGGACGCGGCGTACGTGGTGGTCCCGCACGAGTTCCACGCCCACGGCGATCCGGCGGGGTTCCCCGACGCTGAGCAGCGAGCACGGACGATCGCCCTGTGCACCGAGAACCCTGGCACCCCGTGGTTCGAGGAGACCTACGGGCTCGTCGCCGAGTTCGCCGCCGCGGTGTCCATCAACCGCTCCAGCGCCGCCGAGCTGCGCCGCCGGGGCATCCCCTGCGAGCACATCCAGCTCGGCTACTCGCCGACGTGGGACTCATGGCACGGCGACGAGTGCGTCGAGCGGGCGATCGACGTGCTGTACCTGGGGGGCGCCGACCCACGGCGCGATCCACTGCTGGCGGGCATCGGCGGGGAGCTGTGGGCGCGTGAGTGCCAGTTCCTGGTCCCGCCCCTGGAGCGGCGAACGCGCCCGCGGCCGGACTTCCTCACGGGCGAGGAGAAGTACCGGAGGCTGCGCTCCACGCGGACGCTGCTCAACCTCCACCGCACCTCCTCCGCGGCGTTCGAGTGGATGCGCTTCCTGGAGGCGATCTGCAACGGCTGCGTGGTCGTCTCCGAGCCCTGCCTCGACAACGAGCCGCTGATAGCCGGCGAGCACTTCCTCGTGGCCGACGCCGATGGCATCGCCGCGGTGCTCGACGGTCTGCTCGACGACCCCGCGCGACTGAAGACGCTGCGCGAGCGCGCCTATGAGTTCATCCGCCGTGAGCTGCCCATGGGTCCTGCCGTCGAGCGGATGTGCGAGCTTGCTCATGGGCTGCCACGACACCTGCCGACCACCCGGCGCTCGGCCTTCTCCAATGGCGCGCCGGCGGCGCCGCCACCTCCCACGGGGGCCGAGGCGAGTCCGCGATCGGCTGAACCGCCGCTCTCCGCCAAGGCAAGCTCCCCGTCGGCGAAAACGTCGCTGCTGCGCCGCCTGCGCCAGGGCGTCCCTCGTCGTGCCGCCACGCAAGCGCGCCACCCGGGCCTCGACGTGCTCGCCACAACCGGGGTCCCTGCGATTGGCACACCGCGCGTAAGCGTGCTGTGCGTGTTCGCACCGGAGCGCGAACGACAGGCTGTCGCTGCGCTCGCCAGCGTCGCTGCCTCGCGCTACCACCAGCTCGAGCTGCTGGCGTTGATCGCCGACGCCTCGCGCGATGGGGCTGGTTCCGTCCTGGCGCGCTTCCTCGGCGAACATCCCGCGCTCGCGGCCGATCTGCTGCGCCGGGAGCTCGACGACGGCGTGGCAGCTGCCCGCAACGCGCTGGCCGAACGCGCGCGCGGCGAGTTCCTGTTCACGCTGGACGCCGACGGAGGCATCTATCCCTCGACGCTCGAACGCCTCGTACGGGTGCTCGACGCCCACCCGCAAGCGGCATTCGCCTACCCGATGGTGGGCGGCTGGGAAGGGCAGCGCCCCGTCGAGCTGCTCAGCTCGCTGCCGTGGGAGCCCGAGCGGCTGCGCGCCGGCAACTGGATCGACGGCATGGCGCTCATCCGCCGCAGCCGCCTGCTGGAGCTCGGCGGCTACAGCGCCGACCTCCGTCTTGCCGGCCTCGAGGACTTCTACCTGTGGTGCCGCTTCGCCCAGGCCGGAGCCGACGGCGTGCACGTGCCGCAGGTGCTCGCGTGGCGGGCGCGCACGGCCGGCGCCGAGACGCCCGAGCAGTCGGCGCTCATGCGGGAGCTGTTCCCTGGGCTGCTGGCGACGTAGCGCCCGCACGCGGCACGAATGGGGCCTGCTGCCCCTGCGCGTGCGGCGGATCGATCGCGTGCGGCTGCAGGCCGATCTGCCGATCCTCACTCAGTTGGCTGCGCGTTGAGCCGAGCGCAGCCAGTCGGGCTCGCAGCAGGACTGCCGATACGCTTCCACAATGGACAAGCGCATGGAAGAGCGTGCCACGGAGGCCCGCTACACGATAGCACAGGCCGCAGAGCTTGTGAATCGACCGCCTAACGCCGTTCGTCGGTGGAGCCTTGGTCATCGTAGAAAATACCACGGCGAAGTGAAGATCGACAAGCCGCTTATAGAAGCCGATGGATCGGCGGCATTGCCGCTGTCACTCCTGAATCTGCTGGAGCTACAGTTCCTTTCGGACTACCGCAACGAAGCGGCGCTGCAAGCGATCCGACGCGCCTTGGAGTTCGTGGCGAAGGAACTGAAAGTGCCACGCCCGCTCATTTCGGTGAAGTTCCACGTGCGGGGTGGCGAGCTATTTGCAAAGTTCGCAGAAACGCAGGAGTGGGACGTTCTGGTCAATGCGTCCGGCGGGGGCGGCTCGATCATGCTTGACAAGCTGACTGATCGCGTCCGGGTCATCACGGGCGACATCGACTATGACCGTGAGATTCTTCACCGATGGTGGTTCAAGGGTCGTTCGGTTCCCCTATATGTTGACACGCGGGTGGCCGGCGGTCTGCCCATCACGGCCGACACAGGCGTACGTCTGGACGCCATCGTTGCCCGTCATGCAGGTGGCTATGCGAATTACCAGATTCAAGAGGACACCGGCGCGACCGAAGCCGAGGTTGTCGCTGCGATTCTGGCCGCGTGATCGATCGGCTCTACGTCGAGAATGACGTCGGGCGCTCCGTTATGGAGGCCATCAACCTGTTCTCGCCGAAGCACGGCGTCACCGCCGTCTGGCAGCATGCCATACACCCGGAGATGCAACGGACACAGAAGGGCGATGAGTGGTGGATCAAGGACATCGCCCGCCAGAACATGGCGATACTCACCCAAGACCGGAGGCTGCTAGGCATCCAGCAGGCAGCCGAAGGCAGAACGACGAGTGAGAGGCAAGCTGTCATCGACAGCAAGGCGCATGTAATCGCATTCGGTCAAGCGAAATACAGCGACTGGGACAAGCTGCGCTGCCTACTCAACCATTGGGACGCGGTGGACAAGATGCTGAGAGAAGCGGGTCCGCGAGCCGTCACGCTACTGCTGAGCCGCGCAAGCCCTATCGAGCTACCGTAACTGGAAGCGGAGCGCCACGCCCAGCCCTGCGACGGGGTGCTCTCCGCAAGCGATAGGCGCCGCTATCTACCCGAACGCCAGCGCTGCCACCGCCAGGCCGAGCTCGCGCCCGTCCGCGCGCTCACCCGAGTCCCGCCGGTCGGGGTTCGACCAGGTGGTCGGCGCGTCGAAGCTCACCACGTACTCGCCCGCGGCCAGGTGCAGCGCCAGCGTCTGCTCCTGCCAGTCGGGCGCCCGCCGCACGAGCTCCGTCGACCACACCGCCTCGCGCGCGCCCAGCGGCCGAGCCGACACGGCCACGCGCTCGTTGGGGCCGGGCGGGAAGCGGTAGGTGAGCAGCGCGCTGCCGGCCTCGCGCTCGAGGCGCACGAGCACGGCGGCGTGAGCGCTCGCCCACCTGAACTCGCGCCCGTGATCGTCCTCGGCTGCGAACCAGCCGCATACGAGTTGCCCGCTGGCGGCGGGCGAAGACATGTCCACGCCGCCGGTGGGGATCTCGTATGACTCCTCGAAGCACATTCGCTCCAGCGCGAAGCCGAGCGAGCGGGTGTCGCGCGGAGGGTCTGACCAGCCTCGCCGCACGCTGAACAGGACTTCGTAGTCGCCCGTCGTGAGCGCCACGGGATGGCGCTCACGGCAATGCTCCATGGCCCGCCAGGGCAGGTGGGCGGACCACACGTCGAGCAGCGGCTCGGCCGCGTCGGGCCGGCGTATGCGCAGGTCGATGCCGCCTGTGTCCACCGGCGCGTTCGAGTAGCTCAGCACGAGCCAGCTGGTGGGCGCCTGCAGGCGCATCAGCGCGCCCGCGTGCACGCCCGTCCAGCGCTGCGCGCGTCCGCCGGGGCGCTCCAGCGTGAACCATCCGTACAGCAGCTGCTCCTCGCTCCTCGCCTCTGCCATGTCGAGGACGTTGCTCGCGCTCTGCGGACGTGGCGTGCGCCGCGGTGGCAGTCCGGCCGGGAAGCGGTCTCCCCACGAGCGATCGACCAGCTGCGCCGGCACCTGCGCGGTCAGGTGCCGCAGGCGCCGGCGCTCCGCGAGCGTGCTCGCCAGGTTGCGCGCGTTCCAGGCCATCGCGCGCAGCTTCACGCGACGGCGGCGCGTGTCCGCGCGGAGCGTCGCCCAAGCCTCGTGCACGGCCCAGCGACCCAGGGAGCGTACGCTGGCATGCTTGAGCACGACGCGCACGCGGTGGCGCTCGCACAGCAGCCGCCTGCGCTCGGTCTCGGCATCCGCGCCGCTGAGGCCGTGGTCGACCCACGCGTCCGGCGCGACGACCACGCGATAGCCGGCGCGCCACAGGCGGATGCCGTAGTCGACGTCGTCGTAGTAGTTGACCATGCGATCGTCGAACGGGCCGGCCCGCTCCAGGGCCGCGCGCCGGAAGGCCATGCCGCAGCCCATCGGGTACAGCGCCTCGTCTGCGAGCTCGGCGGTTTCATACGGCTCGTTCATCGACAGGTCCGCCGACCAGCCCTGGCGGTTGACAGTTCCGCCCGCGCCGTTGATCACGAGCGGGTTGTCGGCGTAGAACACGGTCGAGGCCACGCCGCCGACGTCCGGCCCGGCGTCGAAGGCGGCAACGACGTTGCTCAGCCAGTCTACGGCGGCGAAGCCGTCCGCGTCGACGAACGCCACGATCTCCCCCCGCGCGCGCTCCAAGCCGAGGTTGCGCGCATGCGGGCAGCCACAATTGAGCGGGCTTCTCACGACATGTACGGCGCCGCGCGCGGCTGCCCGCCGTGCGATCGCGAGCGTGTCGTCCTGCGAGCCGTCGTCGACGACGACGAGCTCGTAGTTGGCGTAGTCCTGGGCGAGCAGCTGATCGAGGCAGCGCCCCAGCACGTCCGCGGAGTTCCAGCACACCACGATCACGGACGCCAGGGGAGACGCGGCCGCAGCACCGGCGAGCCGAGCGCCGCGGTCGTGCCCGTGCCGCTGCGAGCGCATCAGCTCGCGCAGCTTTCGCTGCTCGGCCGTCCATCGCTGCGAGTCCACGCCGGCGGCTGTCAACGCACGCGGTGGGCGCTCGTTAGAGGTCCTCGGCGATGTGCGGCGCCTCGCGGTTGAAGTACCAGAAGCCGAGCGCAAAGATCACCAGCACGAAGGCCAGCGGCTCGAGCAGGGCGCCCCAGCTGCCGAGCGCCTGCCCGGCGCTGTAGGCCGCGTGGACGATCATCGCGTGGCGGAACTGCTGGAAGACGGTGACCAGCGGATTGAGCGTGTAGATGTGCCACAGCAGCTGGTGATTGGGCGGGTGCGCCAGCGCCGGCACGTGTGCTGGGCTGTTGATCAGTTTTTCGCGGATCACTTCGATGGGGAGGATCACCGGGGAGGCGTAAAAGAGGATCTGGCTGAACACTTCCCAGATCGGTTGGATGTCGCGGAAGCGCACGAACAGGGCTGACAGCAGCATCGCCGTGCCGGTGGCGAGCACTGCGAGCATCGCGATGATCAGCGGCAACTCCAACCAGCTGAGCATCGGGCGCACGCCGGCGGCCAGCGCGAAGATCATCACCACGAGCAGGTTCAGGGCCAGGTTGAAGAGCGACAGGAGCACCACCGACAGCGGGATCGCCAGCCTGGGAAACTGGATCTTGCGCACGAGGTTCTCGCGTTCGACGACGCTGCGCACCGCTCCCCCGGTTGCTTCCGCGAAGAACGTGAACAGCACGATCGTGCCGAGCATCTGCACTCCATAGAGCTGTTCCCCCGGTTTGCCGCCTTTGCCGACGTGGCCGATCACCACGAAGAACACGTACAGGACGCTGAACAGCAGCAGCGGGCGCATCACCTGCCACACGTAGCCGAGCGCCGAGCCGAAGAACTTGAGTTTGAATTCGCTGCGCGCGATGTTGTACGTGAGGTGCCAGAAGCGCGACCAGCTGTCGCTGAGCGCGCGCGGGCCGCGGATCGGCTGGCCGACCGGCTCGGACAGCGCCGGCGCGCTCATCGCGCGAACCCGACCTCAGGCAGGCTGCCCGCGGCGGGCGCCGCCACGCGCATGACGTCGGTCTCCACCGGGATCTCCACCATGCCGCCGCTGGCGGTCACGCCCGAGACCACGAACGAGAACCCACCGGCGTAGCGGTCGATCACGTCGAGACCTTCGCCGCGGTGGGTGACGGTGAGCACCGGGTGATAGCGCCCAGGCGCGAGCATGTTGTGGAACGAGAACGAGAACAGGGCAAGCTCGTCCGCCTGAAAGCTGCCCGTCCGCTCCCGGTCTTTCGCGGTCGTGGTCACCACCACCGGCTGGCGCTGCTCGTTGAACAGCGTCAGGCTGAGCGCCGGGTCGAGCACGTCGGCGTTGAAGCCGATCAGCACCTTCAGCGTCAACGGCTCGCCCTGGGGCGCGACACTCTGGCGATCCACGGGGTCATCGCCGATCCACACGTCGCTCACCCGCGCCGTCCCGTCGCCCATGCGCGCGCTGCCCACGCCGTCGTCTTCCTCGCCGACCGCGCGCCCGAAGGCGAGCTCCAGATAACGGTCGGCCACGTCGCGCGGGTCGCCGACGCACACCATCTCCCCGCGCTCCAGCAGCATCGCGCGGTGACAGAAGCGCGTCACCGCGCTCATGTCGTGCGTGACGAAGACGATCGTGCGCCCTTCCTCGCGCATGCGGTTGAACACGTCGAAGCACTTCTGCTGGAAGGCCGCGTCGCCGACGGCCAGCACCTCATCGATCAGCAGGATCTCCGCGTCCACCTGGATCGCCACCGAGAAGGCCAGGCGCACGTGCATCCCGGAGGAGTAGTTCTTGAGCTTCAGATCCTGGAACTCCTCCAGTTCGGCGAACTCGATCACACGCTGGAAGCGCGAGCGCGCATCGCGCGGGGACAGGCCCAACATGATGCCGTTGAGCGCCACGTTCTCATAGGCGGCAAGGTCGGGGTTGAAGCCGACGCCGAGCTCGATGAAGGTCGACAGGCGTCCGTTGCACCAGATCTGCCCCTGATCGGTGCGGTAGATCCCCGCCAGGCACTTCAGCAGCGTGCTCTTGCCGCTGCCGTTGCGCCCGACGATGCCGAAGAACTCCCCCGGCGCCACCGCGAAGGAGATGTCCTTGAGCGCGTACAGCTCTTCGTGCCGGCTGCGGCGCAGCGGATGCAGCGCGCGCTCCTTGAGCGTGTGCGTCCGCTCCTCCGGAATCTTGAAGCGCTTGTGGACCCCCTCCGCGGCGAGCGCCGGCGGCCCGATGAAGGCTGTTTTCTGGCTGGACACGTTTATGGAGGGTATAGCGAGGAGCGGTGCGTTGAGGAGCGGTGCGCGGTCCAAAGCGCTACTGGAGTCTGGTCCAAAACGCTACCAATGTATGGTCCAAAGCGATAGTGGCAAGCGGTCTAAGGCGCTAAAGTACGGCTTGTGGCACCACGCTACGTCCCTCGCATCGTAGACAGCTGGCTGCGCGAACTCTTCAGTGAGCTCCCCGCCTTGTTGATAACCGGTCCTCGGGCGATCGGAAAGACCACAACGGCCGGGCGTTTGGCCACCACCGTTGTGCGCCTCGACCGAGAGGCGGAGGCCGAAGCTTTCCGCTATGACCCCGATGTTGCGCTGAGCCTGCTGCCGGAGCCGGTGCTGCTTGATGGGTGGCAGATGGTCCCCGAGGTTCTCGGAGCGGTCAAGCGCGCCGTCGATGAGGGAGAGGGAGCCGGGCGCTTCCTCATGACAGGCAGCGTGCGTGGCCGCCTCGACGCTCCAACATGGCCTGGGACGGGGCGGCTCGTGCACGTGCGCATGTGGGGGCTCACCGTGCGGGAGATACTCGACTTGCCGCCACGACCCCTCTTCCTCGAAACGCTCGCCCAGGCGGATCTGGCGGCATTCCAGGTTCCCGGCGACCCTCCCGATCTGCGCGGCTACGTCGAGCTCGCGCTGCGCGGCGGATATCCCGAACCCGCCCTGCACTTGGACGGCCGCCCACGCGCATTGTGGCTCGGGAGCTACCTCGAGGAGCTCTTCACGCGCGACGCCGAGAACCTAGACGGCCCTCGCGATCCAGTGCTGCTCAGACGCTACTTCGAGGCGCTGGCCGTGAACAGCGCGGGTATCGCCACCGACAAGACCATCTACGACGCCGCCAAGATCAGTCGCTCGACGGCCGTCGCCTATGAGCGACTGCTTGCCAACCTATTCGTGCTCGATCTGCTTCCAGCTTGGAGCACGAACAGGCTGTCACGCCTGCTCAAGACGAGCAAGCGCTTTCTGACTGACGCATCTTTGCTTGCTGCGACGCTTGGGCTGGACGAGCTGGCGGTCATGCGCGACGGAGCCCTGCTGGGGCGCCTGATCGAGACGTTCGTGCTGGCCCAGATCAGGCCGCAGTTGGAGCTGAGCGGTTTCAAGCCGCGCCTGTATCACCTGCGTGAGAAGAACGGGCGCCATGAGATCGACCTGATCGCCGAGCTGGCGGCCGGTCATGTGGTGGCGATCGAGGCCAAGTCTTCCGCTGCGCCCAAGCGCGCAGACGCCAAGCATTTGGAGTGGCTGCGCGATCTGCTCGACGAGCGCTTCCTCGCCGGCGCGATCCTGCACACAGGGCCACGTCCGTTCCAGGTCTCCGAGCGCATCCTCGCCCTGCCGATCGCTTCGCTATGGCAGTGATCAGCGACCCTCGTGCTTTGGCCCGCGCACCACGCGTGCAAACACGCGCGCCGCGAGGAAGGAGCGCGCCAGCGCCCCAAACACGAGGCGGCTCGTGCGCGGGTGGGCGCTGAGGGCCAACAGCGCCCGCTGCAGGCCGTCCGGCAGCGTCCCGTGCGGCCCGATCAGGCTCAGGCCGGAGCCGACCTCGGCGTTCAGCTCGTCGTACATGCGCCGCGCGTGCTCGCGCTCGCGCACGAGCTGCGCCACTTCCAGCTCGTGCTCGACGCTCAGGCGCCGTTCGCGCTCGGGGATGTCGCGGCTGAGCGTGGCCGCGTCGCGCACGGGCGCGAGCGCGGCCTGCCGGTAGATCTCCACGAACGCCTCGGCCGCCGCCTGCCAGCTCAGCTCGCGCGCCGCGGCCGCCAACGCGTCCACGTGTCGGGCGCGGGCATCCGCGTCGGTGAGCAGCGCGTGCACGGCGGCGGCGCTCGCGTCCGCGTCCCACGGCACGATCGTCGCCGTCCCCGCCGGCGCCTCCTCGGCCAGCGAGGACTGCGCGGCGAACACGCACGGCACGCCGCCCAGCGCCGCCTCGAACGGCACCAGGCCGAAGCCCTCGTACACCGACGGGTACACGACCGCGCCCGCGTGCGCCAGCAGCCACGCCTTCTCGGGCTCGCTGACGGCTCCCAGCGACACCACGGCGTCGCCCAGCTCCGCGTGCGCGGCCAGGAACGCGCGCTCGAGCTCCAGCGAGGAGCCGATCGGGATGTGCGTGCCGGCGAGCACCAGGCTCCCGCGCCAGTCGTGGGCGGCGCGCAGCGACGCGAGCAGGCGCAGCGCGAACAGCCTGTTCTTGTGCCGGAAGTCCGTGCCCAGGCACAGCAGGAAGCCGTCCGCCAGCTCCGCGCCGGCCGGATCGTCCAGCTCAGCCGGGCGCTGCGGCTCGACCGTCGTGCGGTGGTCGAGACCGGGCGGCACGACCCTGATGCGCTCCTCGTCCACCAGCGCGTCGGAGAGCAGCTCGCGACGCGTGTGCTCGGAGAACACCACCACCCGCTCCGCGGCGCACAGGCCGTGGCGGCTCGCGCGGCGGTAGTCCTGCCAGCTGTCCGCATCGGCGAAGTAGCCGGGGTTGCGGTAGGCGATCAGGTCCAGCTGGCTGAGCACGAAGCGCTCGCCCAGCGCCAGCGCCAGCGCCACGTCTTCGGGCGAGAAGGTCTGCTGCGGGCGGTGAAACAGCGTGCTCCGCGGCGCGCAGGGCGAGAGCTCCTCGAACGCGAGGATCTCGGTCGCCGGCAGCTCTTCCAGCAGCGCCAGCGTCGCCGGGTCGATCCGCTCCGTGCGCACCAGCAGCCGCAGCGCCAGCCGCCCGGTGGCGGCCAGCGCGCGGATCAGCTCGAGGATGTGCACCTGCGTGCCCGTCACCGCGCCGTCCAGCGCGCGTGCGTCGAGCGTCACGTCCATTCGCGCGCGCGGCCCGCGGGCGGCCTCCAGGGCGAGCGCCAGCACGCCCGAGTCGGCGAGCGCCCGGCGTTCGCTCAGCTGTGGATGGCGCTGCTCGAGCGTGTCCGGCAGCTGCTGTGCGCCGGCCTCGCCGCCGGGCGCGAGCCGCTGCACGAGCACGTCGTCGGCGGCCACGTGCGCGAGCCCGGCGAGCACGCAGCGCTGCGCGAAGTCGACCTCCAGCGCCCAGCGCAGCTCGAGCTCCTCGTCCAGCTCGCCCACCAGCTCGAGCGCCTCGCGGCGCACATACACGCACGGCCCGGCGGCGGCGCTCAGGCGCGGTCGCAGCGCGAGCCCGCTGATGGCCAGCTGCTCGCTCAACCGTGCGAGATCGGCGCCGGTCGTCTCGTCCTGCCCGCCGATCGCAAGCGCCTCGCCGATCGCAAGCGCCGTGCCTTGGTCGGCGAGCGCGCTGGCGGTGGCCGTGTTCGAGTCCGCCCGCGCGTCCACGCGCATGCGCTCGAGCCAGCCGGCGGTCACGCAACAGGGTTCGCTGACGACCACGACGTCAGCGGACGCGAGCCGCGCGAGCGCCCGGTTCACCGCCTTGCTGGAGGGCTCGATGACGAGGATCGCGGCTGCCGGCCCGGCGTGCGCGCGCACGGAGCGCTCGCATCGCTCCACGTCCGCGCGTCGCCCCGCGGCTGCGATCACCACGCCGACGCCTGCGCGCGGATACGTGTGGCTCGTGGAGGGCAACTCGTTCGTGATCTCGGCTTCAGCGGCGGAGCAGCCAGCCTAGAACAGTCCCGCGATCGCCGGTCGGGTCGGCGATAATGGCTGGCGCCCAGCCCTCGATGAGCCCCGCTGAACAAACACCTCAGGCGCTTCGCCCGCAAGCGATCGCGCGGTTGCTACGCCGGGGCGTACGTCCGCTGGCACATCGCGCGCTGTGGCGGCTGGCTCCAGCGTACGCCGCCCGCCGCTCGACCCGCGCCGGACTGCCGGCCAGGTTGGCGCAGGTGCAGGCCGAAGTCGAGCACATCGGCGAACGCCACGCAGAACAGCTCGAGCGCCTCGAGGATCTCGCGCGCGAGCTGATCCTCACCGCCGAGTCGCTACGACGCGCCATTGCCGACGCGGATGTCGCGGCGGGGGTGCTGGACGGCAAGCTCGAGGCGATCGAGGCGCAGCTGAACGCGCGGCGCGACCGGAGCGACGGCTGATGCGCGTCCTCACGCTGGTGACGCCCGACACCATGCCCCAGGCGCACGCGCTGGCCGAGTCGCTGCGCAGCCACCAGCCGGACTGGTCGCTGGAGCTCGTGATGGTGGCCGGCGATCGCGTCGTGGCGGCTGCGCAGCGTGAGCAGTCGCTGCCCGTGCGCTCAGTCACGCGCGAGCTCGACCTGGATGTCGAGGTCCTGCTCGCCCGCTACCAGCACGAGGACCTCACCGCGCTGCTCGTGCCACAGCTGCTGCGCCACTACGCCAAGCAGGCACAGCAGCCGGTCGCGCACCTGCCGAGCAGCGTCTGGGTCGTTGGCCAGCTGACGGCGCTCGAGCAGGCGCTGCGCACCCGCGACGTGCTGCTCGTGCCGCGGCTCACCACAGACGTGCCCGACGATGGCCTCGAACCGTCGCGCAAGCAGATGCAGCGGGCGGGCAGGATGGACGAGACGGTCATGGCGGTGCGCAGCACCCCCGCGGCGGACGCCTTTCTCGCCTGGTGGCAGCGGCGGGTGCAGGACATCCTCGGCTCGCTCGACGCGCGCCAGATCGGCGCCCGCCCCGAGGATCGTCCGTGGCTCGCGCGCTATCTCGAGCTCGCGCCCGCGCGCTTTGCCAGCGCCGTGCTCGACGACCCAGGCTGCAACCTCAGCATGTGGAACCTGCACGCCCACCTGCTGGAGCTCGCCGGGGAGGGCGTCATCGTCGACGGTCGCTGGCCGCTTCACTTCCTGAACCTCCCCGGCTTCGATCCCGCCAAGCCCCATCGCCTCAATGCGATGGCCAGCAGGGCGCGCGTCAGTCGCTCGCCGGCGCTGCGCGCGCTGTGCGAGCGCTACGCGCAGGCGCTGCGCGCGGCCGGCTGGCGCAACGTCGACTTCAGCCAGCACATCGGGCGGCGGCTCGCAGACGGGCTCGTGTACGACGAGGCGCTGCGCGCGATGCACGCGACGGCGCTCGCGCTGGGCGAGCCCTTCGCGGACCCGTTCACCCAGCAAGGCAGCGACGCGTTCCTCGCGTGGCTGAAGGCGCCCGCGCCGCGCGGCGCCGCGTACGGCATCAACCGCTACGTCTTCCATCGCGTGGCACGCGAGCGCGCCGACGTGCTGCGCGCCTACCCCGACATCGACGGCGCCGACGGCGCCGGCTTCCTCGCCTGGTGCCGGGCGTTCGGGGTGGCGGAGCTCGCGATCCCGCCGGCGTTCCAGCCCCCGCCGCCGGGACAGGTGTCGCCGACGCGGGTGCCGCCGCAGCCCGCGCCCATCTCGGCCGCGCCCGCCGTCTCACCCGCGACCGACGCCTCGTCCGCGACCATCGCACCCACGCCCGCCACGTCGCGCGCGAGCGACGCGGCGGCGCGACTGGCGTCTGCGTCGGCGTGCGCGGACGGCGGCCCGGCGGTGCGCTTGACCGGGTACCTGGGGCATGCGCTGGGGCTGGGGGCGGCGGCGCGCGGCTATGCCCACGCGCTGGGCGCCGCGGGGGTGCAGGTGAGCACGGTGAGCGTGCCGCTGCATCACATGCCGCTGCCGGTGGAGCTCGAGGCCGACTACGGCCGGCATCGCTTCGAAGACCTCATCCACGCAGGTCGTCACGGCGTGGAGATCGTCGCCGTCAACGCAGACGAGCTCCCCGATTTCGTCGAACGCCTGGGCGAGGGCTACTTCCAGGGACCACGCATCGGCATCTGGGGGTGGGAGACGAACACGATCCCCGACCGCTGGCAGCGCGCGTTTGCGCTCGTGGACGAGATCTGGGTGTACTCGCGCTTCATGGCCGAGAACATCGGCGCCGTGGCGCCGGTCCCGGTGCTCGCGCTGCCGCCGCCGGTCGTGCCACCGGCGCACGCCACCGCACCGCTGCGCCTGGGCGTGGCTGACGGCTTCCTGTTCCTGTTCGTGTTCGACTACCTGAGCACCATCCAGCGCAAGAACCCGGTGGGCTTGATCGAGGCGTTCAAGCTCGCGTTCGCCCCCGGAGAGGGCCCGCAGCTGCTGATCAAGACCATCAACGGGCCGCTGCGACCGCTCAGTGAGGAGGAGGTCCTGTGGGCGGCCGACGGGCGCCCGGATGTGCACGTTGTGGACAGCTCGCTCACCAGCGCCGAGCTGGACGGCGTGATGGCCGCGTGCGACTGCTACGTCTCGCTGCATCGGGCGGAGGGCTTCGGGCTGACGATCGCCGAGGCGATGGCGATCGGCAAGCCGGTGATCGCCACCGGCTACTCGGGCAACGTGGACTTCACGAACGCGCACAACAGCTACCTCGTCGACTACACGATTGGACGCGTGGGCCCCGAATGCGAGATCTACCCGCCGGAGGGCGAATGGGCGCAGCCCAACGTCGAGCACGCGGCGCAGCTGATGCGCGCGGTCTACGAGGACCGCGCGCAGGCGGCTCGGCTCGGCGAGCAGGCACGCGCGGACATCGCGCGCGTGCTCTCGACCGAGGCGACGGGTGCAGCCATGCGCGCGCGACTGGAACAGCTCACGCGCAAGTCGAGCTGAGACGCACCACGGTGCCCACCCGTTCGGCCGGGCTGGCTTGGCGGGGATGAATTCTGAGCCTCCGTGTGATCAGGCAGCGATCTCGACCTGGGGCGGCGGGAGCATGCGCAGGAAGTCGGCCGGCAGCCTGCCGCTCGCTTTCCAGAACTCCAACCCCACTATCTCGCCGGTACTTGGATCGAGTTCCCGCAGACCAGCTTCAGTCTCTTCGGCCACAGCCGTGCTCGGGTCATAGCCCTCAAAGCGCACCCAGGCGATGTCCGCCTCGGCGTCGTAGTGACCATCGATCCTCATAGCCATAGGCTAGCGGCGCCGCCACACCGTCACAACGCGCGCAATCAACGGATCGTCGCCATCCGGATGCTCGTAGGCGATCACCATCCGCCCGGCAATGACTCGCCACTGGGCTGTGCCTGCGTTGCGCCGCCGCTCGCGGTGACGTTCCAGCAGCACCGACTCGACATCTCGGCGGGCGAAGCCGAGATGCTGCGCCTTATCGAGCGCGTGGAGGGTCCAACGGACGGAGATTGGATCGGTGGGCAGAGGTTGGCAGGCTAGCGCCAGCCCCCGTCGCAACTAGCACTCTCGCGCTCCCCGTTCGAGGCCAGATCACCGGGCGGGAGTGGTCAAGGGCAAGCTGCAAACCGGCTCCGCTACTCAGACTCCGAAATGCGGGCTCCCCAACTGACCTCGCCAAGCAACGCTGCAGGCATCAGGGCGAGCTCGGCGCCGGCAGCGCGTTCGCCGGTGCCCCGCCGGCCTTCAGCACCTCCATCCACTCATAGCCCACCGGCGCCGCGCACACCTGCTCGGCGCGGCTGCCCGGCGCCACGTACACGCGGTCGTCATACTCGTTTTCGCGGTTGAACACGATCACGCCGAGCGTGCGCGAGGTCGTTTCGCCGGGCTGGCCGTCGCCCGGATGTAGGTCGCCGCCGCCACGGACGATGCGGAGGGTGTGCCGGCCGGCCTTCAGATTGGTGTGGCCCACGAACAGGAACTGGTCTGGATAGCGCTCTTCGTAGCCGATGCTCGCGAGCCGGTGCCCGTCGATGTAGAAGGTCAGCGGACGGCCGATCGAGCCCTGCAGCCACACTCCATAGTGGGTGCTCTGGGGCAGCACGAAGCTCGTGCGCAGTTCGCCCGCGCCGTACAGCGCCAGCGAGCTCGGGCTGGCGGCCCCCCAGTAGACCGGGTGGACGGTTTCGACCGGGTTGACGACCGCCAGCACGGAGGTGCGCGCGTACGCGACCTCCGCGCCGGGGCCGGCCTTGCGCACGTGTTCGACGATGTTCTTGCAGAACAGCGCGCTGCGCTCGTGCGGGAGGTTGGACAGCGGCAGGTGCTCGACGACCGTCGAGGATGGGCGGTCGCGACGCCAGACTTCGAAGTAGCGGGTCGTTTCGAGGAGGTCGTAGTTGCTGGGCGCGCGGCTGGCGGTGGGCGAGCGCGGCTGGATGATCAGCGGGAAGCTCTGCAGGAACGACGGCACCAGCTGGTTGAGGTCCCAGCCGAAGCTCATCCCGCCGGGCACGACGATTCCGGGCAGCACCTGGAAGCGCAGGTTGGCAGGGTTGACGATCGTGCTGCCGTCCTCCTGGCGCAGGAAGTACTCGGCGTACTCGTCGAAGTAGGGGTCGAGCGTCGGGCCCTGGCCCTTGTAGCGCGCCCCGATTGCAGCCAGGTCGCGGTAGCGCGCACCGGGCGCAAGCGTCGTGTCGCGGTAGATCACGGCGTTGCCGTACAGCACCGAGCCGGCCACGACCAGCACAGCGAGCCATGCCGAGGCGCTCACCAGGCGGCTGCGGCTGGCCTGCAGCGCGGCGATGCCCACGAACGCGAGCAGCACGACAAACGCAGCCGTGATCGTGAAGGCCTTCAGCTGGATCCACGGCCCGGTGTGTTCGAGGTAGTACAGCAGCGCGATCGCGGCGCTCGCCGCTACCACGAGCACCAACCCGCGCCTGCGCACGACCGCGGCCACGACGCCGAGCGCCGCCAACGCGAGCATGATCACGTCGAAGATGTGGCTCGGCGTGGGGTTGGCCAGGGGGTAGCGATAGTCGCCGGTGAGCCACACGCCCGCGCTGGACCAGCGCGACACGGGCGCCGCGAGGTTGCCGTCGCCGAGTTCCACCACGCCGCCGACCGCCGAGCCCGCGACCGTGTACAGCTTGCCGGCCGTGATCACCCCGGGCAGCGACAGCAGCACACCGGCCACCGCGAACACCCCCCAGCTCGCCAACGCCTCGCGGTGGCCCGCGCGTTTCGCCAGCGAGACGATCAGCATCCCCACCAGCAGCAGGCCCAGCCACGGCACAATCCCCAGGCTGAACGCGCCGAACGCCGCCGAGCAGGCGACCGCGAGCGGCACCGCCCGCCGGCGGGACCCGGTGCCGGGCAGACCCTCGCTGGCGACGGCGATCACGATCATCAGCGTCGCCGCGGTCGTCAGCTCCTTGATGCCGGCCTCGAGCGAGTACGCGTACAGGATGTTCGGCTGGATCGCCACCGTCGCGCCGACGCAGCGCAGCAGCGCGTTGCGCGTGACGCGTCCGAGCATCGAGAAGATGGCGAGCGCCCCCATCGCGGCGGTGTAGGCCAGGTACGCCTGGTAGGAGAACGCGATGTTCGAGCGCGCCAGCTGCGAGATCCCGCCAAGCGTCGCCTGCCCGCCGGCCGGATAGCCGATCGCGAGTAGCTTGGTCACGACGATGTTGAAAGACGAGTTCCCGTTGGTGGGCAAGGCGCGCCCGGCTTCGATCAGATGCTGTGAGAGGTCCATCTGCAGGGCGATGTCAACGATGCGCGTGTACCCAGTCCAGCCGACGCTTCCCGTCAGGAAGACCGGCCCGCCGACCGCGGTGAAGGCGGCCAGCGCGGCGAGCGCCGGCCATACCCATGCGCCCAGGGCCGGGCGGCGCACGCGCGCACGGCGTACGAATAGCTCCCACGCGTAGCCGGCCAGCGCCGCCACCGCCACACTCGCCCCGGTCGCCGGGGCGAGCCATTTGTAGGAGGTCGTGAAAGAGCAGATCGCGACCACCAGCGCGAACCCGACGGGCGTGATCAGGAGCTTCGAGAGCTCCCCCGCCGCAGCCGCCCGCACGAGCAGGCCGCAGCCGACGCTGGCGAGGAGCAACACAGCCGGGAACACGACCCAGGCGCTGAGGAACGATCCGAGCAAACCAGCATCTATAGCGGTCGGGTAGGCGGCGCGCGTCAGCTGGCGCCGCATAGGGTTCCGCGTATGCCCACCCCCACAGGCTTGTCTGCGCCGGCGGGCGAGCATGCCTGGTACGTGATCGTGCTGAGCTGGAATGGACGCGAGGACACGCTGCGTTGCCTCGAGTCGCTCACGCGCGTCGTGCACGCGGATGTGGGCGTCATCTGCGTGGACAACGGCTCGCGCGACGGCTCCCAGGCGGCGATCCGCGAGCGGTTCCCGGACGTGGTCCTGATCGAGGCTGGGGCCAACCTCGGCTATGCGGGCGGCAACAACCTCGGCCTGCGCCACGCGCTCGAGCGTGGCGCGCGCTGGATGATGCTGGTGAACAACGACGCCACCGTCGCGCCCGACGTGATCGACGGCTTCGCACGGGCCGCGCGCGTTCACCCGCGCGCCGGCATCCTCGCCGGGAAGGTCTACTTCGCGGATCGGCCCGCCACGATCTGGTTTGCCGGTCAGCGGGTGAGCGAGCTCCTCGGCTACTCCGGGCGCCCGCGCGGCTACGGTCGCCCCGACGGCCCCCGCTACAGCCGCATTCGCACCACCGGCCGCGCCGTGGGTGCGCTGATGGCGATCTCGCGGGAGGCCATCGAAGCCGTGGGGCTGCTCGACGAGGAGCTGTTCGCGTACGTCGAGGACGTCGACTGGGCGCTGCGGGTGCGCGACGCCGGTTTGGAGGTCGTGTTCGCGCCCGACGCCCGCGCCTGGCACAGCGTCTCCGCGTCCACCGGCGGCGAGGCCGCGTCGACCCACACGCTGTACTACGGGGTGCGCAACACCGTCACCGTGCTCGAGCGCCGGCGCGCGCTCGGACGGCTCGGCAACGCGCTGCGCCGCGCGCTCATCCTCGCCACGTTCGCGCTACACGCCGCCACGCGCGCTGACCGTCGCAAGGCGCTGCGCGCAGTTCGCGATGGCTTCCGCGATGCGCGTGCCGGGCGCCTCGGCGAGCGCGGCGCGAGCCCCAAGCGCGCCGGGGTCTAGCCGCGCGCGCGGCGCCTGCGCAAGCTCGCTCGCGCGGCGGCGCCGATCACGCTCGCCGTCCCGCCGGCGCCGCCCGTGCCGTACGCGGCGCCTGCGTATCGCCACGCCCGCCGCCACTCGCGCTGCGCGGCGCAGCGGCGCGCGCGACCGAGCATGATCGCGGCGCTCATCGCGCGCGCGCGGCGCTGGAGCTCGGGATACCTGGCGGTGACGATCGCCATCGTCATCAGCCCCTCCTCGAAGGAGACCCCCGACTCGCCCGCCCGCGTGGTGAAGTTGTCCGCGTGCCGGCGGTAGCGGACGAGCACGTCCTCGAGCGCGATGCAGCGGCCGTGGCGAAACACCTCGATGTCGAACAGCCAGTCGTTGGTGAAGCTCAGGCGCTCGTCGAAGCCGCCGGCGGGACAGGCGCTGGAGCGAATCATCGTGGCCGAAGGCAGCATCCTGTAGGTGGGGTCGAACCACAGCTCGATCCCTCCGCTGCGCAGCGGCCCGCCGCCCGCATCTGCGGAGAAGCGCCCGAGTGCCCGCCCGCTGTCTGAGTCGAACATTTCCGCGTCGTGCGTGCAGCCGACCGCTTGCAGATCGCCGTCCAGGGCTGCCAGCTGGCGCTCGAGCTTGCCCTGGAGCATCACGTCGTCGCCGTCCAACCACGCGATCAGCTCGCCGCGGTGAGCCTCCAGCGCGCGGTTGAGCGCAAACGGCTTGCCCTGGTTGCGCTCGCCCCTGAGCAGGCGAATCCGCTCCGGCTCACGTTCGGCGAGCGAGCGCGCGATCGCGGGCGTGGCGTCCGTGGAGCCGTCGTCGGAGATGATCAGCTCGAAGTCCGCGAAGCTCTGGGCGAGCACGCTCTCGACCGCTTCGGCCAGGAAGCGCTCCTCGTTGAACACGGCCATGATCACGCTCACGCGGGGTTTGCGCGCCACGGTCAGATCCAGGTGTGGCGCAGGCAGCGCGGGCGCCAGGGCGACAGGGCGAGCGCGCGCAGCGTGAGCGCATTGCGCGCGTAGCGGACCGTCTCCCCGAGGCCGACGGGCGGATAGGAGGAGTGTCCGGCGGGCGCGTCGATCACGTAGGTGGCGGCCAGCGAGGTCGCACGCAGGCGGCCGTGATGGCGCATGTACGCCGCCAGTCGCGCCTCGAAGATGTCGGCCTTGTGGGCGGTGGGGTAGGAGATCCGCGCGATGCACCGCTGGCGGTAGATCGGCGCGGCGAGCGCCGTCCGCGCCGCCAGGAAGATCTGGTCGCTGAAGCCCTCGCCGAGAGCGAAGCCCGCGCGCGTCTCGCTGGACTCCCGCTCGACGCCCGGCCGGCGCCCCTCGCCGTCGGGGGCCTCCCAGCTCGGGTTCGCGACCATCACGCGCGGGTCGGCGTGCATCAGCGCGCGCGCCGGGCCGACCCAATCGACGGGCTCGGCCAGCCGCGCCTCCGCGTCCCAGTACAGCAGCCAGGGGCTGCCCGCCAGCGTGGCGGCCACCAGCGGCGCGTCACTGTAGTGCAGCAGGGGCGCCAGCTCGTCCCTGCGCAGGCCGACGACATCGAGGGCCCGGTCGAGGTGATCGGCCACGAAGTGGAGCTCGTCGATCTCGCCCGCCTCGCGCAGCCGCTCGGCGCGAGCCCGTGCGTCGGCGGGGTCGGCCACGTTATTGATGAGGATCACGCGGCGCGCAAACGCGTGCCGGTTGGCCAGCGCGATCTCAGCGAACGTGCCCGGCGCGAGCATCCGACGGTAGGTCCGCTCGAACACGTTCACGACCAGGTCGATCGCGTCGGGGGAGCTCGTGGCCACGGCCGTATCTTCGCAAGCGCGGCGCCGGGCGCCGGCGCGTACTGGCTAGGCTGCTCGTCAGTGACGTCTTGCGAGCCCGCGAGGGGGACCCCGGCTGTGCCCGGCTCGATATCTGCCTGTCTGGTGCTCCGCAACGAGGAGGCCGTGGTCGAGCGCTGCCTGGCCAGCCTCGCCGGCGTCGTCGATGAGATCGTGCTCGTGCACGACGGCGAGTGCGAGGACGACACGCTGCGGATCGCAGAACGCTTCGCCTGCCGCATCTACGTACGAGAGCTAGTCGGCCACGCCGAGGCCTCGACCGTGTTTGCCTACGAACAGGCGCGCGGCGAGTGGATCATGTCGATCGACGCCGACGAGTTCCTCAGCGAGCCGCTGCGCGCAAGCCTGCGGGAGCTGGCGCAGGACGAGGAGGTCAACGGCTATGAGCTGCTCTGGCGGATGTGGGACGGGGAGCGCTACATCACCGAGCACGGTCCCTACAAGCTCGCCTTCTTCCGCCGCGCGTACGTGCACCTGCTGGGAATGATCCACGGCGTCGAGCGGGTCGACCCGCCCATCAAGCGGCTCGCCCTTCAGCTCGAGCACAGGCCCCGCTACAACAACCTCGCGCTCGCCACCGTGCTCACCAAGTGGCGCCGCTGGGCGCGGATCAACGCACGGGAGTTCCTCCTGCCCTACGCGGCGATGCCGCGCTTCAACTGGGATGGCCCGGACGAATGGCCGCAGCGCCGGCGCATCCTCAACCGCCTCTCCCCGCTGCTGTTTCCCGCCTATGTGCCCGCGGTGTTCCTCGTCAACCTCGCCCGCGAGCGCAGCGTGTACCGCTGGCGCGAGAACGTCAGGATGTCGCTCGGTCAGGGCATCTACGCTGGCATGGTGCAGTTCTATGTCGCCCGCTACCTGTATTTCGGTGGCCGCTCTGCTGAGGGCGCGGCGCTCGATCCGCCGCGCCCGTCCGCCAGCGGCGCAACTGGGCCGGCACGGCGGGCGAGCCAACCGTTTGACTAACCTGAGGCCGAATTGAGCGCCCCCGATCAAGCCGCCACTCAGGCGTCACCAGCAGCTGCGCTGGCGCGCCCCACGATCTCCGGCTGTGTGGTGGCCCGCAACGAGGAGCGGCTGATCGGGCGTTGCCTGGCCAGCTTCGCCGACCTGGTCGACGAGATCGTGTTCGTGCACGACGGGGAGTGCAGCGACCGCACGCTGGAGATCGCCGAAGAGTTCGGCGCCCGCGTGTTCGTGCAGCCTTTCCGTGGGCACGCGGACGCGTCGAAGGTGTTCGCGTTCACGCAAGCTCGTGGCGACTGGATCATCGGCGTGGACGCCGACGAGTTCCTCTCCGAGGGCCTGCGCGCGCACCTGCACGAGCTGATCAGCGACCCCAACGTCAACGGCTATCGCCTGCTGTGGCCCTTCTGGGACGGACGCCGCTACGTCTCCGCGCCGGAGACGAGCTGGCACAAGCTGCAGCTGTACCGGCGGGACGCGCTGCACGCGGTGGGCAACCTGCACCTGACGATCCACGTGGACGAGCCGGTGCTGGACGTCGAGCACCACCTCGAGCACCGCCCCGAGTACAACAACTGGACGCTGCGCACGACCTTCACCAAGTGGCGCGGGTGGGCGCGGGTGGGCGCGCGCGAGTACCTCACCGACTACAGCGAGTTCCCCACCTTCAACTGGCAGGGTCCGACAGCGTGGCCGCCACGCCGACGCCTGCTCAACCGGCTCTCGCCCGTGCTGTTTCTCGCCTACGCGCCCGCCATCTTCGTGCTGGACCTATACCACCACCGCAACGAGCTCACGCCGCGGCGCAACCTGTCGATGGCCTTCAACGCCGCCCTGTATGCCTCGATGTTGCAGCTGTATGTCGCCAAATACCTTTACCTGGGCATGCCGGACGACAGCTGAGCGGATGGCGGGCGTCCCCGCAGTGGCGCTGGTCGCCGTCGGCGACCCGGAATCGCCACAGACATGGTCGGGCACGGTCGCCGGTGTGCTGCACGCGTTGCGCGCGCTCGGCGTGCAGACGCACGCCGTGGACCTCACCCTGCCGGCGGGCGCCGAGCAGGCGATGCTGGCCGCGGGCGCGTTGGCGACGCGCAACCGCTTCGATGCGCAGAGCGCCGCGCTGACCATGCGCGTGCGGACGATCCTCGCCCGACTGCATCTGCGAGGTGTGCGTCTCGACGGCGCGATCCAAGTCGGGACCAACGTCCTGCTGCCAGCAGGTCTGCCGTTCGTGACGCTCGAGGACATGACGCTCCGCCAGGGACGCTCGGTGCACCCCGTGTTCAGCCGCATGTCGCAGGCCGGAATCGCAGCGTGGGAGCGCCGCCGCCGTGGCATATACGCCCGCGCGCGCGTCTGCGCGGCCGCCAGCCATTGGGCGGCGGAGTCGCTGCTCGACGACTACGGGCTCGCACCCGAGCGGGTGGCGGTGGTGGGTCTGGGCCCCAACCACACGATCGACGACGGGCGACGCGCCCGCGACTGGCAGACGCCGCGGTTCCTGTTCGTCGGTATCGACTGGGAGCGCAAGGGGGGGCCGTTGCTGGTGCGCGCGTTCTCGCGGCTGCGCCAGGAGCGCCCGGATGCGACGCTCGACGTAGTGGGCGGTCATCCTCCGCTGCGCGAGCCAGGCGTCAACGCGCACGGCGTGCTCTCGTTCGCGCACGCCGGCGATCGCGAGCTGCTGAGCGAGCTGTTCGCGCGCGCCACCTGCTTTGTGATGCCCTCTCAGGTGGAGCCGTTTGGGATCGTGCACATCGAGGCCGCTACCGCCGGGCTGCCCAGCATCGGCACGAGCGTGGGCGGTCCGCGTGATGTGATCGGGACGGACGCCGGCGTGGTGGTGGCGCCGGGAGACGAGCAGGCGCTCGTGCACGCGATGCGCCGGTTGAGCGATCCGGCGTGCGCGCGCGAGATGGGCGCGGCGGCGCGGCGGCGGGCGCGTCTGTATACCTGGCCGCAGACAGCTGAACGGCTGCTGCGCGCCCTCAACGTGCAGCTCCCCGATGGGCGCGCGCTGGTGGCGCCGCTGTGAGCGTCTCGCGGCATCGCGCGCGCTGCGTAACGTTTCCACGAGCATGAGCTCGGGATCGACAGCGGGAGAGGTGGCCTCGGCGCCTGAGGACGTGCTCGACCGCCCTGAGGCGGGCGTGAAGGTGATGCGCAGCGGCGTGATCAGGGCCGCCGCCTACGCGGCGACGATCGTGCTCACGGGCCTGACGGTGCCGCTGATGACGCGCCATCTCGGCGTCGCCGACTTCGGACGCTTCGTCACCGCATCGACGATCGTGACGATCGTCGCCGGCGTGACCGAGCTGGGGCTGAGCGGCATCGGCACGCGCGAATACGCCCTGGCGGCGCCGTCCGCGCGGCCTGCGCTGCTCGCGAACCTGCTCGGCCTGAGGACCGTGTTGACGCTGCTGGGGCTCGCCGTCGCGACGCCCCTGATGGTGCTGGCTGACTACCCGGAAGTGGTTGTCGCCGGGATGCTCGTCTCGGGGGTGGGGCTGCTGCTGCTCAACGTCCAGCAGACGTACTCGATCTCGCTGACCGCCCAGCTGGAGTGGGGGATGGCGTCGCTGTTCGAACTGATTAACACCGTGGTGGTGGCTGCGGCGACCGTCGCGCTGGTGCTCGCGGGCGCGCGGCTGTTCTCGTTCTTCTTCGTCAGCGTCGTCTCCTCGGCGGCGGCGCTGCTCGCCTCGGCCGTGTACCTGCGCAGACAGGTACACCTGCTGCCGCACTTCGACCTGTCCCTGTGGCGCGGGCTCGTACGCGACACACTCCCGTACTCGGCGGCTGTGATGGTGGGGGTGCTCTATCCGCGTGTCGGCCTGATCGCCGTGTCGGCGATCTCCAACGCGAGCCAGACCGGCTACTACTCGACCGCGTTCAAGATCGTCGAGGTGATCGGCGGCACCTCGGGGCTGATCGCCGGCTCAGCGTTCCCGATCTTCGCGCGCGCAGGGCGCGACGACCGCGCGCGCCTGCGCTACGCGGTCGGCCGGGTGGGCGACACGGTCCTGATCGCCGGGGCCTACATCACGCTCAGCCTGGTGGTGGCCGCGCCGTTCGTGATCAAAGTGCTCGGCGGGCCGGGCTTCGCCCCGGCAGTGCCCGTGCTACGCCTGCAGGCGCTCGCCCTGCTCGGCGGATTCCTGGGCACGACTTACAGCTACACGCTGCTGTCGCTACGCATGCACGGGTCGCTGCTGTACGTGACGCTCACCGGGCTGGTGCTGTCGATCGCGTTGTCGATCGCGCTCGTGCCCCGCCTCGGCGCGGAAGGCGCCTCGCTGGCGGCGGTCGTGTGCGAGTTCGTGGTGGCCGGCGGCTACCTGCTGGCGCTGGTGCGCGGCCACCGAGACCTGCGTCCCAGCTTCTCGGCGCTGCCGCGGGTGGCGCTCGCGAGCGCGGCGGCGCTCAGCGTGATGCTGCTGGCGTGGCCGAGCATCGTCCTGTGGGCACTCGCCAGTGTGATTTTCCTCGCGCTGCTGGCGGCGCTGAGGGTGCTCCCGGCGGAGCTCTTGCACCTGTTGCCCGGACGCGGTCCGGGCGCAGGGGCGCCTTGACGCGGAGTCCGCGCGCTAGGCCGGATACGGGAGGTCGAGCGCCCGCCGGTAGCAGCGCAGCGTCCCCTCCGCCGCGGCCGCCCAGCTGAAGCGCGCGGCCTGCTCCAGGCCCAGGCGGCGCAGCCGCTCGGCGACGGCCGGCTCGAAGACCTCCTCGATCCTCGCGGCGATCGAGCTCGGGGCGCGCGGATCGAAGAACAGCGCCGCGACGCCTGCCACCTCGCGCAGCGCCGGGATGTCCGAGCACGCCACGGGCAGCGAGCGCGCCATCGCCTCGAGCACGGGCAGCCCGAAGCCCTCGTGCAGCGTCGGCAGCACCAGGCACGCGGCGAGCGCATACAGCGCGTCGAGCTCCTGCGTCGAGCGCGCGCCGAGCAGGCGCACGTCGCCCGCCACCCCCGCGGCGGCGGCACGCGCCCGCAGCGTGCCATCGTCGGTGCCGTGGCCGGCCGCCACCAGCAGCGGGCGCCGCTGCACAGGGATCAGCGCGAGCGCGTCGAGCAGCACCGGCAGGTTCTTGTGTGGGAGGTTCGTGGCGACCGTCAGCACAAACGGCCGCTCGCCCAGTCCGTAGCGCTCGCGCACGCCCGTGCTCGGTGGCGTGGCTGGGGCGGGGCGCACACCGTTTGGGACCACGTCGATGCGCGCCTCCGCGATCCCGAGGCCGCGGCCGATCTCCGCGCGGCCGGCTCGAGAGACGGCGATGATGCGATCGGCGCGGTGGGCGGCGAGCGAGACGAGCACGTGCGTCGCGTGCCGTGCCGCAGGCGACAGCGCCGGCGGCACGGCCAGATACTGCAGGTCGTGGATCGTCACCACGCGGCGGAACGGCCCCCACGCCGGCGCGAAGTTGGCCATCGAGTGCAGCAGCACGACGCGGGCGCGGCGGGCCGCCGCCGACACCAACGCGAGCTCCCCGAGCGCCCACTGCGGCCGACTGCGCGCCGACACCGGGACGACCACCGCACGCGCGCCCTCCGCCAGCTCGCCGGCGAGACGCGCGCCGGCGTCGCGATTGACGAACGCGACCAGCTCGAGCCCAGGGCAGCGCTGGAGCATCGCGGGCACGAGCGCGCGCGCGTAGGTCTCGCGCCCGCCGGTCTCGCCGGGTGTCAGATACAGCAGATCGAGCCCGACGCGCATCAGCGGGCAAGCACGGTCAAAATCCCGCGCACGAGCCGCCAGTAAGCGGCCTGGGGCAGACGCAGCCAGGGGGCCTGGGCGGCCGCCAGGTACGGGCTCTCCAGCGAACAGGTGAGGTGCGCGGATAGCTCGCGTGAGCCGATCCGCCGGGCGCGCTGCACCCGGCGCCGGCGCGCGAGCGTGCGCGGCAGATCGCCGAGCGTGGCGGCCTGCGCGCGCAGCTTCTCCGCCAGCCAGCCCTGTCGGGCGGCGATCGCCACGAGGCCGAGCTCGCTCGCGAACAGTGCCGGTGCGAGCAGCGCCAGGAGCACGCCGGGGTAGACCGACAGCACGGTGCGCCAGCGGTTGCGCTCCAGCCAGAACCACTTGGCGCTCCCCTTGTCGAACTCGTAGCTGTGGATCACCCGCGCGGACGGCACGACGCCGACGCGCCAGCCGGCCAGCCACAGCCGCAGGCCGAGATCGAGGTCCTCTCCGTACATGAAGTACTCGCGGTCCAGCCCGCCGGTCGCCAGCCACGCCGTCCGGCGAACCACCATCGCGGCGCCCGAGGGGAAGGCGATCTCACGATCGCGCTGCGGCAGCGCCGACAGCTCGCGGTCGCAGTCACCCGCCCAGCCGATGCCAAGGTAGTGGACGACCCCACCGCTGCTGTTGATGCGCTCCTCATCGCGTAGCACCGCCGCCTGCCACGCCTGCCACTCGGGGTGATCGCAGGCGGCGTCGCGCAGCCGTTCCAAGCAGTTGGGCAGCGGGCGGGAGTCGGGGTTGACGAACAGCAACAGCGGTGCGCGCGTGGCGTCGACGCCGACATGGCAGCCGCCCGCGAAGCCGAGGTTCTCCCCGGTCTCGATCACGGCTGCGCGCGCGCTGAGCGAGCGCGCCCGCGTGGCCGTGCCGTCGCTGGAGGCGTTGTCCACGATCACGAGCTCGTCGCGCTCTGCGAGCTGCGCGGTGAGCGTGGCGAGGAGCTCGGGCAGGTGTTCAGCCGACTGGTGGGTGACCACCACAACGGCAATCGCCTCCGAGCCGTTCGCGGCCAAGGCGCTCAGCTGCGGCTCGAGAGCTCTTCAGCGGCGAGGGCCGAGTCCGGCCCGCCTGCGTGCAGCTCCTGCGCGTCGTCCACCAAGTGCGGCTCCTCCGCGCGTTCGATCCGCTGCTGCAGCAACGCCAGGCGCTGCGCGAGGATCTTGTTCTGATCGGACAGCCGCGAGACGACGAGCGAGAAGTACATGAGCAGGATCACGATCAGCGCGATCGCCACTGAGAACAGCGCCGAGGGCGGGTAGTCAATGCCGACGTCGTACGAGAGCGACGTCAGCAGCCCCTTCCAGGCCGCCAGCACGAACAGCGTGATGGAGGCCAGCAGCCAGAGGATCGCGTAGCGCTCGGAAAGGTGCTTGCGCCGCACGAGCTCGAACACGAACAGCAGCAGCCCCAGCGTCCCCGCGATCGCGAGCCCGCGCTGAGCGGTGAGGCCGATCCCGGCGATCACAGGCGCGGCTCCGAGAGCACGACCGGACGCGGCGCCTGCTCGGTCGCGGGACGCCTGCGGAACAGGCCGATGAACACCGCCAGCAGCACCTTGACCATGTAGTAGACGGACTGGGTGGAGGAGATCGCCGACTCGCCGGTCACGCGCGGGCGCATGCGCACGGGGATCTCGCAGCTGCGCAGCCGGTGCGCGTGCATCAGCAGGATCGCCTCCACCTCCGGGTAGTCGTGCGGGTAGTCACGGGCGAACAGTTCGATGCCGCGGCGGTTGGTCATGCGAAAGCCCGAGGTGGGGTCGGACACGCGCTGGCGGGTGATCGCAGAGACGATTGAGGAGAACACGCGGATGCCGATGCGGCGCGTGGGCGAGGAGCGGTATCCATCGTCGTGGCGCTTCAGGAAGCGCGAGCCGGTGACCATGTTCAGCTCGGGGTCCGCGCGCAGGCACGCCAGCAGGTCGTGAATGTGGCGGGGATCGTGCTGACCGTCGCCGTCCACCTGCACGGCGACCTGGTAGTCGTGCTCCAGCGCGTACATGTAGCCGCCCTGCATGGCGCCGCCGATCCCCAGGTTGAACGGCATGCGCAGCACGTGCGCCCCGGCGGCAGATGCACGCTCGGCCGTGGCGTCGCTGGAGCCGTCGTCCACCACCAGCACGTCGAAGTCTGGCGCCGCCTCGTGGATGGCGGTGACGGTCTGGGCTATCGCGTCCACCTCATTGAACGCGGGAACGATGGCGAGATGACTGCGCATGAGAGCTCGAGTCCTACGGCAGCTGCTGTCGTTAGCAACGCTTTGCACACTTGCTAGTTGCGCACCCGCCGTTCGATCACGCGAAACAGAGTGTAGGGGCAATCGCCGTCATCCAGCGGTGGCGGCTCGAGCCGGCCAGCTCCAGCAGCACAGCTCGCGCGGCGCACGCGTGCACGCCACCGCGCCGGCGGCGCCCATCCCCGGCTCCAGCTGCGCCACCCACACGCCCGCGTCCGTCACGCCGCCGATGCCGGTCCCGAGACACTTGAGCTCGGCCTCATATCGCGTCCACGCCCGCAGGAACTCACGGTGACGGGTCGGGCCATCGGCGATCTCCCGCAGACGCGTGGCTTCCTGCGCACCGAGCACGCGCGCGGCGATGGCCACCTCGTCGAAGGTGGGGCGCTCGCCCTCCACGTCCACCCCCACGGGCGCCTCGGCGCAGAACGCGTACAGCGCCAGCTCGCCCGAGTGGGCGAGGTTGAACGGCAGGCCGGCCGCCGGCTTGCCACGGCTGTCGACGGTGATGCGCAGGGCGCGCGGGTCCGCGCGCAGGTAGCGTCCGAGCAGCGTTCTAAGCACGCCACGCGAGCGCATCCACAGCCGGCGGCGGCGCTCGCCGAGGAGGCGTGCGGCGCGGGCGCGCTCCTGCTCGCAGAGCAGCCCCTCCAGCTGTCCGTCGACGCGCTCGAGGTCCGCGCGCCACACGTGCACGACACCCTCTCCCAGCTCGGGGCTGCGCGGCCCCGGCGCCCATGCGGTGAACGCGGGAGTGGCGGTGGACGGCTTCACCCGCACCAATGTAGGCGCCGTGACGGGCCGCCCACGGCTACGCTCTTGCGCGATGCGTACCGTTCCCACCGAGCTCAGCGGTCTGGTGGCGCTCGAGCCGGGCGTGTTCGCGGACGAGCGGGGGTTCTTCAGCGAGACCTACAGGCGCGAATGGCACGCCCAGCTGGGGGCGCCTGCGGACGAGGAGTTCGTGCAGGACAACCACTCGCGCTCGCGCCGCGGGGTGCTGCGCGGGCTGCATTTCCAGGTCGGCGCGGGGGTGGCCAAGCTCGTGCGCTGCTCGCGCGGGCGGATCGTGGACGTGGCGGTGGACCTGCGCAGCGGCTCGCCGACGTACGGGCGCTGGGAGGCGGTGGAGCTGGACGACGAGGGCATGCGCGAGCTGTACGTGCCGGTGGGCTTCGCGCACGGGTTCTGCGTGCTGAGCGAGCTGGCGGACGTGCACTACAAGCAGACCGCCTACTACGACCCGCAGCTCGAACGGGGGATCGCGTGGAACGACCCGGAGATCGCGATCGAGTGGCCGCTGCCGGCCGGGGAGCTGATCGTGTCCGCGCGCGACGCCGCCGCGCCCCGCCTCAGCGAGATCGCCGCCGAACTGCCGTTCGCGTGGCATCCTTAGCCTTGATGCACGCTCGTCTGCAGCGCCTGCGCGCGCGCACCAACGGCTACACGGTGACGCCCCGCCAGTACGTGTACTTCGCGTACGTCGCGCTGGGCGCGCTGACGGTGATCGTGCTGACGGGCGCGGCCGTGCGGCTGAGCGGCTCCGGCCTGGGCTGCCCGACGTGGCCGAAGTGCTACGGCAACCTGTATCCGCCGCTGGAGACGCACGCGCTGATCGAGTTCTCCAACCGCGTGGTCTCGGTGCCCGTGTGCCTGGCGGCCGGCTTTGCGTGGCTGGCTGCGCTGCGCCGGCGCCCCTACCGTCGCGACCTGATGTGGCTGGGCGCGCTGCTGCCGGCGGGCGTGGTCGCGCAGGCGGTGCTGGGCGGGCTGACGGTGAGGGGAAAGCTCGACTACGGCTGGGTGATGGGTCATTTCGCGCTGTCGATGCTGATCCTGGTGGCCGCGGCGGTGCTGGCGTTCCGGGCGCGCGCGGCGGCCGGGGAAGCGCCGGGCGCTGCGCCGGCGAGCGCCGCCGCGCCGGCGGCTGGGTCGCGCGCGTACACCGATCCCACGCTCGTCAAGGGCCTGTGGGCGCTGCTGGGGCTCGGCGCGCTGACGATCTTCGCCGGCACCGCCGCGACCGCCGCCGGTCCGCACGCCGGCGGCGAACCGGGGCAGAAGATCAACCGCCTGGACTTCGACGGGCGCGGCACGATGGACTTCGTGATCCACCGCCACGCGGAGATCGCGTTCGCGTTCAGCGTGCTCGCCGTGGGGCTGTGGTGGCTGGCGCGCCGGCGTGCGGCGGCGCCGGCGCTGCAACGCTCGCTGACGGTGCTGTGCGTGCTGCTGGCGGTGCAGGGCGCGGTGGGCCTCGACCAGTACGAGACGCACCTGCCGACGGAGCTGGTGTGGGTCCACGTGGGCTTGGCGTGCGCCGTGTGGCTGACGGCGCTGTGGGCGGCGTGTACGGCAGGCAGGCTGGCGCCGAAGGCGTTGCGCAGCGGCCTCGAGCGCTCCAGGAGCCCGCAGGAGGCGCTCGCGCCGCTTAATTCGCCCGGAAATTAGGGCGTCTTGGCCGTGCGCTCGTAGCGGGTTTTCGTGCCGCCGTCCTCACCACCAGTTAGCCTGCGCACAGCAACGACACTCGAGAAGGGAGTGGCATGACCAAGAACGAGCTAGCCGAGCAGATCGCCGAGCGCACCGGACTGGGTGCTGGCCAGGCACGGCAAGTGGTCGAGGCGACGATCGAGGTGATCTCCGACGAGCTAGCCGCTGGAAGCGAGGTTGCGCTTGCCGGCTTCGGCAAGTTCAGCGTCAGCAAGCGCGCTGCTCGCCAAGGCCGCAATCCGGCGACCGGCGAGACGATCAACATCGCGGCCTCCAACGCGGCCAAATTCTCTGCCGCGAGCGCGCTGAAGAAACGTCTGAACGGCTAAGCGCTAAGCGTCACGGGAGCGCGGGTGGCGCTCCAGCCCGTCGTCGGGCACCGGCTCCCAAGGCGCGGCCGAGTCAACGAACTGCCGAAACTGCGGGCGGATGCCCGGGTCGCGGTCGAGCGTCCCCAGACGCACCGCGACCAGCGAGTCCGCTGACGGGTCGCCGCTGAACAGCGCCGACCCGCAGGTCTGACAAAACAGCTTCGGCAACCCCGTGGGCGGCTGGAAGGCCTTCAGCTGCTCCTCGCCCTGCAGTAGCCGAAAGCCCTCCCGCGGCACGCGCGCGTTGGCGGACGACCCGGTGCCGGTGCGCCGCTGGCAGTGCGTGCAGTGGCAGTAGCCGGCGTACGCAAACGGGGCGGTGAGCTCATAGCGCACCGCACCGCACAGGCAGCCGCCTCGCAGCGGCGCCTCGCGCGAGGGAGGAGCAGGAATCTCGGCGGAGGAACCGATCGGCACACGATAGCCAGGCGAGGTGGGCTGTGGTCTCGTATCAGGTGGGGTCATGGGGCGGATCGAGGTAGTAGATTCCTCGACGTGGCGAGCGCTCCGAAGAAGGCGCCTTGGGATCAGAGATTCATTCAGCATCTGGCTCGGCAGTCGTGGGAGGCCGCAAACGACCCCGCAAGACGTCACAACCCTTCGTTTCGAGAGCAGATCAGGTCCCCCTACTACTGGATCTCGGTCCTCGCGCTTATCGGAGCGTCCTCGATCGGAGGTGTCGCGAAGTCCGGGTGGCTGAGCTGGCTGACCGTGGTTCTGCCCGTCATCGCGCTGTTCGCGGGCGCCGCCGGCCACCGAGACGCTCGTCGTCGTAGTGGTGCGACTTCGGACGCAAACAAGGGTCTCGCCCTGCCCGATCCGTTTGGCCTCCCGCGACGCTAGCGAAGGCGACTCCGGAGCGAGCGAGAGCTCGCTCCGGATGTCCGCCGAAGCGCGGATCAGCCGCAGCCGGTGTTGTTGCCGCAGGAGGAGCACGTGTAGCAGGACCCCGTCCGCTGCATCATGCCCCCGCATTGGCTGCAAGCTGGCCCGAGGTCGAGCCCCTGCAGCTTGGCTGGCACGACGGGCGGGCTGTCGGTGAGCGCGGCGGCCGCCGGGGTGGGACGGCCGCTGTCGCCGACGGACGCCTGTGGGCTGGGCGTGGCGCCGCCGCCGTTGCCGGGGCTGGCGGTGTCGGAGGCGAGCACGGACTGTGCGGCGTCCTGTGCGGCTTTGCGTGCGCGCACCTCGGGCGTGAGGATGCCGAGCTCCTCCTGGGCGTCGGCGTCGAGGAAGCGCGAGGCCAGCCAGCGCATGATGTAGTCGGGCATCGACTTGGCGAATGGGATCTCGGGGTTGCCGGTGGCGCCCTCGGGCTCGAAGCGCATGTAGGAGAACTTCTGCACGAGCGTCTCCAGCGGCACGCCGTACTGCAGCGCGATGGAGATCGCGGTGGCGAACGAGTTCATCATGCCGCGCAGCGTGGAGCCCTCCTTGCCGATGTCGGTGAGGAAGATCTCGCCGACGGTGCCGTCCTCGTACATGCCGGCGGTGATGTAGCCCTCGTGGCCGCCGATGGAGAACTTGTGCGTGAGCGACTGGCGCTCGCGGGGCATGCGCTTGCGGCGAGGCCCCGCCTCGGCGAGCGCTTTGCTGACCGCGCGCTCGACGACCGCGTCGACGTCCTCGGGCGTCTTGACCGGCTGCTGCGCCTCGGTGCGCAGCGCCTGCGCGGTCTTGGAGCCGTCGCGGTAGATGGCGAGCGCCTTGATCCCCAGGTGCCAGGCCTGGATGTAGGCGTCGGCGATGTCCTCGACGGTTGCGTCCTGGGGGAGGTTGACGGTCTTCGAGATCGACCCGCTTATGAACGGCTGCACAGCGCCCATCATCTTCAGGTGGCCCATGTGCGAGATCGGGCGCTCGCCGACCGCTACGTCGAACACCGGCAGGTGCTCCTCGGCGAGGCCGGGGGCGCCGATGATCGTGCCGTGCTCCGCGAGGTGCGCCTCGATCTGCTCGATCTGCTGCTCGGAGTAGCCGAGCGTCTCGAGCGCCAGCGGCACGGTTTTGTTGACGATCGTCATCTGCCCGCCGCCGACGAGCTCCTTGAACTTCACCAGCGAGAAGTCCGGCTCCACGCCGGTGGTGTCGCAGTCCATCAGGAACGAGATCGTGTTGTGGCTGACGAAGCCGTTGGCGACATACGTGACGTTGTCGGGCACTGAAAGATCGAACGTCGGCTGATCCTCCAGCAGCTCAATATTTGCGACCGTGTCGTAAAAGTAGCCGAGCAGGCTCTCGAGTTCCGTTGTCGCTGCGAGGTCTTCAGCGCTCGCCAGGGCCGAGCCTCGCTCGAGCAGCGCGGTTGCCGAACGCCTGCTCACCGTACCGCCTCGGGCGAGCTCAACGAATCGCGCGGCAGCGTTTGCGTTGAGGAGCCTGATGCGGTGGCATGGTCTCCCCAGCTTCCCGGGGCCGTCGCTGACGTCGCGGGTAGTCACGAAGCCGAGCGTCAGCAAGAGCGTCTGAACGTCGCGGGAGAACTCCTCACAAGTGGTCGTCCAGTATGCATAGCCAAAGTTCGCGTTGCCATCAGCCTCGAACAGCCCGCGCACGAACGCCGCGTAGACGTCGCGGTCATTGGAATGAAGGACCGCGTCTGGTATGCGCGGAGACCAACCCTTGCCGCTGTGGCCCTCATACGGTGAAAGCTTTGAGAAGCCGCAGGCATCCCACCAGATCGTGAGCGCCACCGAATGGAACGCCACCTCTGTATATCCCTCGCATGGAAGAAGGTGAGCCTCGAGCCCGAACAGCTCGCGCCCGAGCTCGGCCAGTCGATCGACAACGTCATCGTCTCCGTTGGTTACACAGAGGCGAATGCCCTTGGCGTGCAGGGAGCCGTCCCCCATGAAGTAGCCGACGAACTCGGCGAGCTCGGAGCTCATGCTCCGCGGCACACGCGTGCGATGGTCGGCATTCCAGTGAAGGTCGCCCAACGGCGGGAGCGCCACCTCACAGGGATCGCCCACCAAACCGCCGAGCATCATCGGCACCCGGTCGCCCGCCGCGATCTCGGCCATGCGTCGCCACGCCCAGTTGCCGTCCTCGTCGACCACCTTGATTCGATGGGTTGGCGTCCCCTGGATGCGATAGCCACGAGCAGTCTCGACAGACACAACTTGCTCCATGCCGTTCACATAGAAGTGCGTCGCCTGCCGCGGTCCCTCGTCCGTGCTGACCTGAACATCCAGGTCTTGCCACTTGTCGCCATCCACATTGCCCAAGCTGCGTAGACGAACAAGGCCCCTGCTGGATGGCACCAGGCTATCCGCAACAAGGCAGCCTGTCGGCGCCAGCACAGTGGCCTGCGCGTTGCGGTAGCCGTGGCGCTCTCCGAGCTCGACCGCCTCGTCCCACGAGCGGCGGGCGGCTGCCAGCAGCGCCCCGTCGGTGCAGGCGGCGTCTGGGATCGCGTATGAGGCGTCTCGATGCATGCGTATCACGTTGTTGTGCGGCTCGCGGTTGATGGCGTAGCCGTCGTATGGCCCGAGCGCTGCCGCGACCTCCGCGGAGCGCCTGTATGCGCGGCCCGTCATCAGGGCGGTGATCGCCGCGGCAGTGCCACGGCCGGCATCTGAGTCGTATGGCACCCCGTCGGCCATCAAGTAGGCGCCGAGGTTGGCGTAGCCGAGCCCGAGCTGACGGTAGGCACGCGCGTTGCTCGCGATCTCCTCCGTCGGGTAGCTGCACGGAGTGACGATGATCTCCTGCGCCAGCAGAACGATGTCCACCGCGTGCTGGAAGGACTCCACGTCCAGCGTCCCATCGGGGCGGCGGAACTTCATCAGGTTGAGCGACGCGAGGTTGCACGCCGAGTCGTCGATGCTCAGGTACTCCGAGCAGGGGTTAGACGCCGTGATCGGTCCTGTATTGGGATTGGTGTGCCACTGGTTGATAGTCGTGTCGTACTGCACGCCCGGATCGGCGCAACGCCATGCGGCCTCGGCGATCTCGCGCATCAGCTCGCGCGCGGGGATCGGCTCACCGATCGGCTTACCGGTGCTGCGCGCGATCAGCCGCCACTCGCCGTCTTCCTCGACGGCCTGCATGAACTCGTCGGTCACGCGCACCGAGTTGTTGGCGTTCTGGTACTGGATCGAGAAGAACCCGTCGCCGTCGATCGACATGTCAAAGCCGGCGTCGCGCAGGGCGGCGGCCTTGTCCTCCTCCTTGGCCTTGCACCAGATGAACTCGCGGATGTCCGGGTGGTCGACGTTCAGCACCACCATCTTCGCTGCACGACGAGTGCCGCCTCCCGACTTGATCGAGCCCGCCCACGAGTCGGCGCCGCGCATGAACGACACCGGCCCTGACGCCGTGCCACCCCGGCTCAAAGGCTCCATCGAGCCGCGGATCTTCGAGAGGTTGATGCCCGAGCCGGAGCCGCCGCGGAAGATCATGCCCTCCTTGCTGTTCCAGGCGAGGATCGACTCCATCGTGTCCTCGACCGAGAGGATGAAGCACGCCGATGCCTGACACTTCGGGTCGCCCTCGGGGTGCCAGCCGACGTTGAACCACACGGGCGAGTTGAAGGCGGCCATCTGGTGCAGCAGGATGTGGGTGAGCTCGTGGTTGAAGGCGGTGGCGTCCTCTTCGCTCGCGAAGTAGCCACCCGCGCGCCCCCACCCGGTGATGGTGCCGGCGACGCGGCTGATCATCTCCTTGACGGAGCTCTCGCGTTCGGGCGCGCCGAGCTGTCCGCGGAAGTACTTCTGGGCGACGATGTTGGTGGCGTTCTGCGACCAGCTCTTGGGGAACTCGACATTGCGCTGCTCGAAGGCGATGCGGTCGCCGTGGCCGATGCGCGCGTCGCGCAGCTCCCACTCGACGGTCTCGAACGGATGCACGCCGGGGGTCGTGAAGAGGCGTTTGATGCTGAGAGCCGTCGGGGAGCCGATCTCGTCAACAGTGGTGGACTGTGGGGTTGTTTGCATCGGGCCTAGCTCCTTCCGCGCCAGCAGTTTCAGCAGGGCGCGCATCGACTCGTTTTAATCAGGGCTGGCGATCGTCCCAGGCCCGCCAGATAGAACGAGGAATACCTGTATTTTACAGGGTTTTTGGCCAGTCACGGGCTAGCGCCCCAGCCGCGCCCAGTCGCTGAATTCGGCCCACGTGGCCGACGCGCGGGAGCCGGCCTCGGCGCTTGCGTGGCGCAGCGAGAGCAGCCAGCGCGGCTCGATGGTGAGCAGGCGCGAGACGGCCCAGGCGAGGCAGCCGAGCACGACCAGGGCGCCGATCGCCGCCAGCGCGATGGCCCCGGAGGAGGTGTGGGTGGCCTGGTGGGGGTGCACGACGGCGAGCGTTTTGCCGTGCGCCGTGAGGGTGGTGGCGGTGGCGAGCAGCCAGGACATGCGCGGGCTCATAGTAGGTCGGCGAGCGCGCCGAGCGCGTCGTGCAGCACCTGCTCGGGCGGTTGGCTTGCGTCGAGCACGCGGATGCGCTGTGGCTCCTGGCGCGCGAGCTGCTCGTAGGCGGCGGCGATGGCGGCGAAGAAGTCCTCGCCCTCGCGCTCCAGGCGGTCGGGCGCGAGCGCACGCTGCTGCTGGCGCGCGCGTCCGTCGGCGGGGGCGATGCGCAGCAGCAGCGTGCGGTCGGGCTGCAGCCCGCCGGTGGCGAACAGGTTGATCGCGCGCACCTGCTCCACCCCGAGCGCCCGCCCGGCGCCCTGGTAGGCGAGCGAGGAGTCGACGAAGCGGTCGAGCAGCACGTTGACGCCGTCGTCGAGCAGCGGCTGCAGGCGCTCGCCCACGAGCTGCGCGCGGGCGGCGGCGTAGAGCAGCGCCTCGGCGCGCGGCAGCACGGCCAACGCGGGGTCCTGGACGAGCGCGCGGATGCGCTCGGAGACCTCCACGCCGCCGGGCTCGCGCAGCAGCTCCACGCGTGCGCCGCGCGCGGAGAGCGCGCGCTGGAGCGAGGCGGCGAGCGTGGACTTGCCGGCGCCGTCGAGCCCCTCGATGGTGATTAGCGCGCCGCGCTCCACGGATCGGCACCATACTGTTGCCGATCTCGTTTTCGCCGGTCCGCTTGTTGGCGGCGATGCAGCATTAGGATGGCCGCCAGCATGCCGACGACGGTCCTGCCGGGCTTGGACGCCCACCCCCACGCGCGCGCGGTCCTCACCCCGGCGCTGCCGGGTGGGCGGGACTCCGTCAGCCCCTCGCACGCGTACCTGTTCCACGGCCCTGCGGGCACGGGCAAGCGCGCGGTGGCGCGCGCGTTTGCGGCGGCGCTGCTGGCGGACGGGGCGGCCGACCCGCGGGCGGTGGCCGAGCGCGTGGGGCGCGGCACGCACCCGGACCTGACGTGGGTGCGCCCGTCGGGGGCGGCGGAGATGCTGGTGGCGGACATCGAGGAGCCGGTGGTGGCGGCGGCGACGCGCACCCCGTTTGAGTCGCGCAGGCGCGTGTTCGTGATCGAGGGCGCGGAGAGCATGAACGACCAGTCGGCGAACCGCCTGCTGAAGACGCTCGAGGAACCGCCGGCGTTCACGCACCTGGTGCTGCTGGCGGACCGCCGCGAGGACGTGCTGGCGACGATCGCCTCGCGCTGCCAGCACGTGCGCTTCGACCCGCTCCCCGCGCAGGCGATCGTCGCGCGCCTGCGCTCGGACGCGCCTGCGCCGGATGCGACGGACGCCGCCGACGAGGGCTACGACGACGACGATGATGAGGGGATTCGCGTGCTGGCATGCGCGCGCCTCGCGCTGGGGGACGCGGGCATGGCGGGCCGGCTGGCGAGCGGGGAGGGCGCGGTGCTGCGCGCGCGCGCGCAGGAGCTCGTGCGCTGGGCGCTTTCGGCAGGCGCGGACGCCGGGTCGCGCCCGTGGCTGGGTCTGCTGGAGGTGGCGCGGGAGGCGGGCGCGGCGGCGTCCCAGCAGGCGCAGGATGCGACGCGCGCGGAGCTGGAGCTGTTGCCGGGCAAGGAGCGCAAACGCTACGAGCGCGAAGCGGCGGAGGCGCAGCGCCGCGGCGAGCGCCGGGTGCGCACGCGCACGCTGGACGACGGTCTGCGCCTGGTGGAGCTGTGGCTGCGCGACCTGCTGTGCGTGTGCGAAGGCGCGGGCGAGCTCGTGCACGCGGTGGACCGGCGCGCGCAGCTGGAGGAGGACGCCCGCGGGCTGGGCGCGGCGTCGCTGCGGCGGGGCATGGAGCTGGTGGCCGACACGCGTCTCAGCCTGTCCGCGAACGTGTCCGAGGAGCTCGCCCTGGAGGCGCTCGCGTACCGCCTGCAGGCGCTGTTCGCGCCGCTGGCCGCCTCAGCGCGCTGAGCGACGCGCACCGGCCGCCGGAGGCGGCCCTCTAAAGATCGTCTGTCAGGCGATCGGCCCGAGGTTCGGCTCGAACCCGTAGGTGTCGAACGCCATGAACTGGGAGAACTGGCGGTTGTCCGGCCCGTGGAAGTCCGCGGAGCCGGTGGTCAGCAGGCCGAGCTCGGCGGCGCGCCCCACGAGCAGCGCGGTGTTCTCGCGTGTGTGCGTGATGTAGAACGCCTCCACGCCGTCGACGCCCAGCGCGTGGAAGCGGTTGACGGCGTCGAGCACTTCGTTGTCGTCGGAGATGTCCCAGTAGGGGTGCGCCCACACGGCCACGCCGCCGGCCTGGTGGATGGCGTCGATCGCCTCCGCCACGGTGGGCGTCTCGCGCAGGCGGAAGGCGGGCTTGCCCTCGATCAGATAGCCGCGGATCAGCGAGCCGACGTCGTCGATGTTCTCCCGCGCGAGGCGCTCGGCGTTGGCGGGCGCGCGCAGCACCGCGCCGGCGAGGTGCGGGCGCCCGATCGGCTTGCCCGCCGCGATGCGCGCGTCGATCTCCTGTTCGTCGAGCTCGAAGCCGACCTCCTTCAGCGCGTCGCGCATGCGCAGCGTGCGCTTCTCGCGGTCCGCCAGGAAGTCCGCCAGCTTCGCCGTCATCACCGGCCCGGTGTAGTCGATGTTGTAGCCAAGGATGTGCAGTTCGCGCTGCACCTCCGCCGTGTCGTCAACCGCCGAGATCTCCACCGCCGGCACCACCTTCACGCCGTGGGCCTCGCCGGCGGCCACCGCCTCGGCGACGCCGCTGACGGTGTCGTGGTCGGACAGCGCCAGCAGCTCCACGCCCGCGTCGGCCGCGCGCCGCACGACCTCCGCGGCGGGCAGCGTGCCGTCGGAGTTGGTGGAATGCGATTGCAGGTCGAAGCGGAGCGCCACGGCGCGCAGCGTATGCGATCGGCTCACGCGTCCGCGCGGCGGTCACACATCGGCGGGCGCGTCCGCGCGGCGGTCACACATCGGCGGGCGCTGGGGACCCCAGCCGTGGGTGCCGTTCAGCGCGCCCACGCGCTGGGCGACGGCGGTGCGCAGCCGGCGCACGGCGACGTGGTAGCGGCGCGCCTTCTCGTACAGGCAGCGATCGCTGCCGGCGCCGCGATCGAGCAGCTCGGCGAGCGCCGCGTCGCTCTCGACGGCGCGCTGGCAGGCCTCCAGCCACAACACCTCCAGGTAGGCGAGCGCCGCGCCGACGTGATCCGCGTGCAGCTCGTGCGGGTGCTCCAGGCTGCGCACCGTGGGGATCACCTGGGCGGTCAGCCACAGCTGCTCGGCGTGTGCGCGCAGGATCAGGCAGATGTCCGGCGGGTCGGATGTGAGGGACGAATTGGTCATGGCGTTCGGCTCTTTTGGCTTCGGCGGAGGGCCGGCGCTGCTTTAGATTCACGGGGGGCACTCCACGCTTCTCCGGCTGGCAGCGCGCGTGCGCGCCGCTCAAGCGTTTGGTGCGCTCGCGCCGATGAATGGATGAGGACCCGCCCACCGCGCGAGGGAAACAGAGATGCTGCTGCTCAACAAAGATCCAACCCGTCGCACCGCCGGCCAGTACGCGCGCGCGACGGTCACGCGCCTGCGCGTGCGCACGCTGGTGACGCTCGGTGTGCTGGCCGTGGCGACGGCGCTCCTGGGCAGGACGTTCGGACTGCACGACGGGTGGTTCGTGGCCTCCGAGCTGGCGCTGCTGGTGAGCATGTTCGTGATCTCGCGCTATGTGATGCCGCTGGTGGAGCGCCGCGACCGCGGCGCCCGCGGCGAGGAGCACGTGGGCGGCCTGCTGGACGCGATGTGCGAGGACCGCTGGCTGGTGATCCACGACGCGAGCTTGGGCAGGGGCAACGTCGATCACATCCTGATCGGCCCGCCGGGAGTGTTCACGATCGAGACCAAGAGCCATCCGGGGCCCGTGCGCGTGGCGCGCGTGCACGGCGAGACGCTCAGCCAGGCGCAGGCCCAGCGGCGGATGATCGAAGGCGTGACCGGCCTGGAGGTGGAGCCGCTGGTGGTGTACAGCCGCGCGTGGGTCGACCGGCCGCTGGCGCGGCGCAAGGGCGTGCGCATCGTGCCCGCGCGGATGCTCGTCGGCTACCTGCGCAAGCGCCAACGCACGCTGTCGCGCGCACAGATAGAGACCGCGCACGAGCTGATCGCGCAGGCGCTGCTCGAGCACCGCGCACAGGGCCGTGCCGCGGGGGCGCGTGGGGGCGTGGTCGCGATGCCCACCCGCCTGCGCGTGGTGCGCGGGCGGCTGCCCGCCGTACGCGGGCGCGATGGGCGCTAGTTTCTTTTCTAGACATGGCAATCTCGCCCTTCAGCGCCCGGCCGGCGTCCCCCGAGGGCGAACGGCGACGCGCGCGGTTGGCGTTGGTGCTCGCGGCGATCGGCATCGCGGCGATCCTGATCGTGTACGCGCTCGCGCCGGGCGTCAGGCACGCGGTCAACCACGCGGCGCACAGCGTCAAGCACGCGGTCGGTAACGTGTTCGACCACGACCACCACGGCACAGCCGTCCACCACTCCAGCGCCCTCCACCACTCCAGCGCCGTCCACCACTCCAGCGCCCTCCACCACGGCACAGTCCTCCACCATGGCAGCGACCACCACCAGCAAGCCACGCGTCCACCGGCCACCAGCCACTGAGCGCCAGCCGGCGCTCCCGCCGGGGCCGCGGCTGCCGGTGCTGGCGCAGACGCTGCTGTGGGCGTTTGCGCCGACGTGGCTGCTCGACCGCTGCGCACGCGAGGTGGGGGAGGCGTTCACGCTGACGTTCTGGCCGAGCGGCCTTCGCCTTGCGATGCTCAGCGACCCACAGGCGATCAAGACGGTGTTCACCGCGCCCGCCGACGTGGCGCCGTCGGGCGCGCGCATGTCGCCGATCGCGCCGGTGCTGGGCGCGAGCTCGGTGCTGATCCTGACGGGCCCCGAGCACATGCGCCAGCGCAAGCTGCTGCTGCCGCCGTTCCACGGCGAGCGCATGCTCGAGTACGAGCAGACGATGGCGGAGGCGACGCGCGCGAACATGGCGACGTGGCCGCTGGGCAGGGCGATGCGCCTGCAGCGCCACACGCGGCTGATCACGCTGGAGGTGATCCTGCGCGCGGTGTTCGGCGTGGAGTCCGAGCGCATGGGGCCGCTGAAGGCGGCGATCACCGACCTGTTCGAGCCGCCGCAGCTGCCGACGATCCTGCGCGCGCTGCTGCGTGGGCCGCGCGACGGGCGCCCTGGCGGCGCGATCGGGCGCGGGCTCGACCACCTCGACGTGCTGCTGTACGAGGAGATCGCGCGCAGGCGCGCGGCGAGCGACGTGGCCGAGCGCGCGGACATCCTGTCGCTGCTGCTGGGCGCGCGCGACGAGGATGGCCAGGCGATGCGCGACGAGGAGCTGCGCGACGAGCTCGTGACGCTGCTGCTGGCCGGGCACGAGACGACCTCCACGTCGGTCGCGTGGGCGGTCGAGCGCCTGGCGCGCCACCCGCAGAAGCTCGCGCGGCTGGTCGCGGAGATCGACGCGGGGGAAGGCGACGAGTACCTGACGGCGGTGGTGCACGAGACGCTGCGCGTGCGCCCGGTGGTGCCGATCGTGGTGCGCGTGCTCACGCGGGAGCTGGAGGTGGGCGGCCGCAAGCTGCCGGCGGGCACGCGGGTGGTGCCGTGCATCTACCTGACCAACCGCAACCCGCGCGTGTACGACGAGCCGGACGCGTTCCGCCCGGAGCGCTTCCTGGGCGACGAGGGTGGGCAGGACGTCAACACGTTCGCGTGGATCCCGTTCGGCGGCGGCATCCGCCGCTGCATCGGCGCGTCGTTCGCGCTGCTGGAGATGAAGGTGCTGCTGCGCACGATGCTCGCCGAGCTCGAGCCGCGGCCGGCGGACGGCCGGCGCCTGCGCCTCGGCGCGTGGTCCCCGCGGGGGGAGCGCATCCGCAGGCGGGCGGTCACGCTGGTGCCCGCGCAGGGCGCGAGCGTGGTGTGGCAGCGTCGCGGTGGCAGCCGCGGCGCGGGCTAGCTTTTGCAGCGTGCTCACGATCGCAGCCGCCGCGCCCACGCCTGAGACGCTGCTCGCGCGCTTTGGCCTGGAGCGTTTCAGGCCCGGCCAGCGCGAGGCGGTGCAGGCGGCGCTGGACGGTCGCGACAGCCTGGTGGTGATGCCGACGGGCGGCGGCAAGTCGCTGTGCTACCAGCTGCCGGCGCTCGCCGGCGATTGGCTTCCCGCGGGCGCGCAGCGTCCGCTGGTGGTGGTGGTGAGCCCGCTGATCGCGCTGATGAGCGACCAGTGGCGGCGGCTGGAGCAGGCGGGCGTGTGCGCGGCGATGCTGGCCTCGGGGATGGAGGACGGGCACAACGCAAGGGCGCTGCGGGAGATCGAAGACGGGCGGACGCAGCTGGTGCTGGCGGCGCCCGAGCGCTTTGCGTCGGCCGCGTTTCGCCGCGCGCTGGCGAGCAGGCGGGTGGGGCTGTTCGTGGTGGACGAGGCGCACTGCGTGACCGAGTGGGGCCACGACTTCCGCCCGGACTACCTGCGCTTGCACGACGCGATCGATGCGATGGGCCGCCCGCCGGTGATGGCGGCGACGGCGACGGCGACGCCGCGCGTGGCGCGGGAGATCGCGGCGCGGCTGGGGCTGCGCGAGCCGGTGTCGATCCGCTCGGGCTTCGACCGGGCGAACCTGGTGTTCGACGTGGTGGGCGTGGAGGGCAAGGGCGCGATGGCGCGCAAGCGCGCAGCGCTCGCGCACGCGCTCGGCGCGGGCGTCGGCGGGGCGCCGGCGCTGCCGGCGATCGTGTACTGCGGCACGCGCAGGGACACCGACGAGCTGGCGGCGGCGATCGCGGGCGAGGGCCTCGCGACGGTGAGCTACCACGCGGGCATGGGCGCGGACGCGCGCCGCGCGAGCCAGGCGGCGTTCATGGCGGGCGAGGCCGAGGTGGTGGTGGCGACGAACGCGTTTGGCATGGGCGTGGACAAGGCGAACGTGCGCACGGTGGTGCACTGGGCGCTGCCGACGAGCTTGGAGGCCTACTACCAGGAGGCGGGCCGCGCCGGGCGCGACGGCGAGCCCGCGCGGGCGCTGCTGCTGGCGGCGCGCGTGGACCTGGGCCGGCTGATCAGGTTCATCAAAGAGCGCGAGATGACGGTGGCGGACGTCAAGCGCTTCGTCGGCTCGCTGCGCGCGCGGGCGGCCGCGGAAGCGGGCTGGGGCGGCGGCGCGCCGATGGGCGGCGTGGCGACGGTGGGCGCCGACGAGCCGGGCGAGCGCGGCAGCGCGGTGATGGTCGGCCACGGCGAGCTGGGCGAGCGCGAACGGGTGCTGCTGTCGGTGGCCGAGCGCGCGGGGGCGATCGAGCTGGAGCCCGGCGGACACGACGGGCTGCTGGTGCACCTGACGGGCAAGGGCAGCCCGCGCAAGGCGTACGCGGCGATCAAGGCGGCCCGCGACCGTGGCTGGGAGTCCTACCGCTCGATCGAGCGCTACAGCGCCGACGCGAGCACGTGCCGCCGCCGCCAGATCCTCGAGCACTTCGGCGACGACCAGCCGGGCGCGCCGACGGGACGCTGCTGCGACGTGTGCGAGCGCGACGGCGCGCTGGAGCAGGCGGTGGCGGCGGCGCCGACGGGTGGGCGGCGGGCGCGCGGGCTGGGCGCGGCGCGGGCGAGCGCCCCCGCGGGGACGCGGGCGGACGGGCGGGCGCGCACGACGGAGGTGGCGGAGCTCCCGGAGGTGGATACCCTGACGGGCACAGGCGAGCGCGAGTTCGACGCGTTGCGTGCGTGGCGCCTGGAGCGCGCGGAAGGCAAGCCGGCGTACACGGTCGCCACCGACGCGGCGCTGCGCGGGATCCTGCACGGGCGACCCCACGACGTCCGGGAGCTGCTGGAGGTCAGGGGCATCGGCCCGGCGTTCTGCGAGAAGCACGGCGAGTCGCTCCTGGCAGCGCTGGCGACGCTAGCATCAAGTCCCGCGCCGACGTAGCTCAGCTGGTAGAGCACTTCACTCGTAATGGACCGGCTGAAGGGGCGAAAAATCGGCGAGCTAGAGCCGTTTTTGGCTTGCTAACTCGATAGGTGACCCCTTCGATTGGAGGAAAAACTAGGACAACCGAGGACAAACAATACACGGCCCACCGGGTACCGCAGCGGCATAAAATGGAGAGCCGCAGCGGCATAAATCGAGAGCCGACGCCGGGAGTCGAACCCGGGACCTCTGCTTTACGAGAGCAGCGCTCTGGCCAGCTGAGCTACGTCGGCCCGCTTCCCCGCATCCTACCGACCGCTAGTCGTGTTGGCACCCGGATCTCACGGCGGCGTTCGCGACGTGATGCGCGGTTGCACCCCTCGCATCTGCCTACGCGAGGGGACAACACCGAGCGGCCTCAGACCGGATTTTGTGCGAGTAGGTCGGCCACGCTCGGGAGGCCCCGGTTGTTGAGCGCCCAGTCAAGCCAGTCGGCCTCGGTGTCCGCGAGCGTATGCCAGGACGGGAGCGCTGCCTGCCCGTTTGGGTTGAAGCTCATGATGAGCGTCCCGCGGACGCGCACCGGATTGATAGCCCGCCGGAGCGCGATCCCGTTCTTCGTTGTCACGGACTCGCTCTTGATCCCCGACTGATTCATGCCTGCGGCTGAACAGAGCACGATCCCGTCGGGCTTGTTGTCGCCGAGCGCCTCCTCTAGCGCAGTGGTCATGACGGCCAGTTGCTCTTCGAGCGGGCTCTGCGCCCATGACGTAAACGCCCATAAGCCGGTGAGCGTCGTGAGGTGCAGCCACCCGGCGCCTGAGCGGCGCATCTTGTCGGCCTTCTCGGCGATCGCTTCAACCATTCGCCAAAAGAGATCCTCTTTGACGGCTGGGCCGCGTAGCGACTGGTTGGCTGCTCCGCGTAGGGAGAGCTCCAGATCGATCCCCGGCATCGACAACTCCACTGGCATGCCGGCGTGGACGATGGACGCATTGTCCTCGACGATCCGCTCGATCTCGTTTCGTTCGCTCTCGGTCGGATGACGGTCTAGATTGCCGCCGATCCAGACGCTCTGCTCGCAGCCGAGCGCGAACAGCCAATCTGAGGTCCGGTCTGCCGCTGCGCGCTTTGCGCGGGCATCGTCGCTCTGGGTCAGCACACGCACCTCCACGTTGAGGCTCCCGGTTGGCGCGGCGATCTCTACGTCAGCTGGTGGTTGGTCCTCTCGGCAGGTCTCAAGGGCGGCCGGCCAGCCCAGTCGGCAGGCGAGCCCCGCGAGCAAGAGCTGCGCGCGAGAGTGCAGCAGCCGTCGTGGGCTGGGATCGCGCCGAAGATCACGCAGTGCTTTAGCGCGACCCTCCAAACCCATGCTGATTTCCAAGCGCAGCGCCCACTCCAGTGCCTCCGCCAGAGCGAGCAGGTGAGAGCCGAGCTGAAGCAAGGCGAGCGGATACCCCTCACGGTCCCTTGCGACCGCTCGTGGGAGCCAGTCCTCACCGAGCAGCTCGCGCAGCCGCGAGATCGCCCACCGCCCAGCACGGGAACGGGCATCGTGCTCGCAGGTGAGCTCAAACCACTCCTGGATCTCACTCCAACACCGCGGCAGCTCCCGATCTTCCCAAGGCTGCCCGGCCGGCTGTGAGGATTTGCTCGACACCCAGACAAGGCTACGCGCGCCTCGGATGTTCGCCGACAACCAGCAGCGTTCGACCCTTGTCGCACACACGCTCAGCCACGAATGTAGCTGCTACGCTAGTGTCATGACGCTACATACGCGAACCTACGAGGTCGGGGTGCGTGCGCTGCACGACCGTCTGAGCGAGCACCTGGAGCAGGTTCAGGGCGGCGCGGAAGTGCTGGTGACGCGCCGTGGGCGGCCGATCGCGCGCCTGTCCGCCGTTGATGAGAGCGATCCTCTGCAGGATCTCGTGCGCCGCGGCCTCGTGACAGCGCCGAGCCGACAGCGCAATGCGCGACGAGCCCGGGTAAAGGCCCGCGGGCCGGTGTCCGAGCTAGTCGCAGAGCAACGCCGCTGATCCTCTACTTCGACACCTCCGCGCTCGTCAAGCTGGTCATCGCCGAGGAGGGGTCCGACCTGGCCGCCGAGCTGTGGGGAACCACTCATCCTGCGATCTCGAGCATCCTCTACTACCCGGAGGGACGCGCGGCGCTCGCCGCCGCCCGACGTGGCGCTCGTCTCACCGCTGCCGCCCACAGGCGTGCGCTGGATGACTTCGAGTCGCTGCAAGGCGAACTGTCGCTGATCGGCATCGACGCGCAGCTCGCCCGCGAGGCCGGCGAGCTCGCTGAGAAGTTCGCGCTGCGCGGCTACGACGCGGTTCATCTCGCCAGCGCGCTATCGGCTGGTGAGGCGATCACGCTCGTGAGCTGGGACAAGGACCTCAAACGCGCCGCCGCGCACAACGGATGCGCGGTTGCCCCATCCGCCCACTCCAGGGAACCATGAGGCATCCTCCGGGCCCGGACCTCTCGGCTCGGATTCAAGTCCCCGGTCCGTTCTCAGCGTCGCTTGGCCGTGTGGCGGTGGCTGGCGGTGAGGGCCTTGGTCACAGGCGAGGAGATCACGATCGCCACGAAGAAAGCGAGCGTCGACGTCAAAGCACGGGTCCTCACCGCGAAGAACGCGGTGCCATCGGTCCAGAAAGCCAAGCGCCGACTGGAAGGTTAGAGGCGACGGGGCTGACCGTCTCGGCCGAACCCAGCCCGGGTCATTCTGATCCGGAAGAATGCCGAGACGCGGGCCGGCTGCGAGAGCGTTTCGGACGACCGGTTGAGTCCGCCTATTAGTCTTTGGTCGAAATGGTGCTCCGTAGCCTTGACCCAGATCGGCTGGTGGCGAACAGGAACGTGTGTACGGGGATCGCTGGGGTGGCTACCGCCGCTGCCGGTCTCGCCTACGCACTTCAGGCACCCCTAACGGTCCGTATTGCGATTGCTGCGGTGGCAGTGATCTTGGCCCTCGTGGTGCTCTGCTTCTATTTCCTCGAGCGGCATGTGAAGGAGCTCGACGCGGCTGCAGAGGCTCGCGTGGTTCCCCGGGCCGAAATGAAGAAGCCGCAGAAGTTCGTCAACCGATGCGAAGAGCTGTCGCACCTCTATAAGGTGTTGGAGCGAGTGGAGCAAGGCGAAGGACCACTCGTGGCTGTGCTTGGCGGTCTGCCGGGGGTGGGCAAGAGCGCGTTGGGTAAGCAGTGGATGCATCTCGTTCGTGAGCGTTTCGACGGAGGTGACCTCGTCGCCGATTTCTCGAGGCGGCGTCGCGGTCCCGCGGTTGATGTGAGTGGGGTTCTCGCCGACTTTATCCGTCGGCTCTCACCGGCGGGTGCCATCGTCCCGGCAACGCTTGAAGAGCGGACGGAGAGGTTTCGGTCACTGACCTTCGACCGCAAGCTGCTGGTTCTCCTTGATGACGTCACCGAGGCGGCGGAGGTTGCGCAGTTGCAGCCGTTGGGCAAGGAATGCCTTCTCGTGGCGACCAGTTACCGGGAGTTCCAGGAGCTGCACTATGAGGGTGCGGAGTACATTCCAGTCGACCCGCTCACCCCTGAACAGGCGAAGGAGATGTTGGTCACGCTGGCAGGCAAGCGAGGGGCAGAGTTCGAGCGGGAAGAGGTAGAGACAGCGAAGCTGCTGATCTACTGCGGCGGCCTAGCTCTACCCTTGTGCGTCTGCGCGTCGCGACTGTTGCTCGGGGGAGAGGGACTCTCGGTCGCTGCAATCGCGGCTACTGTCGGTAACGAACAGCGGCGGCTTGAGTATCTCTCTGGCGTTGGGGAATATGCAAGTGCTGCCGTCTTCGGCTTTGCCTACGCTGATCTGCCCTCCGGCCAGAAGCTCGCCTATCGACGGCTTGGAATTCACCCCGGGATCGACCTTACCCCTGTCCATGCGGCGTTGCTCACTGGTGTCACCCCGTTCGAGGCGGGGGAGCAGATGGCCGCGCTGGCGAGCACTTACCTGCTGGGAACGACCGAGGGCGGCTATTACCGGTTCCACGATCTTGTTCGCGTGCACGCGCGCGAGTGCGCGGAGCGGGAGGACCCGAAGGACGAGCGCGAAGAGCTGTTCAAGCGGTTGACCGATTGGTATCGTGCGGCTATGCGCAGAGCGGACTGGGCGTTGACCGAGGAGCGTCTTCGCTTCGCGCCAGCAGCCCCTATCGACGCTCCTCATCTGCCTGGTTTCACGGATGAGCGGAGCGCGTTCGACTGGCTAGAGGGGGAGCGCGCGAACGTCCTTGCGGTGCTGCAGGCCGCTCGCGACCGTGAATGGGACGAATGGGTATGGCAGATGGTCGAGTCGCTCTGGCTTTTCCATTACAACCGCCGGCACTACGCCGACTGGATTGACACCACGGAAATCGGGATCGAATGCGCGCACAGAGTTGGTCATCGAGACGCCGAGATACGGCTGCGCACGCAGCTCGCCTGGGCCCTCGTCGAACTTCGCCGTTTCGAGCCCGCTCGCGAAGAGCTAGATCGAGCCAACGAGCTAGTGCGTAACTCCGGCAACGTCCAGCTGCGCGGATCGGTGCGAGAGTTCACTGGTACCTACTACCTGAAGAAGGGCGAGTATGACAAGGCGATCGCGGTCTTGGAAGAAGCGCGTGTACTGGCGGTCGAGGCCGGGACGAATCGCGGAGTGGCTCTTGAGGATTACTTCATCGGTTGGGCGCTGATCGAGAAGGGCGAGTACGAGCAGGCGCTGGCGCCGTTGGCTGATTCTCTGGAGCGGATGCGGAGGGCGAAGGACCAGATGTTCATCGGTCGGTTGCTGTTGCGCCTGGGTCAGGCGCAGCGCCGGTCGGGGAGCGTGGACGAGGCCGAACGGACCTTGAGACAGGGGATGTCGAAGCTGCGGGCGCTCGGGATGAGGATCGAGATGGCTGAAACCCATGACGAGCTCGCCGAGCTCGCCGAGACACGGGGCGACGAGGTGGCGGCTCGCCAGCAGCGGGAGCGGGCCCAGAACATCTACCGCGCGCTTGGTCACCCGCAAGCGGGCGAGTCGACCGTGATTGGCACGGTTTCAGCTGTTGACCCGATGGCGATCTAGGTGGACGCGCCCGACGCATGCCCCCACCCTGATTGTGAGGCGGTCGGGTAGCGGATCACCGGGCCGCCCAGCGATCCGGCGCGCATACAGGGCGGAAACTGCCAGCGCACCGTCGAGAGGCGACGATCCAGGCACCGGGGCAATAGAGACCGTCTCGCCGTCGCGCCAGGTGACGACGGCCGTCCCGGAGTCCGATGCGTTCGCGCTGAGCATCGCGCCGGGGTTCTCGCGCAGAGCGGTGCGGCGCCAGGCCCCGTCCGGATCGGGCTCGCGACGTAGCACGATCGCGGCGCTCTGCAGCAGGCGCAGGTCTCGGTCTCTGGCCTCGACGACAAGATGAGAACTCGGGGGGGGGGGGGGGGGGGGTAAA
>Ga0335074_10000456_pt1 | contig 59156 bp, 60 predicted proteins | sample Lox_Sample_23_FD_206715 | JGI IMG/M metagenome (GOLD analysis project Ga0335074, IMG submission 206715) | Soil microbial communities from Loxahatchee National Wildlife Refuge, Florida, United States - Lox_Sample_2.3 | ecosystem: Environmental > Terrestrial > Soil > Wetlands | place: USA...
TCCTGTTCGGCCTCATCGCCTTCGTATGGCCCGGCGTGACGATGCTCTCGCTGGTCATCGTGTTCGCGGCTTACGCGATCGTGGACGGCGTCTTCGCCATCATCGCCGCGGTGCGCGCCGCCGAACAACACCAGCGCTGGACGCTGTTCCTGCTCGAAGGCGTGATCGGCATTGTCGTGGGCGTGCTGGCGTTCCTGTGGCCCGCGCTGACCGTCGTGGTGTTCGTAACGCTGATCGCGTTCTGGGCGCTGCTCACCGGCGGGCTCATGCTGGCCGCAGCCTTCCGCCTCCATCCCGATCACGGCCGCTGGTGGTTCGTGCTGGGCGGCGTCGCCTCGATCATCTACGGCGCGTTGTTGCTCGTCGCACCGTTGATCGGCGCATTGGTGCTGACCTGGTGGATCGGCGCCTACGCGCTCGTCTTCGGCATCGCCATGCTGGTCGGCGCCTTCCGTCTGCGATCGGTCGCGCACAGCTAGGGCCCGAAAGCGCAACGCATCGAGTCCCTGGTAACAGGGACAATAACAGGGCTTTGAAAATCGGCGGCGCCTGCGCTGCGCGGAAAAGCCATGCGCGGCGGCGCTTTCCCGCACCGCCGGCCGAGTCGCATGGACGTTATCAGGGGCGCGCAGGGAGATTTTTCGTCCGTATACGTCCTATCCCGGCACCGGCATGATCATGATGAGGCAGGGGTTCTCGGGTCCCCAGATGGCGGTGAACTCTTCCAGGGCCGTGAATCCGACGGCGTCGTAGAACGCGCGCGTGCGCCGGTAGGGTTCGTAGTCCCGCGACGGACCGCGGGTCTTCACCGTCACATAGGTCTTTCCCATCGCCTTCGCGACGGCGCAGGCCTGCCGGACGAGCGCCCTGCCCACGCCCCGTCTGTGCGCGTGGCGACGCACGGCGAGAAGATGGATGTCGATCGCGGAGAAGCCGGGATCGGCGAGGATCATGAGGCCAAGCGTGTCGCCCGCGTCCTCCGCCACCCAGGCCCGCTCGCGTTCGGCAAGCGCTGTGTAGGCGGCATTGGAGTCGGGCAATCCGAACCATTCGGGCAGTTCGGCAAGGTTCGACGCACAGTCCGCGCCGGCAGCCCGGCGCACGATCTTCAAAGTCATGGGGTATCTCGACAGTCAGCGGTGGCCGCAAGCGGCCGTCTGCGCGCAAAGCGCGCGGCTAAAGCGGATGTGAGAAGGCTTTCCTGTCGCGCCCAGTTTTACCGGCCGGCGCGCGGTTTCGCAACCGTCACGACGTATCAGAATCCTGGCACGCTTTGATCAGAGGGTCGAGAGCGACAATGCGGCGATCTTTACGCCCTCTTTGGTCGCGCTTCGTTGCCTCAATGGACCCGTTTCAGCACCCGCGCCACGCGAAACTCCGCCGGCCAGTCGAGCAGCGAAGGCGCGTTGAGAAAATCGACGGAGCCCAGCACGACATCGGCGCGGCCGATGAGATTCTCCATCGGCACATAGCCCACGCCGCCGTCCGCTTCCGATACGCGGCTGTCGAGCGAGTTGTCGCGATTGTCGCCCATCATGAAGAGATGGCCTTTGGGCACGACGAACACAGCCGTGTTGTCGAGCGGTCCGTTCCAGGTGAGCTTGAAGATCAGATGCGTGCGCCCGCCCGGCAGCGTCTCGATGTAGCGCGCCGCGGGCAGCATTGCCCCGGTCTCCGCTTCGACCCGTCCGACGCCCGCGAATTTCAGCGGCAGCTCTTGGCCGTTCAGCCACACGCGTCCGGCGCGCATCTGCACGCGATCGCCCGGCAGGCCGATGACGCGTTTCACATAGGCTTGTCCCGGATCGCGCGGCAGCTGGAAGACGATGACGTCGCCGCGCGCGGGCATGCGCTGCAAGAGCCGCGTCGATGACGACGGCCCGAGCTGGAAGGGCAGCGAATAGCGGCTGTAGCCATAGGCGAATTTGCTGGCGAGCACTTCGTCGCCGATGGCGATGGTGGGCTCCATCGAACCCGTCGGCACGTAATAGGGCCGCGCGATCGCCGTCGTGGCGGCGAGTGCGAAGAGGACAGCCAGCACCGGCTCTTTGGCGAAATCCCAGATGGGGCGGATATAGGGCGAGGTTCGCGTGGCTGCCGTCCGGATCGTCTCGGGAACGGCGCTCGACAGGACGGCGCGAATCTTCCGCCCGGTCGCCTGCGCCCGCACCAGAAGCCGTTTCATTTCACGCATCGCCATGACCGGTCTCCTCCGCCTGTGAGAATAATATGGTGGCGGTTCGGAGACGAACAAATTCGCGTGGTAGCCTCATTTCGAGCGATTTTGCCCGCCTTGCGCTATAAGTTATATAGCCTTGAGGCTATGATATGATTTGGCACTGAGATGACACGCAATCTGAATGACGTCATTGCCGCGCTGCCGAAGGCCCGGCGCGACAGCATTAAAGCGCGTTATCGAGAACTCCGTAAGGAGGCCGAAAGCTTGGCAGCTTTGCGCAAAGCAGCGGGCAAAGCGCAGGTCGACGTCGCCTCCAAACTCGGGATCAGCCAGCCTTCGGTCTCCAAGATCGAAAAGCAGACGGATATGTATCTCTCAACCTTGCGCAACTATGTGCAGGCGATCGGCGGCGATCTGGAATTTGTCGTGAAATTTCCTGAGCAACAGCCCGTTCATCTGAACGGACTGGGAGACGTTTTTGAGTCGAACCGCGGAATGGCCAAACCAAAGCGCCTTCGCATGAGATCGCGCAAAACGGCACGCCGAGCCTAGGCGGGAATAAAAAATCCCGATGACGATCCACCAGCCGGTTTGGTTTGCATGGCTGATGCCTGGTTGGCTATTGGGCGGCGTTGCTTTTGCCTTTTGGACCGGCCGTTTCCCTTTTATGCGCGAGCCGTATCTGCGCCGACGGGAGCCTGGGCTTTATTGGGCTTCGACCACCTTCCTGATGATTTTGTTGCTCGTCTGCGCATGGGTAATTCTGACCCAATAACTCGTTTCCGAAGCATATAATCGCGTGCCGCAAGTTCGGCCGGACGTACCAAGAACACAGGCTGATACAATTATCTGTTTCAATAGCTTACCTGCCCGCTTGCAAACAGGAACAAACCATGCACATTAGCCTCATTGCGCCACTTGGGGTGGCATGGAATAAGGAGGCGGAGAGCTATGGCACAGGCGATTCTTCAGGTGGTGGCACGGGATAAGGAAGACACGGGCGACCGCAAACGGGCGCTCGAAGCGGCGCTGTCGCAGATCGACCGCGCGTTCGGCAAGGGCTCGGTGATGAAGCTCGGCCAGCGCGATCTGGGGGTCGATACCGACACGGTTTCGACCGGGTCGCTGAGCCTCGACATCGCGCTCGGCATCGGCGGCCTGCCCCGCGGCCGCGTCATCGAGATTTACGGCCCGGAATCCTCGGGCAAGACCACGTTGGCCCTCCATGTCGTGGCCGAGGCCCAGAAGAAGGGCGGAATCGCCGCCTATATCGACGCGGAACACGCGCTCGACCCCATCTACGCCCGGAAGCTCGGCGTCGATATCGATGAAATGCTGATCTCCCAGCCGGATACGGGCGAGCAGGCGCTGGAAATCACCGATACGCTGGTGCGCTCGGGCGGCGTCGACATCGTCGTGGTCGATTCCGTGGCGGCCCTGACCCCCAAGGCCGAGCTGGAAGGCGAAATGGGCGATCAGCTCCCCGGCCTGCAGGCCCGGCTGATGAGCCAGGCGCTGCGGAAGCTCACGGGTTCCATCTCCAAGTCGAACTGCCTGGTCATCTTCATCAATCAGATCCGCATGAAGATCGGCGTCATGTTCGGCAATCCCGAGACCACCACCGGCGGCAACGCGCTCAAGTTCTACTCCTCCGTCCGGCTCGACATCCGCCGGATCGGGGCCATCAAGGACAAGGACGAGGTGGTGGGCAACCAGACCCGCGTGAAGGTGGTCAAGAACAAGGTGGCGCCCCCCTTCAAGCAGGTGGAATTCGACATCATGTACGGCGTGGGCATCTCCAAGACGGGCGAATTGGTCGATCTGGGCGCCAAGGCCGGGATCGTGGAGAAGTCCGGCTCGTGGTTCTCCTTCGAGGGGAACCGGATCGGCCAGGGCCGCGAGAACGCCAAGCTTTTCTTAGCCCAAAACAAGGATGTCGCAGCGAAAATCGAGGCCCAGATCAGGCAGAATGCCGGCCTGATCGGCCAGGCCTTGACCCATGGGGGCGGCGAGGACGAGCCGGCTACGGCCGAGGAATAGTTTCGTCGTTCCTGTTGGCATGGGAACGGCTCCAGAAGGGGTGCCGCTTCACGGCGGTACCCCTTCGCTGCTTCCCGATCGAAGACTGTGTCCGGCGATTTTGGCGCAGAGGACGCAGTGGTAGCGCAGGGGACGCAGGGATACTGCGTGCGCGGGAGGCCAATGGGGTCTTCCGTCAGTTCGGTAATGCTGCGCGCTTCCTCCTTCGCTGCTCCGCAGCTTCGGAGGACAGAACTCACTCGCCGGCCGAAGCCTTGGCGAAGGCTGGTCGCGCGCGATAAATCCGGCTTAAAGGGAGTTCAGACTCTGGGGACGAGCGCGTTGCCATCGCGTCCTCCGCGCAACCGCTGCGTCCTCCGCGCTAAAATTGCCTGAGCCGCACGCTTTCTCCGCTCGGAGCCCCGTTCTGGACAGGGTTTCGCCGCGAAGGCTACAAGCGAGCCATGAAAAGCCTGAACGAGATCCGCTCGACCTTCCTCGATTTCTTTCACGCGCGCGACCATGCCGTCGTCGCGTCGTCGCCGCTTGTGCCGCGCAACGATCCCACGCTGCTCTTCACCAATGCCGGCATGGTGCAGTTCAAGAACGTCTTCACCGGCCAGGAGAAGCGGCCCTACACGCGCGCGACCTCGGCGCAGAAATGCGTGCGCGCCGGCGGCAAGCACAACGACCTCGACAATGTCGGCTACACGGCGCGCCATCACACCTTTTTCGAGATGCTGGGGAATTTCTCCTTCGGCGACTATTTCAAGGACGACGCGATCCAGTTCGCCTGGGACCTCGTCACGCGCGAATTCGCGCTGCCCAAGAACCGGCTTCTCGTCACCGTTTATTCCGAAGACGACGAAGCCTTCGGCCTCTGGAAGAAGATCGCAGGCCTCCCCGAGTCCAGGATCATCCGCATTCCGACCTCGGCCAATTTCTGGTCGATGGGCGACACGGGTCCGTGCGGTCCCTGCTCCGAAATCTTCTACGACCACGGCGACAGGATTCCCGGCGGCCCGCCAGGTTCGCCGGACGAAGACGGCGACCGTTTCGTCGAGATCTGGAACCTCGTCTTCATGCAGTATGAGCAGTTCGCGGGCGGCCGTCGCGAATCTCTGCCGCGGCCTTCGATCGACACGGGGCTGGGCCTCGAACGCACCGCGGCGGTGCTCCAGGGCGTGCACAACAATTACGACATCGATCTCTTCCGCCATCTGATCGCGGCCTCGGCCGAGTTCTCCGGTGCGCCCGCGACCGGCGACAATGTGCCCAGCCACCGCATCATCGCCGATCATTTGCGATCCACCTCGTTCCTCATCGCCGATGGCGTGCTGCCGTCGAACGAAGGCCGCGGCTATGTGCTCCGCCGCATCATGCGCCGCGCCATGCGCCATGCGCATCTCCTGGGCTCGAAAGACCCGCTGATGTATCGCCTCGTGCCGACACTGGTGGCCGAGATGGGCCAGGCCTATCCCGAACTGAAACGCGCCGAAGCGCTTGTCACCGAAACGCTCAAGCTTGAGGAAGCGCGCTTCCGCGATATGCTGGCGCGCGGGCTGAAGCTGCTCGACGAAGCGACGATCAACCTCCGTGCCGGCGGCAAGCTTGCGGGCGATGTCGCCTTCAAGCTCTACGACACCTACGGCTTTCCGCTCGATCTCACACAGGATGCGTTGCGCGCGCGCGGCATCGAAGTCGACACCGACGGCTTCAACGAAGCCATGCGCCGCCAGCGCGAGGATGCGCGCCGGGCCTGGGCCGGTTCCGGCGAAGCCGCGACCGACACGCTGTGGTTCAGCTTGCGCGAAGAATTGGGCAACACGGAGTTCCTGGGCTACGACGCCGAGGAAGCGGAAGGCACGATCACGGCGATCCTGAAGGACGGCCTGCGCGTCGAAGGCGCCAAGGCCGGCGAGACGGTTCTCGTCCTCACCAACCAGACGCCGTTCTATGGCGAATCCGGCGGCCAGGTGGGCGATGCGGGAACGATTTCGTCCGCGCGCGCGAAGGGCCGCGTCGTCGATACCGAGAAGAAGCTGGGCGCCTTGCACGTGCATGTCGTCGAGATCACCGAAGGCCAGTTCGTCGTGGGCGATGCGGTCGATCTGAAAGTCGACGGCGAACGCCGCCGGGCCACGCGCGCCAACCATTCGGCGACGCATCTTCTGCACGCAGCCCTGAAACATGTTCTTGGTCCGCATGTGGCGCAGAAGGGTTCGTTGGTCGCGCCCGATCGCCTGCGCTTCGACTTCAGCCATCCCAAGGCCGTGACGCCGGACGAGCTCGAACGCATCGAGAGCGAAGTGAACAAGGTCATTCGCCAGAACAGCGACGTCTCCACCCGGCTGATGCCGACGGACCAGGCGATCGCGGCGGGCGCGGAAGCACTGTTCGGCGAGAAATACGGCGAAGAGGTGCGCGTGCTCACCATGGGCGAGAGCATCGAAACGGAGGACAAGCCCTATTCCATCGAATTGTGCGGCGGCACGCATGTGAGGAGGCTGGGCGACATCGGCCTCTTCACGATCCTGTCGGAGAGTGCGGTGGCGGCGGGCGTGCGCCGCATCGAAGCGCTGACCAGCGAAGGCGCGCGCCGTTATCTGGCCGGCCAGGCCGAACTCGCGCGCAGCGCCGCCGCGGCGCTCAAGACGAGCCCCGCCGAATTGCCGGCGCGCGTGGCGCAACTGTCGGAGGACCGCCGCAAGTTGGAACGCGAGCTGGGCGATGCCCGCCGCGCGCTCGCGCTCGCAGGTCCGGCGCAGAGCACGGGCGACGAAGGCCTGCGCGAGATCGCGGGGCTGAAGACCGTGCTGCGCGTGGTCGACGGCGTGGCGCCGAAGGACCTGAAGGGTCTCGCCGACGAGGCCAAGGCGAAAATCGGCTCGGGCGTCGTGGCCTTCGCGGCGGTGGCCGACGGCAAGGCGTCGCTCGTGGTCGGCGTCACCGAGGACTTGAAATCCAGGATCAGCGCCGTCGATCTCGTGCGCGTGGGCGCGGAGGCGCTGGGCGGCAAGGGCGGCGGCGGACGGCCCGACATGGCGCAGGCCGGCGGGCCCGATGGCGACAAGGCGGGGGCCGCGCTCGAAGCCATCGCCAGACATCTGAGCACGCCGGCGCCGGCCGCCTGAACCATGCACAAACGGGGGGCGCCGCGGGAATTGACGTTCAGACGGCGCGTCTATTTCGCGCTGGAGGGCGGACATGCGGGCGGGCTGATGGGCTCGATCATCGAGTTCGGGCTGATCGCGCTGATCATCGCCAACGTCATCGCCTTCACGCTGCAGAGCGAGCCCGCGATCCGCCGGGCGGTTCCCGGATTTTTCACGGATTTCGAAGTCGTCTCGATCGCGGTCTTCACGGTCGAATATCTGACACGGCTCTGGTGCGCACCGGAGGATCCGTTGTTCGACGGAAAGGGGCCGTTCCTGGGCCGCCTGCGCTTCGCGTTGCGGCCCATGATGGTGATCGATTTCCTCGCCTTCGCGCCCGGCTATGTCGCGTTCTTCATTCCGTTCATCGATCTGCGCTTCCTCAGGCTCATCCGGCTCTTGCGGCTGCTCAAGATCGCGCGCTATTCGCCGGCGCTTTCGACGCTGGCCCAGGTGCTCGTCGACGAGCGCCGCGCGCTGGTCGGCACGCTGCTGCTCGAGCTGTGCGCGATGGTGTTCGCCGCCGCGACCATGCACGCCGTCGAAGGCCGCGCCATGCCGCAGGCGTTCGGCACCATTCCCGATGCCATGTGGTGGGCGCTCGAGACGCTGACGACGGTGGGTTACGGCGACGTCGTGCCGGTGACCGGCCTGGGCCGCGTGGTGGCCGGCGTCACCATGATCGCGGGCGTCGGCCTCCTCGCCTTGCCCGTCGGCATCGTGGCCACGGGTTTCGTCAGCACCATCCACCGCCGCGATTTCGTGGTGACGTTTGCGATGCTGTCGCGCGTGCCGCTGTTTAGGGGTTTCAGCGCGGTCGTGTTGAGCGAGATCATGAATCTTCTGCGCGCGCAGTCGATCGGGGCCGGCGGCATCATCTCCGCGCGCGGCGAGCGCGCGGCCGCGATGTATTTCGTGGTGTCGGGCGAAGTCGATGTGGAGCTGGAAGACCGCCGCGTCGGGTTCGGCCCCGGCGACTTCTTCGGCGAGCTGGCGCTTCTGCGTGACACCATGCGCGGCGCCAATGTCATTGCGCGCACGCCGACGCGGCTCCTGACTCTGTCCGCCGAGGATTTCGCGAGCCTGATGCAGAAGCATCCCGCACTTCAGGAGCGGCTCAAGAACGCCGCTGCGTTCAAAGCCTTTACCGACGGCGACGGCATAACCCAGGCCGAAATCGACGCCGCCGGCGCCGCCCGCGAAGACGCGCAGATGGAGTGACGTCCCCACCGGTGCGCCGGTGTTGCTATTTTTAGCGCAGTGGACGCGGCGGTTGCGCAGCGGACGCAGGGCACCGCGTCCATCCGGAAAATATCGCGCGCGTAGCGCGCAAAACAATTTTCACAGGAGACAGTGAGACGGTGAGACGGTGAGGGATCGAGTATCTCACCGTCTCTTGTGAATTTTCAACTGCGCGCTACGCGCGCGGTGTTGCCGACACAAACGCGGCTACCCTTGCGTCCATTGCGCAACCACCGCGTACCCCGCGCTGAAATTCTTTGCGCCGCACGCTGAGCGCTACGGCTTGCAGAACACGCAGATCTTGTTGCCCGTCGGATCGCGCATATAGGCCCCGTAGAAGGTCGTCGAATCTTCCGGGCGCGGGCCGGGTTTGCCTTCGTCGCGGCCGCCATGCGCCAGCGCCGCCTTGTAGGCGTTGTCGACTTCCGCCTTCGCGTTCGCCTTGAACGCAATCATGGTGCCGTTGGCGGGACGCGCCGGCTGCTTGTCGAAGGGCGGGCAGACAAAGACGCCGTAGTCGTCGCTGCCTTTCGGCCCATAGCCGATCCAGCCGCCGTCGGCGAATTTCCGCTCCGCGCCCATCGCGCCGAACACCGCGTCATAGAATTTGCCGGACGCCTCGCTGTCGAGCGCCCCGATTGTCACATAGCCAACCATGCTCATGTCCGCCTCCCGGGAAATGCCCGGCAAGCCTAACAAAGGTAGAGAACAAATAAAGAACATATCCCGCGGCCCGCCCATGCCGGATTCGCATGGCGGGCTGTCTAATGCGCGTCCCGAGCGCCGACTGTCCGCACGATATTTCCGTGCTCGTCGAGGAAGCGGATCGTTGCCTCGCCTTTCGCGGTCACACCCAGCACCAGCCGCGTGCGCCCCGCCGCATCTTTCAATCGCACGACGGATTCTTTGCCGGGGTTTTTCCCGATAAAAAGACGCTGCGCGCCGAACTGACCTTCTTTTGACAGTTGCGTGATTTCGGCCGTCTTCGCGGGTCCATCCGGCATTTCCTCGAGCCGCGACAACCGTGCGAAATCCAGCGGCGCATCGGGACGGTCGTCAATCGTAAGCCCCGCCACGCGGTGACCGTCGTCTTCGGTCTGCTCCAGCGTGACGACCTGATCCTGTTCGTATTGGTCGAAGCTCAGATGGCCGCCGCTCGAGACATGGCCGTTCGCGCTCCGGCCGCCGAAGACGAGACCGCCGTTCTCCGTGCCTTCGTCGTTGAAGAAGATCATGCCGGCGACGTCGTTGCGCGAGGCATGCGGCAATTCCTTGCCCTTGACGATCATGCCGGGGAATTGCGCGCGATTGGAGATCGTCATCCGGAGCGTGCCGTCCGGCTCGACGACGTTGATGCGATGCACGTCGATCTCATCGAACGCGACCTTGCGCGCGTCGCCGATCGCCTGCCCCGTCGCAATCGCCGCAAAAGCGGTCACGATCCCCGCGCAGTACGCGATGACAATACCGGACCGCTTCATGTCTCCCCCAGATAACTGCCGGCTATTTCATCGCGGCCTTGAGGTTCGCGTCGACCTTGTCGAGGAAGCCTTCGGTCGTCAGCCATTTCTGATCGGGGCCGACGAGGAGCGCCAGGTCCTTCGTCATGAAGCCCGCTTCCACCGTGTCGACGCACACCTTCTCGAGCGTGTGCGCGAACTTGTCGAGCGCCGCGTTGCTGTCGAGCTTGGCCCGGTGCGCGAGGCCGCGCGTCCAGGCGAAGATGGATGCGATCGAGTTCGTCGACGTCGACTTGCCTTTCTGGTGCTCGCGGTAATGGCGCGTCACCGTGCCGTGCGCGGCTTCGGCTTCCACCGTCTTGCCGTCCGGCGTCATCAGGACGCTCGTCATCAGGCCCAGCGAGCCGAAGCCCTGCGCCACCGTGTCGGACTGCACGTCGCCGTCATAGTTCTTGCACGCCCACACATAGCCGCCCGACCATTTCAGCGCGGACGCCACCATGTCGTCGATGAGACGGTGTTCGTAGGTGATGCCGGCCGCTTTGAACTTCGATGCGAACTCCGCATCGAACACGTCCTGGAACAGATCCTTGAAGCGGCCGTCATAGGCCTTGAGGATCGTGTTCTTGGTGGAGAGATAGAGCGGGTATTTGCGGTTCAGCGCATAGTTCATCGACGCGCGCGCGAAATCTCGGATCGAATCGTCGAGATTGTACATGGCCATCGCCACGCCACCGCCCGGGAAGTTGAACACTTCGTGCTCGATGGTCTTGCCGTCCTTGCCTTCGAACTTGATGGTGAGGCGGCCGGGGCCGGGCACCTTGAAATCCGTGGCGCGATATTGATCGCCGAAGGCGTGACGGCCGATGACGATCGGCTCGCTCCAACCGGGTACGAGACGCGGCACGTTGCGGCAGATGATCGGCTCGCGGAAGATGACGCCGCCCAGGATGTTGCGGATGGTGCCGTTGGGCGACTTCCACATCTTCTTGAGCTTGAATTCCTCCACGCGCGCTTCGTCGGGCGTGATGGTGGCGCATTTGACGCCCACGCCCACGCGCTTGATCGCTTCCGCCGCGTCGACCGTCACCTGGTCGTCGGTCTTGTCGCGGTGCTCGATGCCGAGGTCGTAATAGTCGAGCTTGATGTCGAGATAGGGCAGGATCAGCTTGTTGCGGATGAGCGCCCAGATGATGCGGGTCATCTCGTCGCCGTCGAGCTCGACGACCGGGTTGGCAACCTTGATCTTGTCCATCTTGGGATCCTTCGGGGGCGGGGTATCTCTCGCGCCCTCTTAGCGGGACCCGGGGGAGGCGTCAAAGCCCCAATTCCGCGCGCTCGCGCGGGCCCCTGAGATTGTGTATTCGGTGGCACGAAAGCTGTCCCGAAAGGCCCACCCGATGCTGAAACTTTCCCCCGATATCCAGGAACTCGTGAATGCCTCGCTGACCAGCGGCAATCCGATGCTGTTCGCCGCCGTCGACAAGGACAAGAAGCCGGTTCTTTCATTCCGTGGCTCGACGCAGGTCTATAGCGATGACCAACTGGCATTCTGGCTGCGCAACACCGGCGGCAACACGGTCGACGCGATCCGGGCCAATCCCAACGTCGCCTTCATGTATCGCTCGGCGACGACGCCGCTCCTGCAGTTCAAAGGCCGCGCACGCATCGCGACCGACGAAGCCGAGCGCAAGAAGGTGTTCGAAGCGGCGCCCGAGCGCGAGCAGCAATCCGATCCCGGGCGCAAGGGGCTCGCCGTCATCGTCGATCTCGACGCGGTCGAAGGCGTGCTGAGCTTCGGCCCCAACGGCCCCAATTTCGTGAAGCTTTCGCGCACGGGCGGCTGACGCCGCCTCGTCACTCGGGCGACTCGATCGTGATGCCCTCGCTGCGCAGACGGTCGAGAAGTCCGCCCTTGCGCAGAAGCGTGCCGAGGCTCGCTACCATCAGTGTCTTGCCGCCTTCAGCCAGCGCCGTGTCGACGGCCTTCGTCGCGTCGACCGCGCTCTGCTCCCAGTATTGCGCGAAGGTCGGCGTCTGCTGCAGGCAGGCGAAGATGGTCGAGTCCGAATAGTTGCGCTTCATGCCGTCGAGATCGCCCACGGCCCAGGCTTGACCCGCCTGCGCCTGATGCGCGTCTTCCGCGGCAATGTCGTCGAGCGCCGCGGACAGGCAGCGCCGGCTTGCCGCATCGGAGAGCGTACTGATCTCCTTGACCACCGGCATCGCTTCGTAGTCGGCGATGGGATATGCGGGCACGTCTTCGTCGTCGGCCAGATCCTTGATCGTATCCTGCGGCTCGCTCGACGAAAGTTTGGCGGCGCTCAGGAAATCCCGATAGAGCATGAACCCCGCCCAGGCCGGCAGATAATCCTCGTATTGATCGGCATCGCGATTGAGCTTGGTGCGCGCGGCGACGAAGCGCGCCTTCAGGGGCGGATCGAGCACATCTTCCAGATGCGCATCGTTGGGCAATTCAAGCGTGTGGCGCTGGGTGAGAAGAAACCAGCCCGCCTCGAACAGGCCGATCTGCGCGCGCGGCTGCAACAGAACGGCTTTCGCCCCGTCGAGGACCTTCGCCAGTTCCGTGTGGTCCCAGGCGAGGCCTTTCGGCATGGGCCCGACGATGCCGAGGATCCAGACCTCGGCGTTGCCGCGCGCGACGCGCCAGAAGAGCGGCCCGGGGCGATGCGCGCTGACCACCACGGTTTCCGTGGACCAGTCGTTGACGGGCGGCGCGTCGGCGGCCTGTGCGCTGCCCAGGCTCAGGAGGCAAGCTGCGAGGAATTGCGTAAGTGTCCGGCGCATCCCATAACCTCCGTCCGAGCGTGCCTGTCTTAGCATGGAACGGCCGCGCGCTTGAGAGCCTGGAACGACAAGTGACCGCCGACACCGCCCCAGCCGTCATCCTCTCGCAGCCGCAATTGGGCGAGAATATCGGCGCGACCGCGCGCGCCATGGCGAATTTCGGCTTGAGCGATTTGCGGCTCGTAAGCCCGCGCGACGGCTGGCCGAACAGACGCGCCGACGCGATGGCGGTGGGTGCCGTGGGCATCCTCGAGAAGGCGCAATTGTTTGCCACGACGCGCGAAGCCATCGGCGAACTTGAGCTCGTCTTCGCCACGACAGCGCGCGAACGCGGCACGACGAAGGAAGTGCTCACGCCCGTTGAAGCGGCGAAGCGTCTGCATGCGGCGTCGGCGCGCGGCGAAAGGGCAGGTATTCTCTTCGGCAACGAACGCGCCGGTCTCGACAACGACGAAATTTCGCTCTGCGATGCGGTGATCACGATCCCGACGGCGGAATTCGCCTCGCTCAATCTCGGCCAGGCCGTGTTGCTCAATGCCTATGAGTGGTTCCGCGCCACCGATGCCACGCCGGCGGCGCGCATCGAACACGGGCCGGTCCATCGCAAACCCACGCGCGAGGAACTGTTCCAGTTGTTCGAACATCTCGAACGCGAGCTGGAAGCGAACGGCTTTCTTTATCCGCCCGAGAAGCACGGCACGATGGTGCGCGCCATCCGTGCCACCATCCACCGCGCCCGGCTCACCTACCAGGAAGTGCAGACGCTGCGCGGCATGATCGTGGCGCTGGCCAAAGGCAAACATCGCGTCCGCAAGGACGTGTAAAGGACGCTTGACAGATAGCGCGGCCCGGTCTATGTAAAGTACGCTTTACAGGAGGAGCACCGTCATGTCCATCACGACCGCGCCGGTGAAAAGCGCCGGACGCACCTACATTCGCGAATGCGCTGCCGCCATGGCGCTCTACATTGTCGCCACATGGGCGCGCCCCTGGCTGATCGCGCATGCGCCCAACCGCGCGCTCGCCATGGCCGCGATCGTCCTTCCGGCAATTCCCGTCTGGCTGCTGTTCGTCGCGGTATGGCGTTACTACCTGCACATCGACGAATATCAGAAACATCAGTTCCTGCAGTCGCTCGCGATCTCGTTCGGCCTCGGCAGCTGCGCGCTCGTGACCTACAATCTGCTGATCGATGCAGGCCTGCCGCGGCTCGACATCTCATGGGCGTGGCCGATCCTCGGGATCGTATGGCTCGTCGCGAGCATCATGATCAAGCTGGCCTATCGCCGATGAAAAACAATCTGCCGACGCTGCGTGCGCAACGCGGCATGACGCAGGGCGAGCTCGCCGACGCGCTGAACGTTTCGCGCCAGACGATTAACGCACTCGAGACGGGGCGTTACGATCCAAGCCTGCCGCTCGCCTTCGCCATCGCCAGGCTTTTTAAATGCCGGATCGAGGACGTGTTCAGCCCAAAGTAACGATCCCGCGGGCGGCCTCTTTTCAAAGCCCGAATCCTCGCCTAGATTCCGTATGCGCAACACATATTCGAAAGGAGGTGATCCAGTGTCTCATTGTCACCAATTGCTGAGCTGGATCGTGGCTTCTTCGGAGGTTCACGCCTGAACAAGGCGTGTGCGGTCCAGCGACCGCAAACGACAATGGAAGGGCCGGTTTCCGACCAGGGAGCCGGCCCTTCGTTCATTAGACCCTGTCATGGCGGCCAGCGTCAGCGTGAGCCGCCACCCATCTGGAAATCGAGCCGGCCGGCCCCTGGATTCCCGCTGGAGTTTACGCTCCGGCCGCGCTGCGCGGACCGGTGGCGCGGGAATGACAGTAGGGGTTGGGGGCGATGGATTTCCCCGACTCGCATTCCGGCCCAATCCGCCCTATATCGGCCTCGGGAGACGGCGCGGACGGTGCTCTCGCCAACCCGGTCAGGTCCGGAAGGAAGCAGCCGTAACGAATCCGCTCCGGGTCGCTGCCGGCTCCCACCTCTATCCCCAAGAATCCAGCATCCGGCGAGCGCGCGCTTGCTATAGTTGAGCCATGGACGAAAGCGAAAATCCGGGCCTCGGCTTCGATCTGCCGCCGCAGAAGGGCGAGGCCTATCGCGTGCTCGCGCGCAAATACCGCCCGCAGGACTTCACCGGCCTGATCGGGCAGGACGCGCTCGTCAAGACGCTCAAGAACGCGTTCGCCACGGGCCGCATCGCCCATGCCTTCATGCTGACCGGTGTGCGCGGCGTGGGAAAGACGACGACGGCGCGCATCATCGCGCGCGCGCTCAACTGCATCGGCCCGGACGGCAAGACGACGGCGCCGACTATACATCCCTGCGGCGTGTGCGAGCCTTGCGTGGCCATTGCCGAGTCGCGTCATGTCGATGTGCAGGAGATGGACGCCGCTTCGCGCACCGGCATCGACGACGTCCGCGAGATCATCGAAGGCGCGCGCTACGCCCCGGCGTCGGCGCGCTACAAGGTCTACATCATCGACGAAGTGCACATGCTGTCCAAGCAGGCGTTCAACGGCCTCTTGAAGACGCTGGAAGAGCCGCCGCCGCATGTGAAGTTCGTGTTCGCCACGACGGAAATTCGCAAGGTGCCGGTGACGGTCCTGTCGCGGTGCCAGCGTTTCGATCTCCGCCGCATCGAGACGGACGAGCTGGTGAGGCATCTCGAAGCCATCGCGAAGAACGAAGGCGTGAACATCGAGCCGGCCGCACTCGCCTCCATCGCGCGCGCGGCGGAGGGTTCGGTGCGCGATGCGCTGTCGCTGCTCGACCAGGCGATCGCCCATGACGAAGGTGGCGCGATCACCGCGGAAAGCGTGCGCGAGATGCTGGGTCTCGTGGACCGCAGCCGGGTGCTCGACCTGTTCGAGAAAGTGCTCGGCGGCCGGATCGCCGAGGCGCTGAACGACCTCGCCGCCCTCTATGACCGCGGTGCCGATCCCCTGGCGGTGATGCAGGATCTCCTCGAGATCACGCATTTCCTCACCCGCGTGAAAGTGGCGCCCAGCGCGGAAGGCTTCTTCGACGGCGGTTCGGGCGAGGCCGCGCGCGCGGCCGAAATGGCGTCGAAGCTATCCGTGCCATCGCTGACGCGCGCCTGGCAAATTTTGCTGAAAGGTCTGTTCGAAGTGCGCGATGCGACGCGACCCATCGCCGCCGCCGAAATGGCGCTCATCCGCCTCGCTTACGCCGCCGACCTGCCGCCGACCGACAAGCTCGTACGCGATCTCCTGGAGTCCGACGGCGGCGACTCGCGTCCGCGCGTGTCGTCTGCTTCGGCGCCATCACCGTCGGCGCCACGCGCAGGCCTCTCGTCCGGCAGCACGGTGACGGCGCGCGCCACGCCGGCGCCGCAAGCGATGATCGAAAACGCGCCCACACTGCGCACGCTGCAAGACGTCGTGGCACTGGCTGCCGCGCGCGGGGCATCCATTCTCAAAGTCAGCCTCGAAGAGCACGTCCATCTCGTGCGGCTCGAACAGGGCCAGATCGAATTCCGCCCGAGTCCGCGCGCGCCACAGACGCTCGCAGGCGATCTCGCGCAAAAGCTCAAGGACTGGACGGGCACGCGCTGGGTGGTGACGCTGGCACGCGAAGGCGGTGCGCCGACGCTCGCCGAACAAAGGCGCGAAGAACGTGCGGCCAAGATCGAAGCCGTGGCGCAGGAGCCTCTGGTGCGCGCCGTGCTCGATCGCTTCCCCGGCGCGGAGATCGTGGGCGTACACGATCGCGCCGTCGAAGAGGTCGCGCCGTCGATCGAGGAAACCGAAACCGACACGCTTTAATTGTCATGGCCCGCAAATGCGGCCACCCAGTTGGAGCGGCCGCAACCTCCGACTGTAAAAACGAGATCACGGTGAATTCTGATAGATCGATATTATGTCATCTGGGTGGCCCGCATTCGCGGGCCATGACACTATTTTTTTAATCCATGTCGAACCTCGGTCCGGAAATCGAAAAGCTGGTGCAGCTCCTGGCGAAATTGCCGGGACTTGGCCCGCGTTCGGCGCGACGCGTGGCGCTGCAGCTCTTGAAGAAACGCGAGGCGCTTCTGGCGCCGCTTGCCAGTGCCATGCAGGATGCGGCCGCCGCGATCCGCGACTGCGAGATCTGCGGCAATCTCGATACGACGAGCCCCTGCGCCATTTGCCGCGACGAGCGGCGCGATTCGCATGTGCTGTGCGTGGTCGAGGACGTGGCCGATCTTTGGGCGCTGGAGCGCGCGGGCGTTTTCCGCGGACGCTATCACGTGCTGGGCGGCGCGCTGTCCGCGCTCGACGGCATCACGCCCGAACGTCTCAACATCACGCCGCTGATGGCGCGTCTGGGGCAGGGCGTCGACGAAATCATTCTCGCGATGAACGCCACCGTCGAAGGCCAGACGACGGCGCATTATCTGATGGACGTGCTCGCCTCGCAGAACGTGAAGGTCACGCGCCTCGCCCACGGCGTCCCCGTCGGCGGCGAACTCGACTATCTGGATGAAGGCACGCTGTCCGCCGCCTTCAAAGCGCGCCGGGCGATGTAGTCCTACGCCCGAGATCTTTAGCGCAGAGGTCCCAGCGGTTGCGCAGTGGACGCGGAAGAACCACGCCTGCGCCGGAAACTTCGCGCGCGTAGCGCGCAGTACCGCCGGCACGAGCGCGGCCGCCTGCGTCCACCGCGCAACCACCGCGTCCCCTGCGCTAAAATTCGCTACGCTTACTGCGCCAGTTTCGCGGGTTCGCCTGAACTCAGTTCGACCGACTCGATCTTTCCTGCCCGGCTGACGATCTTGTCGGTCGACGTGACGATATCTTTGATATCGCCTTCGGCTTGACCAAAATGCTTCTGCAGATTGATCACGCGCTCGCCCAAGCGCTTTACGTCGCCGAGCAGCACGCCCACTTCCTTCTGGATGAGATTTGCCTGCTCGCGCATGCGCGCGTCTTTCATCACGGTCTGCACCGTCGTGATCGCCAGCATCAGGATATTCGGTGACACGACGATCACATGCACGCGTTGCGACCGCTGGATGACGTCGGGAAAATTCTCGTGCAGTTCGGCATAAATCGATTCCGACGGCACGAACATGATGGCCGGCGTCTGGGTTTCGCCGGGCAGGAGATATTTCTCGGCGATGTCCTTGACGTGCTTCAGCATGTCGTTGCGCACGGCCGCCGCCGCCACCTTGCGTTCCGCCTCGCCCGCCACGTTCAGCGCCGTGAAGGATTCGAGCGGGAATTTCGAGTCGATGACGATGGCGGTCTTCGATCCGGGCAGGCGGATCACGCAATCGGGCCGGCTGCCGTTCGACAATGTCGCCTGGAACTCATAAGACCCGGGCGGCAGCGCGTCGGCGATGATCGCTTCCATCTGCGCCTGTCCGAATAAACCGCGCGCCTGTTTGTTGGACAATATTTCCTGAAGACTGACGACCTGGCCCGACAGCGCGGAGATATTCTTCTGCGCTTCGTCGATGACTGTCAGGCGCGTCTGGATTCCGCCGAGCGTTTCCGCCGTCCTGGTGGCCGTTTCCTTGAGGCTTTCGCCGAGCCGCCGGTCGAGCGCCTCGATCCGCTGCGCCAGCATGTTCTGCAACGCGCTCTGCCCGTCGAGCGCTTGCGCGAAGCGCCCGGCGATCTCGTTCTGTGCGGTGGTCAGCGCGTCGAGACGCGGCGCGATCGCATCTGTCGCACTGGTGCGGCCGCGGATTACAAAAAATGCCAAAAGTGTGAATGCAGCAGCAAGAAAGATGACCGCGATCAGGGAGAGTTCCATCTGTTGCTTACCTTCACCCCGCGCGACGCTTGACCCGACGGGCGCCCTCGCCTATTTCGGACTCATGGCCATCCGCCCCATCCTTACCGCGCCCGATCCGAGGCTCAAAGAAGTCTCGCGCGACGTCGAGCGGGTGGACGCCGAGATACGGATGCTGATCGACGACATGTTCGACAGCATGTACGAGGCCAAGGGCATCGGGCTCGCGGCCATCCAGATCGGCGTACCCAAGCGTGTGATCGTGATGGATCTCGCCCCCAACGCGGACGAAACCGAGCCTTACGTGTTCATCAATCCCAAGATCCTCTGGTCCTCAGACGACGTGGCCGTGGCGGAGGAGGGGTGCCTCTCGGTTCCCGACATATGGGAAAACGTGGAGCGGCCGGCGCGCATCAAGGCCGAGCATCTCGACCGCGAAGGCCATCTCGTCACGCTGGAGGCCGAAGGCCTTCTTGCCACCTGCCTGCAGCACGAAATGGATCATCTGGAGGGCGTGCTCTTCCTCGATCACCTCTCCCGGCTCAAGCGCTCCATCGCGCTGCGCAAGCTGACCAAGGCCAAGCGTCTCACCGCCGTCGAATAGACCCATCGCCCGTTGCGCCCGGCTGTTGTTGCAACGCGCGCGGCATTGCGTTAGCCGAGCCCCATGACCCTCCGCCTCGCCTTCCTGGGTACGCCCGATTTCGCCGTGCCGACGCTGGTCGAATTGATCGGCCAGGGCCACGAGATCGCCGCCGTCTACACGCAGCCCGCGAGGCCCAAGGGCCGGGGCCTGATGGCCGAGCCCTCGCCCGTGGCGCGCCATGCCGCTTTGCAGGGGCTTGAGGTCCGTACGCCCCGATCGCTCAGGAACGCAGAGGCGCAAGCTCAATTTGCCGCGCTGGGGCTCGATGCGGCCATCGTCGTGGCCTATGGGCTCATCCTGCCCAAACCCATTCTGGAGGCGCCGCGGCTCGGCTGCTTCAACCTGCACGGCTCGCTCCTGCCGCGCTGGCGGGGTGCGGCGCCCATCCAGCGGGCCGTCATGGCGGGCGACAAAGAGACGGGCGTGATGGTCATGCATATGGACGAGGGCCTCGACACCGGCCCGGTGCTCCTCGCCGAGAAAGTGCCGGTCGCGCGCAAGACCTTGGGCGAACTCCATGACGAGCTTGCCATGCTGGGCGCCGGATTGATGGCGCGGGCGCTCGCCGCCCTAGAACGCGGCACCGCCGTCGAGAAGCAGCAAGCCGCGGAAGGCGCGACCTATGCCCAGAAGATCGCAAAGGAGGAGGCCCGCATCGACTGGACGAAATCGGCGCGCGAACTCGATTGCCTGATCCGCGGACTTTCCCCCTGGCCCGGCGCCTGGTGCGAGGCGAACGGCGAGAGACTGAAGATCCTCTATGCGGAACCCGTCGACAGTCACGGCCCACCCGGACAGGTCCTGGACGAGGAATTGACTATTGCGACCGGCGATGGCGGATTGAAACTCCTGCGCCTGCAGCGTGCGGGTCGCGCCCAACTGGCGCCTAAGGAATTTCTGCGGGGGTTTGCCCTGAAGCCTGGAGATCGTCTGGCATGACTTCCCAACGCGCGTCGCTCTGGCAGCGCCTGCTCAACACATGGCGCCACAATCGGCGGAAACGCGGCTACGCGATCGACATCGTGCCGGATGGTTTCGTTTTCCGGGCGAAGCAGCGCCGGACGGAGATGAAATGGGACCAGATCACGCGCATCGATGCCGGCGTGCGCTGCTGTCTCACCTTCGACTATCTCTACGTGCAGATGTTCACGCATCAGGCGACCGTCTACATCGAGGAGCTGGACGACGGGTTTCGCCAGTTCGAATACTCGATGTTCGAGCGCTGGCCCGCAATCCGCGCGCGTTGGGACGAACTTCTGAAGGGCGCGCTGCACGTGCCGAAGCACGAAACGCTTTGGCGGCCCGGCGGCTGATGCCGCGCTATCGCCTCACGCTCGAATATGATGGCGGCCCCTTTTCCGGCTGGCAGCGGCAAGACAACGGTCCCTCGATCCAGGCATCGCTGGAAGACGCGCTCTTTGCGCTGGCAGGCGAACGCGTCACCGTCACGGGCGCGGGACGCACGGACGCAGGCGTGCATGCCAGAGGCCAGGTCGCGCATTTCGATCTTGCGAAAGACTTTCCGCCGGACACGATCCGCGACGCGCTCAATCATTATCTGCGGCCGCAACCCATCGCCGTGCTCACGGCGAATGTGGCAGCGGAAGATTTTCACGCGCGCTTCTCGGCTATCGCGCGGCATTACCGCTACCGCATCGTTTGCCGGCGCGCGCCCTTGACCCTCGACGCGGGCCGCGCCTGGCATGTGATGCGCGCGCTCGATGCGAAAGCGATGCACGAGGCGGCGCAGGCACTGGTGGGACTGCACGATTTCACGACCTTCCGCGCCGCGGAATGTCAGGCCAAGTCGCCGGTAAAGACACTTGATCGGCTTGATGTGACAGCCGGCGGCGAGGACATCTTCATCGACGCGTCCGCGCGCTCCTTCCTGCACAACCAGGTGCGCAGTCTCGTCGGCACCTTGAAGCTGGTCGGCGACGGCAAATGGACGGTACGCCACGTGGCCGATGCGCTCGCTGCCCGCGACCGCTCCGCTTGCGGCCCCGTGGCGCCGCCGGACGGGCTTTATCTGATGCGCGTGGATTACTGAGCGCGGCCATGGTGAGGTTTTGGCGCCTTAATTCTGAATATCGACCAACTCGACACCGTCCGGCACGCGGCCGAGGAAGATTTCGCCTACGCGCGCGAAACGTTCCGGCGCGTCGGTCGCGAGGAAAACATGAGATGGGGTTTCAGAACTGATCTGCGCGAGACCGTTCTTCACAAGAAGGATCGATACGGCATCTGCCGTCGTCGCCGCACTGTCGACGAGCGTCGCGTGCGCACCCAGTCGCGCGATCACCTTCTTCAGCATCGGGGCCAGCACGGGAAAATGCGTGCAGCCCAGCACGAGGGCGGCGGGCTTCGTCTGAGCGAAAACCGGTTTCAGATAGCGTTCCGCAACAAGCTCGGCGATTTCGCCTTCGATGAGTCCCTCTTCCGCCAGCGGCACGAACAACGGACAGGCTTGCTGCGCGACCTCTGCATTCGCGGCGCGTGCGTGAATGGCGCGCAGATAGGCGCCGCCTTTCACCGTGCCTTCCGTGCCGATTACAGCGATCGTGCCGCCTTTTGCTGCAGCGACGGCCGCTTCCGCGCCCGGGTCCACGACGCCGATGACCGGTATCGGCGCCAGCGCTTTTTCCAGTGCGGGAAGCGCCACTGCCGATGCCGTGTTGCAGGCGACGACGATGAGCTTCACGTCGCGGCGCATCAACGCACCTGCCGCCTGCACGGCGTAGCGTTCGACCGTATCCGCACTTTTGGTGCCGTAAGGAAGCCTGGCCGTATCCCCAAGGTAGACGAAAGACTCGTGCGGCAGCTTGGCGATCAGTGCGCGCATCACGGTCAAACCACCCATGCCGGAGTCAAAGATGCCGATGGGACGCGGGTTCACGGACGCTTCGCGGCGAAATAGGATTCCAGGACTGACGCGTAGATGTCGGTGAGCTTGCGGATTTCATCGACCGGCGTGCATTCGTCGACCTTGTGCATCGTGCCGCCCGGCAGTCCCACTTCCGCCACGGGACAGAAATCCTTGATGAAACGCGCATCCGACGTGCCGCCGCTTGTCGACAGTTCGGGGCGCATATTCGTCACGCGCGCGATCGCGTCGGACACCAGCGTGATGAACGGGCCCGGCTGCGTGAGGAAGGCCACGCCGCCGACCGTCGTGTCGATCGACACTTCGCCGCCCAGCTCATGCACGACGTTGTTCGCGATCTGCTCGACGCGTTGTTTCAACGTGTCCGGCGTGTGGAGATCGTTGAACCGGATGTTGCAGGACGCGCGCGCTTCCGCGGGCGATACGTTCGAGGCGGGATTGCCGACGTCGAAGGTGGTGAACGCCAGAGTCGACGGCTCGAAGTGCTCTGTGCCGGAATCGAGCGGGTGCTCGGCGAGCCGCACGACGATCTCCGACAGGATGGGAATGGGATTGAGCGCCTTCTGCGGATAGGCCGTATGGCCCTGCACGCCGCGGACGGTGAGCCTGATCTGCATGCTGCCGCGCCGGCCGATCTTGATCGTGTCGCCCGAGCGCGCGGTCGCGGTGGGTTCGCCCACGAGACAATGGTCGAGCCGCTCGCCCTTCTCCTTCAGCCAGCCGAGCATCGCCTTGGTGCCGTTGATGCTGGGGCCTTCTTCATCGCCCGTGATGAGAAGTCCGATCGAGCCCTTCGGTTCGCCATGCTCTTCGACATGCCGTGCGACCGCCGCCACGAAGGCCGCGATGGAGGATTTCATGTCCGCTGCGCCCCGGCCGTAGAGCACGCCATCGCGGATCTCCGCCGCGAAGGGGTCGAAGCGCCAGGCCTTCACGTCGCCGGGTGGGACGACATCGGTATGCCCAGCGAAGCAGAAATGCGGCGCCGCGGTGCCGAGCCGCGCATAGAGGTTGTCGATGGGCGCGGTGCCGGGCTCCTGGAAGCGCAGGCGATGGCAGGTGAAGCCGAGTCCTTTGAGCGTCGTCTCCAGCACGCCCAGCGCGCCGCCATCGTCCGGCGTGACCGAACGGCAACGGATCAAATCCTGAGCGAGGAGAACGGGATCGGGGAGAGCCATGAGCCTCACGATTTAGGCCTTCGTCTGCGCTATGGTCAATCAAAGGCCATCAGGGAGACGGATCATGGCAGGGCGTTTGGACGGAAAAGTAGCGGTCATCACCGGAGCCGCGAGCGGCATCGGGCGGGGCACGGTCGACCTTTTCGTGCGGGAAGGGGCGCGCGTGATCGCGGCCGACATCCAGGAGGACAAGGGCGCGCGCATTGAGGAAGACTACAAGGGCGCCGCGCGCTATGTGCGTTGCGACGTCTCCAAAGAGGAGGACATCAAGGCGGCCGTAGACGCCGCCGTGAAGCATTTCGGCCGGCTCGACTGCATCTTCAACAATGCGGGTACGGGCGGCGCCCGCGATCCGGCGGACGGCGTGACGGCGGAAGGTTTCGATTCCGTCATGCACCTGCACGTGCGTGCGGCGCTGTTCGGCATCAAATATGCGGCGCCGCAGATGCGGAAGAGGGGTGGCGGCGCGATCATCTCGACGGCATCGGTGGCCGGCATTCGCGCGGGTTACGGGCCGATCCTCTACTCGATCGCCAAGGCCGCCATCGTGCACATGACGAAGGTCACGGCCGCACAGCTCGCCTCCGACAAAATCCGCGTCAACTGCATCTGCCCCGGTCTGATCGCGACGAACATCTTCGCTGCCGGTTTGGGGATCCCGAGCCAGCTCGCGGACACGCGTATCGACGCGATCGCCGAAGCGGCCTCGCAGTCCCAGCCCATCCAGCGCGGAGGCCGCCCACGCGATATCGCCGAGGCGGCGCTCTATCTCGCCAGCGACGGTTCGGACTGGGTGACCGGACAGGCGTTGGTCGTGGACGGCGGATTGACGCTGGGGCCCGTCGGCATGCAGCAGATGTCGGCCTTCGCGCCGATCATCCAGGCTCTGGGGCTCGATGCGGACACGCTCGCCGCGCTGGCGGCCGGAAGGTCCTGAGGCGTTGGAGAAGCCGCGCGCACTGATCGGGGAGGGCAACGCGGCGCTGCGGCGCGGCGAGCCGTCCGTTGCACGCGACTGCTTCGAGCGCGCGGCTGCCCTGGATCCCCGGGAGTACGAGGCATGGCTCGGCATCGCGCTCGCCATCGTAGCGCTCGGCGATCCTGCCAAGGCCCATGCGGCCGCCGACCGCGCACTGGGACTGGCGCCGCGCAGCTTCCGCGCGCTCCTCGCGAAAGCCGACATCTGCGCCGCAGATGGAAACGCGCGCGCCGCGTCGTCCTTTTACACGGCCGCGATCCGGGCCGCGCCGCCGCAAACGACGCCCGAATTCCAGGCCGAAATCCGCCGCGCGCAGGCGATGTGCGAACGTTATGCCAGCGAATACGAATCCTTCCTGCGCGACAGGCTTGCGGCGGCAGGATTTGATCCGGCGCATTCCAGCGCACGGTTTCAGCAATCACTCGATCTGATGATGGGGCGAAAGCGGATTTTCTTGCAGCAGCCGCAGCAATATTATTTTCCCGGCCTGCCCCAAATTCAGTTCTACGAGCGCGCGATGTTTCCCTGGCTTGATGCCGTCGAGGCCGCAACGGACGACATCGCGGCCGAGCTTCGCGATGTCCTCAAAACCGCAAGCGCGTTTCGGCCCTATGTCGAGGAAGACGCAAGCCGCCCGCGCCGCGACGACGATCGCATGACCAACAATCAGGATTGGACGGCCTTCTATCTCCGGCGGGACGGCCAGATCGTCGAAGAGCATGCGGCGCGGTGCCCGAAAACCATGCGCGTGCTCGAGCACGTGCCGCTCTGCACGATTCCAGGCCGCACGCCGTCGGTTCTGTTTTCGCAGCTGCGCGCAGGCGCGCGTATCCCGCCGCACACGGGCTACATCAACGCGCGGCTGATCTGCCATCTGCCGCTGATCGTGCCGGGGCATTGCGGCTTTCGCGTCGGCAACGACGTGCGGGCTTGGGAAAAAGGCGAGGCATGGGTGTTCGACGATACGATCGAACATGAAGCCTGGAACGACAGCGGGGAGACCCGCGTCATCCTGCTCTTCGAAATCTGGCGCCCCGAACTGAGCGAGGAGGAGCGCATGCTGGTCTCGGCGTTGATGCAGGCGGTCGACGCGCAGGGCGGCGCCAAGACGCGCTGGACTGCCTAAGCGCGTCTGACGAGCGGATCCGGGCCGAAGCGATTGTCGCCGGCCGTGCCTTTCAGGCAGGCGAGCTCGACGAAGGCCCAGGCGAAGACCGCAAGCGCCAGGATGTCGAAGCCGAGCCCGATTTCGACGCCCTCATTCGGCACGCGGTCGCGCAACATCTGCCCGCAAGACGACAGTGCGTTCGGCAGCACGACAAAGACGAGCAGCCACCACGACGGTCTGTCGCGGTCATGCAGTCTCTTCAAGGTCACGCAAAGGCCGGACACGCAGAGAAGCAGCAGGATGCCGAACCAGAGAGCCGCGCCGGCGATACCGGGCGGTGTCGAGGGCCACGGCACCGGTCCGCCGTTCTCGTAATTGCCCGTCATAATGTTGCGCGCATAGAGCGCGGCGAAGAGCGCCAGCAGCACGCCGAATGCGATCGCTGCGAACAGGCAGAACGATGCGCGCGCGACGCGGCCGCGTAAGCTGAATAGAAAATGCCACACGTCCAACGTGCCCCCGACGGCATCGCCGCAACTATGGGCCGCAGACTTTAGTCGCGCAACAATTCGTTGATCGACGTCTTGGCGCGCGTGCGTTCGTCAACACGCTTGACGATGACGGCGCAATAAAGCGACGGGCGATCCGCCCCTTGCGGCAGGGAACCGGGCACGACCACGGAATAAGGTGGCACGCGGCCGTAAAGGATTTCGCCCGTGGCGCGATCGACGATCTTGGTCGACTGGCCGAGAAAGACACCCATCGACAGCACCGAGCCCTCGCCCACGACCACGCCTTCGGCCACCTCCGAGCGCGCGCCGACGAAGCAATTGTCTTCGACGATGACGGGCGCGGCCTGCAGCGGCTCGAGCACGCCGCCGATGCCGGCGCCGCCCGAGATGTGGCACTGCCTGCCGATCTGCGCGCAGGAGCCCACCGTCGCCCAGGTGTCGACCATGGTGTTCTCGCCGACATGGGCGCCGACATTCACGAAAGACGGCATCAGCACGACGCCCTTGGCGATGAAGGCCGAATGGCGTACGACCGCACCGGGCACGGCGCGAAAGCCTGCATCGCGGAAATGCGCTTCGCTCCAACCTTGGAATTTCGACGGGACCTTGTCCCACCAATGCGCGCCGCCGGGACCGCCGGCGATGGACGCCATGTCGTGCAGGCGGAACGACAGCAGGACGGCCTTCTTCAGCCATTGATGCACGAGCCATTCGCCCTGGAATTTCTCCGCCACGCGCATGCGGCCCGAGTCGAGCAGCGCCAGCGCCTCGGCGACGGCCTCGCGCACGGGACCCTTGCTGGCCGACGAAAGCGCCTCGCGGTTTTCCCAGGCGTCGTCGATGATTTTTGCGAGCTCGGTCGTCATGTCAGACCCTGATCGTGTGAAGGAATTGGGCAAGATCTTCGATCTCATAATGGATGTGCCTGGCCTCAGGCTTGGGATGCTCGGGGCCTTGTTTGGACCACACCGATCCGTTCTTCAGCCAGACCGTCGTGATGCCGAGTTCCTGCGCCGGCACGAGGTTGCGTGCGGCGTCTTCGAACATCGCGGCCCGCGCAGGCACGACGGCGTGATCCTCGAGCATGCGGCGATAGCCCTGCGCGTCGGGCTTGGGCCGATAATCGACCGCGCGGATGTCCCAGATCGCGTCGAACAGCTCTACCAGCTCGAGCTGCCTCAGCACGCGTGACGCGTGATCGCGGCAGCCATTGGTGAAGATGTAGCGCCGGCCGGGCAGGCGGGCGATGGCGGCATTGAGACCGGCGTCCGGCGCCAGTACGGCGACGTCGATGTCATGCACGAAACCCAGGAACTCGTCGGGATCGACACCATGATTGAGCATCAGCCCGTTCAGCGTCGTGCCGTGATCGCGGTAATAGGCCTTCTGCAACGCACGCGCCTCGTCCCTGCCGAGACCCAGCAGCTCCTGCACATAGGCCGTCATTTTCGTGTCGATCTGCTTGAACAGATCGCTCGACGCCGGATAAAGCGTGTTGTCCAGATCGAAAATCCACGTCTCCACATGCCGGAAATCCGGTGCGGTTCCTTCCGATTTCGCGGGCGGTTCGTGGAGCATGGCGCGAAAATGCGCGAAGCACGCGCCGGGCGCAAGCGCTCCCGTCAACGAATGGGTAACCAAGAGTCTTCAGGAAGCCTTAAGGGCGCGCTCGCGAGAATCGTCGGCGCCACCGGGGCGGAGCATCATGGGCAAAAGCAGGAGCTTGTGGCGGCGGCTGCCCGGTTTGCTGGACCGCGCCGACGTCCTCAACATCCTCAAAGAGCACAACGAAGAGCAGTGCCGCGACCTGGCGGCGCGCCAGGACGCGACGCCGGAGGCTCTTTATTATCTGGCGGCCGAAGGCTCGCCCATGGTGCGCCGCGCCGTTGCCGCCAACCGGGCCGCGCCCGCGCACGCCAACCGCCATCTTGCCGACGACACCGACGACGATGTGCGCGTGGAGCTGGCGCGCAAGATCGGCCAGCTCCTGCCCAACCTTCCGCCCGAATACACGAAACGCATGCGCGATCTCACCATCGAGACGCTCGAACGGCTGGCGCGCGATACGCTGCCGCGCGTGCGCCAGGCGCTGGCGGAAGAGATCAAGGCGCTCGACTGCGTGCCGCCGCGCATCGTCAAGGCGCTGGCGCGCGACGTCGAATCCGTGGCCGCGCCCATCCTCGAATATTCGCCGCTCCTGTCCGACAACGATCTCATCGAGATCATCACCTCGGCGCAGGCGGGCTTTGCGCTGCAGGCCATCGCCAAAAGACGGCCGTTGCGCGCCAACGTCACCGAAGCGATCGCGACCGCCCTCGACGTGCCGGCCGTTGCGGCGATGCTTTTGAACTCGAGCGCCAAAATCCGCCACCAGACGCTCGACAAGATCGCGGTGGCGGCCGAGCGCGTGAAGGACTGGCAGGAGCCGCTGGTCTTCCGCGACGAACTTCCGCAACGTGTCGTGCGCCGGCTCGCGGGATTCGTCTCGAAAGCCCTGATCGAAGCGCTCGCGGCCAAGCACGATCTCGACGACAAGACGCGGCGCTATCTCAAGGACAAGCTTCAGAAGCGCTTCGACGAAGCGGCGAACACCGCCAAGGGGCACGATCTGGTGGCGCTGAAGAAAGAGGGAAAGCTCGACGACGCCTTCGTCGAAGCCGCGATCGAGCGCGGTTCGCGCGAGCTTGCCGTTGCTTCGCTGGCGCTACTCGCCGGTCTCGCGCCTGAAACGGTCGCGCGCATTTTCCAGACGGGTTCGGCGAAGGCCGTGACCGCAGTCGTGTGGCGCGCGGGCCTCAGCATGCGTATCGCGTTCAAGATCCAGACTCTGCTCTTGCGGCTTCCGTCGGGCGAGCTATTGCCCGCGCGCGACGGCGTGCACTTTCCCCTGGGCGAGCACGAGATGACCTGGCACCTCAACTATTTCCGCGCGGGCTAGGGTCGCGCCAGGCCCCTGTCGCCGATTCGGGCCGTGAAGGCAGACGCACCTTTCGCGTTGGTCGCGACGAAGCCTGCCGTCGAGAGTCCGCGCGCGGCGCAGCGGTCGCGGCCCTTGATGTCGAACGGCGTGTTGGACACGCAGAACGCCATCGGCCCCGTCACCAGATGATTGTTACCTTCCTTGCTGGCGAAGAGATAGATCGCGTCGCGGCCGAGCGCCGCGTTGATCGCGACGGTGCAGGCGCCGGCGGCAATCCCCCACCAGCCACGGGACACGAAGTCCGGTCCCGCTTTCAGGCCAAGCGCCGCCCAGATCTCGGAGCTGCCGTCGTTGCAGATCGCATAACCCTGCCGCGGCGATGATTTGCGCGCTTCGGCTTCGAGCGCCGTGAAAAGATCGTCCGGCGAAATGTTGGCCGGAAGCTTCATGTGCGCGCGAAATCGCGCGATGGCATTGCCGAGGCTTCTGGCGTCCAGCGCCGGCGCATAGCCGAGATCGTTGAGCAGACGGCGCAGGCCCGCCGCGCGCGCGTCATCCGGCGAGGCGAGCGCGGGCTGTTCCGTGAAGGTCATCGTCCAGGACTGCGCGCCGTTGGTGGCGACGGGCGCGAACGGCGCCTGGAATGATCCTGGCGCACCGCAGGCTGTATTCGTCACCTGTGTCGTGAGCGAGAAGTTCGCATCCCGGGCGCAGAACAGGAACTGCCCGCCCCAGACGCGGGGTGCCGCACCTTGCGCATGCGTCGACCGCGCATAGACGAAATAGGAGGCGGCCTTGAGCGGCTCGGCGATGGCGTTGGCGCAATTGCCGGGTACGATGCGCGTCCAGCCGCGCGTGAGAATCTGCGATGATTGCTGCACGCCGACGGCGGCGTAGACCACGTAGCTCGTCTGATTGCAGAGCTGCAGGGCAGCCTGCGCGGGCAACGCCGCCAGGCTCAGCGCCAATCCGGCGAAGACCGTGCGTGCGATACGAAAAAAAAGATTCACCACAGAGACAGTGAGACGGTGAGAAGAAAAACTGGCGCGCCTTCGCGCGCCGATTCCTTTTCTCATTGCCTCACTGCCTCTGTGGTGAATCTTTTTTCTTCAAAATACACGCGCGTCGAAAACTATTCCGCCGTGATCATGGTTCCCGCGCCGTGCTCGGTGAAAAGCTCGAGCAGCAGCACGTGGGGAATGCGCCCGTCGAGGATGACGGCGGCCTTCACGCCCGACTCGACGGCGTCGATCGCCGTTTCGATCTTGGGGATCATGCCGCCAGAGATCGTGCCATCGGCGATCAGCGCGCGCGCTTCGCCGACCGTGAGTCGTGGGATCAGCTTGCCGTCGCGATCGAGCACGCCTTCGACGTCGGTGAGGAGCAAAAGACGCGCGGCCGACATGGCACCGGCGACGGAGCCCGCCACCGTGTCCGCATTGATGTTGAAGGTTTCGCCCTTGGAGCCTACGCCGATCGGCGCCACGACGGGAATGAGATCCGATTTGATGATCGTGCGCAGCACTTCCGGATTGATCGTTTCCGGCTCGCCGACGAAGCCCAGATCGACGGACTTCTGTTCCAGCGTTGCGGGATCGATCTTCATGCGCTCGAGCTTGCGCGCCACGATGAGATTGCCGTCTTTTCCCGAGATACCGACTGCGTGTCCGCCAGCCGTGTTGATGCCGGTCACGATCTGCTTGTTGATCGAGCCGGTCAGGACCATCTCGACCACTTCGATCGCGGCTGCGTCGGTCACGCGCAGGCCATCGATGAAGGAGGACGGGATCTGAAGCTTCTTCAGCATGGCGCCGATCTGCGGGCCGCCGCCATGGACGACGACCGGATCGATGCCGGTCTGCTTCATCAGGACGATGTCCTGCGAGAAATTCTCGGACGCAGCGCCCGCATCCATGGCGTGACCGCCATACTTAACGACGATGATCTGCCGGTCGTAGCGCAGGATGTAGGGCAGCGCTTCCACTAGGACGCGCGCGGTTGAACGCCAGCGCGCCATCACGCGCATGTTGCGGTCCTGGGTTGCGTCGTCCTGCAGAGCCATTGTCGGGCCGCGCCTTAAAGGAAGTCCTGGTGCTTATACAGAAGGCCGGTTCAGGCCGCCAGCGCCGCGATGTGGCATCGCAGCAAATCGAGCCCCTGGCCCGTTAACGACGATGTGACCAGAACGTCCGGGTACGCCGCAACATGGCCCTTGAGCGCAAAGCCGGTCTTCGTGCGCGCCGCGTCGCGTTCGGCAGGCGAAAGCTTGTCGGTCTTGGTCAGCACAACGAGGTAGGAGACGGCCGCCTTGTCGAGCAGCGTCATCGCCTCGCCGTCAACATCCATGATCCCGCGCCGCGCGTCGATGAGAAGGATCACCCGCTTCAGGTTCGGGCGGCCGCGCAGATAATCGAAGATGAGCCGCTGCCATTCCGCCGCGAGCGCCTTGGAGACCTGCGCATAGCTGTAGCCCGGCAGATCGACCAGCGTGACGAGGTCGCCGAGGCGGAAAAAATTGATCTGCCGCGTCCGGCCGGGCGCTTGCGAGACGCGTGCAAGCGAAGCGCGACCCGTAAGCCCATTGATGAGGCTCGACTTGCCGGCGTTCGAGCGGCCGACGAAAGCGATCTCGGGCAAGGGCAGCGGGGGGATCGCCTCCGCGCTTGCGGCACCCGCCACGAATTCGCACGGGCCCGCGAAAAGACGCTTGGCGCGCGCAATTTCCTCTGGCGAGACGTCACTCACCCGGAAGCGAATCCGTGCTCGGGCTTTTTTTGTCGTCGGCCACGAGGCGCTTCTTGTCGTTGCTTGCAAACCGCTTCGCGAACCCCTTGAGGTTCATGTTCCCCAGGAAATCCACTTTCACGCCCTGCCGGCGCATCACCACATATTGCTGTGCCGTCGTGAGAATGTTGTTCCACGTCCAGTAGATGACGAGGCCCGCCGGAAGGCTCGAGAGCATGAAGGTGAAGATGAGCGGCATGAACGAATACATCCGCTGCTGCACCGGATCCGGTGCGGGCGGATTGAGCTTCATCTGGAACCACTGCGTGCAACCCATAATGATCGGCCACATGCCGACATTGAGGAAGCCCAGGAACGCGACGATGTGCGGCAAGGCGTGCGGATCGTAGGGCAGCAGTCCGAACAAATTGAGGATCGATGTCGGATCGGCCGCGGAGAGATCGTGGACCCAGCCGAAGAACGGCGCTTGGCGCATCTCGATCGTGCCGAGCAGAACCTTGTAGAGCGAGTAGAACACGGGAATCTGGATCAGCATCGGAAGACAACCCGACACGGGATTGATCTTCTCGCGCCGGTACAGCTCCATGATCGCCTGCTGCTGCTGCTGCTGGTCGTCCTTGAACTGCGCCTTGATGCGTTCCATTTCCGGTTGCAGCTTCTTCATCCGGCTCATGGAACGGTAAGATGCGTCGGCGAGCGGGAAGAACGCTATCTTGATGAGCACCGTCAGCAGCAGAATGGCGAGGCCCATGTTCATGTACTGCGAGAGGAAATCGAGCACGTAGAAAATCGGCTGCGTAAAAAACCAGAACCAGCCCCAATCGATGGCGAGATGGAACTTGGTTACGCCTTCCTTGTCTTCGTAGTTCTGGAGAAGCTGATCGATCTTGGCGCCGGCAAAGAGCCGCTCATTGACGGTCGCGGTTGCGCCTGGAGCAATGTTTTGGGCGCCGAGGCGATAGTTCGCCTGATAGGCTTGGGTCGAGCCGAGCGGCGAGGTCTGGTATCCCGCGTCGAGCTTTGCCGACTGCGGCGGAATGACAGCCGCCATCCAGTATTTGTCGGTGATGCCGAACCAGCCGCCCGTCGACTGGAATGTCTGCGGCGGGCCTTTATACCCGAAGATCAATCCCAGCGCCGTCGGCGGTTTGTATTCCGCGTCCTGCAGCGTACCGTCGGCGACACCGACGAAACCTTCGTGCAGCGCCATGAATTGCTGGCCCGGCGGCAGGCCGTCGCGCGCGACATAGCCATACGGATAGAGCGTGATGCGCCCATGGCCATGATTGGCGACCTGGTCGCGCACGGCGAACATGTAATTCTTGTCGACGGAGATCGTGCGCGTGAAGACGAGGCCCTGGCCGTTGTCCCAGGTGAGTGTGACGGGCGACGTCGGCGTCAGCGTCGTCCCGCTGGCAACCTTCCACGCGCTGTTGTCGTCAGGGGTTTTAATCCCGCTGCCCGGCGGCGCGACCCAGCCGAACACGGCATAATAGGGATAGCTCGTGCGTACCGGCGAGAACAGCACGATCTCCGGGCTCTTCGGATTGGTCGTCTCGCGATATTTCTTGAGCCGGAGATCGTCGAAGCGCGAGCCCTTCAGGAGCAGCGAACCGTCGAGCGACGGCGTGTCGATGGCAATGCGCGCACCGCCCGCTTTCAATGCGTCCGCACGCGAGAGCGAACTCGGCGCCGCCGGAAGCGAGGACGGCGCGTTCGGCGCAGCCTGGGGCTTTGCTTCCGGATGTTCGTGATGCAGGAGCGCCTGCCGCGCACGCTCTTTTTCGAGCTGCGGGCCGGCAATGAAATATTCCCAGCCGAAGAGCACAACGGCGGAAAGCAAGGCGGCGGCAATGAGGTTGCGGTTTTCGTTCATGGTCTCGTACGCGCGGGCGGAACGGGGTCGAAGCCCGACGAGCCGCCGAGCCAGGTGATGGGATGGCAGCGCAGGATGCGTCGCGCGGCGAGGTAGAGCCCTTTGAGCGGGCCATGCGTGTGCAACGCTTCCAGCGCATAGACCGAGCAGGTGGGCTGGAAACGGCAGGAGGGCGGCAGGAGGGGCGAGATCAGCCCTCGATAAATCCGGATGGGCAGACTCAAAGCTGCCACAGCCAATACGCGCGCATTCATGGTGAGGCGGTCCGTCACCGGGGCTCTCCCGCTGTCAACCGGCCGAGCTTGGCATGGGCCGCATGGAGCGCGGCGGTCAAGTCGCCCAAAAGGTCATCGAAAGGCCTCGTCAGCGTCTGCGGCCGCGCGACGAGAACATAGTCATTGCCCCCAACCCCATAAAGGGGAAGGAGCGCCGCAGCGGCTGCCCGGAGGCGTCTTTTGGCCCGGTTGCGTTCGACGGCCCCGCCGATCTTCCGGCTGGCCGTAAACCCCACCCGCACGGCCTGCGGCTTGGCGTCGGGCTCGGGCGTCCTGCACAACTCCAGCGTCACCGACGGCACAACCTTACGCACGCCTCTGGCCGCACGGAGAAAGTCTGGACGGGTCTTCAGTCGTTCCATGACGAGCCTCGGCCCGCCGGCCGCCTCAGTCAGGCGGAGAGTCTTTTGCGGCCATGGGCCCGCCGGCGCGCGAGCACCTTGCGGCCACCCTTGGTTTCCATCCGGGAACGGAAGCCGTGGCGGCGCTTGCGCACGATCTTGCTCGGCTGATAGGGGCGTTTCATGGCGCGATTTCCGATAGGCCCCCGCGCAACGGGGGCTTTTCAAAGGGAGCCGAGCTTCTAGAGACAAGGCTTGGACCTGTCAACCGCGGCGGCCCGTGGGTCTCATTGGTAAACGGCGACACTTTATTTTGACCTCCCGAGAAGGTCTAAAAGGGCCATGCCGAACCGGTTGCGCGTTCAGCCTGGCGACATCTGGAAGCTGCTGGCGCACAGCCTTTCGGGCCGATTGCTGTTGCTGACTCTCCTCTATGTGATGGTCAGCGAAGTGACGATCTTCGTGCCCTCCATCGGCCGCTTTTATATCGGCGAACTCAATCAGCATATCGAGACGGCCGAAATCGCCATCCTGCCCTTCACCGAGTCCGGCAGCCGCGAATTCTCCAGCGGCCTGCGAAGTCAGCTTCTGGCGCGCGCCGACGCGACCGTCGTGATCCTGAAACGCGCCGAACAGCACGAACTCTTTCTCGTCAACGAATCGATGCCGACGCATGCGGATCTGACGATCGATCTCGGCACGACGACGGCGGTCGGCGGCATGCTCGACGCCATCGACTGCCTCGTCCACGGCGACGACCGCGTGCTGCATGTCATTTCGCCGACGCGCATCAAGGGTGCGGAAACGGTCGAAGTGTTCACCAGCGAAGTGCCGATCCGCGCGGCGCTGCTGGAATTCGCGCGCCGGCTCCTGTGGGAAGCGCTGCTGATCTCCGTCGCAACCGCTGTGCTCGTCTATATGAGTCTCTACTGGGTCGTGGCGCGACCGATGGCACGGCTGATGCGGGCGATGATCGAGTTCCGGGAGAACCCCGAAGATCCTTCCCGCATCGCGCGCGCCTCCGGCCGCCGCGACGAGATCGGGCGCGCCGAACGCGAGCTCGCCGCCATGCAGGGCGAGCTCTACGGCTTCCTGCAGCAGAAAGCGCGGCTTGCCGCATTGGGTGCCGCTGTCGCCAAGATCCAGCACGATCTGCGGAATATTCTCTCGAGCGCCCAATTGGCGTCGGACCGTCTTGCGAGGGTCGACGACCCCGTCGTGCAGCGCCTCGCGCCGCGCCTCGTCGCTGCGCTCGACCGCGCGGTGGCGCTCGCCTCCAACACGCTGCGCTACGGCCGCGCCGACGAACATCCGCCCGTCCGGCGCGTGGTGGCGTTGGCGCCCATCGTCGGCGAAGCGATCGAAGCCAACGTCTCCCGCGAAGCCGTGGAGCAGACACTCGCCTTCACGAACCGGATCGATCCCGCGACCGAGATCGACGCCGATCCCGAGCAGCTCTACCGCATCGTGCTCAATCTCGTGCGCAACGCGACGCAGGCCCTGTCCGACCGGGCCGACGGCGCGATCGTCATTTCCGCGCGCCGCGAATATCGCCAGGTCGAGGTCGACATCCAGGACAACGGCCCCGGCATTCCCGATGCGATGCGCGAGCATCTCTTCCAGCCGTTTTCGGGCTCGAGCCGTCCCGGCGGATCGGGACTTGGTCTGGCGATCGCGCGTGACCTTGCCCGTGCCCATGGCGGCGACGTCACGCTGGTCACGACGACCGCGAGCGGTACGGTCTTCCGCATCACCATTCCCGACCGCAAGGAGATCTAGATGGCGTGGGACCCCGAAACCTATCTCGCCTTCGGCGAAGAACGCACGCGGCCGGCGCGCGAACTTCTCGCGCGCGTCCCGATGGAGCACCCCAAGCATGTCGTCGATCTGGGCTGCGGTCCGGGAAATTCGACTGCGCTGCTGGCCGCGCGCTGGCCGGAGGCGGGTCTCGAAGGCGTCGACAGTTCGGCGGAGATGCTGAGCGAAGCACGCCAGTCGAAGTTTCGCGCGCGGTGGACCGAAGCTGATGTCGCGCGCTGGAATCCGTCATCGCCTTACGACGTGATTTTCTCCAATGCGACGCTGCAATGGCTCGCCGACCACAAGCATCTTCTGCCGCAGATCATGAGCCATGTGGCAAAAGACGGCGTCTTCGCGTTCCAGGTGCCGCGCAATTTCACCGATCCCTGCCATACGCTGATCCACGACGTCGCGCGCCAGCCGCGTTGGGCTGACAAGCTCGCGAACGTGCGCGACTGGTGGAACGTGCTGGAGCCGGAAGCCTATTTCGACATCCTGGAACCGCACGCGCGCACCATCGACATTTGGGAGACGCGCTATGTGCAGGTTCTGGAAGGCGAAGACGCCGTCTTCCGCTGGATGAGCGGCACGGGGTTGCGCCCCTTCGCCAACGCGCTGGACGGCAAAGAGCGCGAAGCGTTCCTGGAAGAATATCGCGTGCGCGCGGGCGCCGCCTATCCAAGGCGCAAAAGCGGCGTTACGCTCTATCCGTTCCAGCGCCTGTTCTGCGTCGCGCGCACATAAGGGGAAATGGGGAGAAAAATCGTCATGGACAAGGATTCAACCTGGAGCGCGATACCGCGCCGGCAATTCGTGCAAACTCTGGTTGCGGGGTTCACGCTCGCGGCGGGCCCCGTTTCGGCCGATGCGATCATCACCGACACGAACGGCCTCGATGCCGGCGAAGTGAGCATTCCCGTCGCCGACGGAAAGATTCCGGGCTATCGCGCGCGCCCCGCCGGCAAGAAACACACTTCGGTGATCCTCGTCGTGCAGGAAGTGTTCGGTGTGCACGAGCACATCAAGGACATCTGCCGCCGCTTCGCGAAGCTCGGCGCCTATGCCATCGCGCCATCGCTCTATGCGCGTTATGGCGATGCCGGCAAATACGACATGCAGCATCTGCAGGGCCTCTTCACCGATATCGTTTCAAAAGTGCCGGACAAGGAAGTGATGTCGGATCTCGATTCCGCCGTGGCGTTCGCCGGCAATGAAGGTGCGGACACGTCGCGGCTCGGCATCACAGGTTATTGCTGGGGCGGACGCATCGTGTGGCTCTATGCGGCGCACAGCTCCGCACTGAAAGCCGGCACCGCGTTCTACGGACAATTGCGCGGCCCTGCGACGCCCAATCCCTTGCGTCCGCTTTATCCGCTCGAACTCGCGAAGGATATGAAGGCGCCCGTGCTCGGCTTCTATGGCGGGCTTGATACGGGCATCCACGTGTCCGACGTCGAACAGATGCGTGTGGCGCTGGCGAAAGCCGGCAAGCTCGACTGCCAGATCGAAGTTTTCATGGATGCCGGCCATGGCTTCTTCGCCGACTATCGCCCATCCTACAACGCGAAAGACGCGGCGCAGGCCTGGACGGAGTCGAAGGCTTGGTTCCATAAATACGGAGTGCTGTGAGCGAAGCCTTGGGGAAGATGAACCATGTACGTCGCAGGTCTCGTGATCCCCGTGCCCGCGGACAAGCTGGAAGCCTATCGCCAATGGGCGGAGAACAGCGCGCAGTTCTTCAAGGACTATGGCTGCTTCACCTGGCAGATCTGGCCGGACAAAGCGTTCTTCTACAAGGCCGAAGAGAAGATGCACGAAGACCCCCGCATGGATTCCGCCGGAGAGCCGCCATTCGACGCAAAGCGCCTGATCGCCGGCTGCTTCGCGCCGATCTTCTCGATGGGCGGAGACTAGGTCCTGAGCGTTCCGCCGGTCGCTTTCGCCACGGCCGCCACGATCTTTTGCGCCAGCGCATCGATCTCGGTATCGGTCAGCGTCTTCTCGCGCGGCTGCAGTCGCACGGCGACGGCGAGCGACTTCTTGCCCTCCGGCACGCCTTTGCCTTCGTAGACATCGAACACATCGACGCGTTCGATCAGCACGCGCTCCGTGTTGCGCACGGCTTTGACCACATCGTCGGCCGAAACTTTTGTATCCAGCACGAAGGCGAAATCGCGCTCGACGGCGGGATAGGGTGGCGGCGCGAACAGAGAGCGCGCCTTGCCCTTCTGCCTGGGTTCGGGGATTGCATCGAGGAACACTTCGAACGCAGCGACCGGCGCCTTGATATCGAAGGCGGCCAGCACGCTCGGATGCACCTCGCCGAAATATCCCAACACTTTCTGGCCGAGTGCCAGCGTGCCCGACCGTCCGGGATGATACCAGGACGGCGCACCAGTTTTGATCGGCGCGGTCATGGGCGCTCCCAAGGCGGCTTCAATCAACGCGATCATGTCGGCCTTGGCGTCAAACGCGTCCGCAGGGTGCGTCGACTTCGTCCAGCTGCGCACACCTGAGCCGACGCGAATGCCGGCCGCGACACTCGTCTGTGCGCCCGGCATCCCACTTTCGAACTGTGCACCCACTTCCGATACCTGGAAATCCGCGAATCCGCGCGCGAAATTGCGCGAGGACGCTGCCAGCAAAGACGGCAGCACACTCGGGCGCAGCGCATCGAGATCGGACGCGATCGGGTTTTCCAATTGCCGCGCATCGTCGCCGCCGTCGAAGAGCTTCGCCTGCGCGCGCGAAATGAAGGAATAGGAGATCGTTTCGCTGAAGCCGCGCGCGGCCAACGTGCGCCGCACGAGCCGGCGCCTCTTCTGTTCCGCGGTGAGCACGGACCGCGCCACCGCATGCGGGCGGCGCATGGGAATCGCGGGCACCTTGTCGAGGCCGTAGATGCGCACGACCTCTTCCACGAGATCGGCGGGACCGTGTATGTCGCTGCGCCAGGACGGCGGCGCCACGTCCATCGGCTCGTGACTGATGAATTTGAACCCCAGGCTTTCCAGAATGCGGACGATCTCCTTCTCGGGCACGTCGAGACCGGCCAGCCGCCGGACGCGGGCCCGCGAGAACGGGACCGCGCGCCGCCATTCCGGCACGTGCCCCGCGATCACGAGTTCGGAGGGCTCGCCGCCACAGAATTCCAGAATGAGTTTCGTCGCGAGCTCCATGCCGGGCACGACGAATTCCGGATCGACACCGCGCTCGAAGCGATAGCGCGCATCCGACAGAATGCCGAGCTTTCTGCCCGTGGCCGCCGTGCGCGCGGGATCGAACAAGGCCGCTTCGATGAAGACATTCGTCGTCGCATCTGTGCAACCCGTGTCCTCGCCGCCCATGATGCCGCCGATCGAGTGCGCCGTCTTCGCATCCGCGATGACGCACATCTCGGAATCGAGCGTGTAATCTTTGCCGTCCAGCGCCTTGAGCGTCTCGCCGTCGCGCCCCAGACGCACGATCACGTCACCCGAAAGCTTGTCCGCATCGAAGACATGCAGTGGCCGACCGCGGTCGAAGGTGAGCAGGTTCGTCACGTCGACCAGTGCCGAAATCGGCCGCAGACCGATCGCGCGCAGACGCTCCTGCAGCCACAGGGGGCTCGGACCGTTCTTCACGTTGCGCACCAGCCGGCCCACAAACAGCGGACAGGCGTTTTCGGTCCCGCGCGCGAATTCGAGATGCACGGCCTTCGGACTCTTGAACTTTCCGGGCACCGGCGCGACAGCGCCGCTCTTGAGCCTGCCGAGGCCTGCGGCCGCCAAATCGCGCGCGATGCCATGGACGCCCGTGGCATCGCCGCGATTGGGCGTGAGCGAGATCTCGATCACCGGATCGTTCAGATGCAGCGCATGCGCCGCAGGCTCGCCCGTCACGGCGTCAGCCGACAGCTCGATGATGCCTTCGTGCTCGTCCGACAAGAGAAGCTCGCGTTGCGAGCAGAGCATGCCGCGCGATTCGACGCCGCGGATGGTCGAGACCTTGAGCGCTTCGCCGGAAATGGGAATGACGACGCCCGGCCGCGCGAACACGGCCTTCATGCCCGTATGCGCGTTGGGCGCACCGCACACGACCTGGACGATGTCGTCGCCCGTATCGACCATGCAGAGCTTCAGCTTGTCGGCGTTGGGATGCTTCTCCGCCGACACGACGTGGGCGACGATGAAATCCTTCAGGCCCGCGCCTTTGTCCTCGACCGCTTCGACTTCAAGGCCGATGCGCGTCAGCGTCTCCGCGACGGTCTTCGCGTCCGCATCCGTCTCGAGATGTTCCTTGAGCCAGGAGAGTGTGAGCTTCATCGGCTGAGCCCTCCATCCAAAGTCGGGATGTCGAGCGCCGCGAAGCCGAAGTGCCGGAGCCAGCGCAGATCGGATTCGAAGAACGGCCGCAAATCGGGCGCGCCGTATTTCAGCATGGCCATGCGATCGAGGCCGAAGCCGAAGGCGAAGCCCTGATAACGCTCCGGATCGATGCCGCACATTTCGAGCACGCGCGGATGGACCATGCCCGAACCGCCAAGCTCGAGCCAATCATTGCCCACGCCGAATTTGATCGTGCCGCCCGAGCGATCGCAATTGATGTCCCATTCGACGGACGGCTCGGTGAACGGGAAGAAGGACGGCCGCGCGCGCAGTGAAATGGATTCGACTTCGAAGAAGGCCGAGCAGAATTGCTCCACCACCCATTTCAGATGGCCGAGATTGGTGTCCTCGTCAATCACCAGCGCTTCCAGCTGATGGAACATCGGCGTGTGCGTGGCATCGGAATCGCAGCGATAGGTGCGCCCCGGCGCCACCACGCGGATGGGCGGCTTCTGCGACAACATCGTACGCACCTGCACAGGGCTCGTATGCGTGCGCAACACGTGACGCGAGCCGTCTTCCTGGCGCGCGAGATAGAACGTGTCGTGCATCTGTCGCGCCGGATGATCGGGCGGAATGTTGAGCTTGGTGAAATTGTAGTCGTCGTATTCGACGTCGGGGCCGTCGGCGATGGCGAAGCCGAGATCGGCGAAGATCGCCGTGATCTCGTCGAGCACCTGGGAGACCGGATGGATGGTGCCCTGCGTCTCGGGGCGCACGGGCAAGGTCACGTCGACGCGCTCGAAGGACAAACGCGCGTTCAGGGCCTCGCTGGCCAGCGCGGTCTTGCGCGTGGCGATGGCATCGGTCACGCGATCGCGCAGCGTGTTGAAGCGCGGACCCTTCTCGCGGCGTTCGTCCGGGCTCATGCCGCCCAGCGTCTTCAGAAGTTCGCTGACGGAGCCCTTCTTGCCGAGCGCGCCCACGCGCACGGCTTCCAGCGCCGCCTCGTCGGCCGCTCCGGTGACCGCGTCCAGGATCTGACGCTCGAGACTGTCGATATCGCTCATGGAAACCCCAATCGATTAAACGGCAGGATGTGCGACCCCTCGCGGGGTCGTCCGGCTTCGGCTGGGATTGAGCACACCGCTGTCAGGTGCGGACTTGATCCACCAAAGCCTTGAAGGCCTCGGGCTCGTGCACGGCGAGGTCGGCCAGGACTTTCCGGTCGATCTCGATACCGGCCTGAGCGAGGCCGCTGATAAATCGGCTGTAGGTGAGGTCGTAGAGGCGACAGGCCGCGTTGATCCGCTGGATCCAGAGGGCGCGGAAATTCCGCTTCTTCTCCTTGCGGCCGATGTAGTTGTGCTGCAGCGAGCGGTCGACGGCCGCGTTGGCGGACGTGATCGTGTTCTTGCGGCGGCCGTAGAAGCCCTTGGCCTGCTTGAAGACGCGCTTGCGGCGGGCGTGGGACGGGACGGAGCGGGGGGCGCGGGACATGGGATGGCCTCCTTAGAACGAATACGGCATCCAGCGCTTCACGCGCTGGGTTTCGGAGGCGGACATCACCGAGGTCCCTCGGAGCTCCCGGATCTGCTCGTTGGAACGCTTAATCATGCCGTGGCGCTTGCCGGCCTGGCCGTGCTTGATCTTGCCGTTCGCGGTGAATTTGAAGCGCTTTTTGGCGCTCGACTTGGTCTTCATCTTGGGCATTTGCGTCTCCTATGGGCCCCAGGGGTTAAAAGGCACGGGGTCCGGTCGCTTCGAGGGTCGCCACGGCATGCCCTTTTCGCCGGGCGGCCCGAAGAGGGCGCGTCTTATACGGAAAAGCCCCCGAAAGGCAAGGCCGGGGCCGTCTGCGAGCCTTCTTGTTGCCGTTTTGGCCAGACATTAGCTTGGCCGCCCGATTCATTCCGGCTGAGGACTCTCATGTTCCAGGAATTCCGCAAATTCGCCATGCGCGGCAGTGTGATCGACCTGGCCGTGGGTGTTGTCATCGGCGCCTCCTTCACAGCCATCGTCAATTCGCTGGTCAAGGACATCATCATGCCGCCGATCGGGCTGGTGCTCGGCGGCATCGATTTTTCAAATCTGTTCTTTGTTCTCAAAGGAACCCATGCCGCCACGCTCGACGCGGCTCAGCATGCCGGCGCCGTGACCATCAACTACGGCCAGTTCATCAACACGATCATCAATTTCCTGATCGTGGCCTTTGTGCTGTTCCTGGTCGTGCGCTGGCTCAATCGGCTGACGACGCCCAAGAATGTGCCGGCCGCGATGGTGCCGGACGACGTGCTGCTCCTGCGCGAGATCCGCGATCTTCTGAAAGAAAGACCATGATACGCGCAGGCCTGTTCGTCATCGCAGCACTCGTCGCCGCATCCGCGGCGCAGGCGCAGACGGACGCCGTCGCGCTCGCGAAAGCGGCGCACGGCTTCTACGGCGTCTATATGACGCTGCATCCTTCCGACGGGATTCCCGATGCGGCGACGCGCGCAAAGTTCGCGCCCTACGTTTCGTCGGCGCTCGACAAACTGTTCGTGGAAGGCGATCAGGCGGAAGGCCGCTACGCCGCGGCGACGAAGAACCAGTCGCCGCCCCTCGTTGAAGGCGATCTCTTCACGCCGAATTTCGAGGGCGCGACGTCATACAGGATCGGCGCGTGCGCGATGGATGCGCAGGGCGGGCATTGCGCCGTGACGCTCACATACGACGACCGCAAGGACAAACCGCTCAGCTGGACCGACACGGTCTATCTTGTGCGCACCGCCGCCGGCTGGCGCGTCGACGACATCGCCTATGGCGGCACGTGGGACTTCGGCAATAAAGGCCGATTGACGCGCACGCTGAAAAGCGCGATCGAAGAAGGCAACACCTTCTCCCTCAAATAAGCGAGACGTTTGGTGCCGATTCCTGTCCTTGAGACGCCGCGCCTTGTCTTGCGCGGTCCGAAGCGGGAGGATTTCACGGCCTACGCCGCCATGTGGGCGGATCCGGACACGACGCGCCATATCGCCGACGGTGCTCCCAAATCGATCGAAGAATCGTGGACGAGTTTCCTGCGCCACGCGGGGCATTGGCACATCGTGGGTTTCGGCAGCTGGATCGTGGAAGAGAAGGCGAGCGCTCGCTTGATCGGAATTTTGGGATTCAATGAGCGCAAGCGGGAGCGCGCCCCGGGCCTGGATGGTCTTCCCGAACTTGGCTGGATGTTCGACCGCGCCGCCTCCGGCAAAGGCTACGCAACGGAAGCGCTTAAGGTGGCGCTCGGTTGGGGCAGGGACGCATTTGGGCCTGTGCGCGTGATCGCCGTCACGGCCCCCGACAACATCGCTTCAAACCGTGTGGCCGAGAAATGCGGCTTTACGCTGTTCAAGCGCGCAGAGTCGCTCGGCCGGCCCCGTCTCTTCTTCATGCGCACGCTCTGAGAGGTTTCGCAAAAGTCGTTTAGACGGCTTTTTTCGAAAAGTTTACCTTCCTCAACTATGAGTAGCGCGGGCCTTTTTGGGCGGGCGTTGCTCATGAATCGCATGTGTCTGTTGGCGGCTGCGAGCCTTCTGGCGCAGGCCGGATGGTCGGCTGCTTTGGCCGACGATGCTTCTCCTTCCATGATCGATCAGGCGACATCCATGTTCGACGAGGGCAAGCTTCTCGCTACGGGCGGCGTCAGCAATATCGAAGGCGCGGGCGGCGGCGGGCTGGCCACCTGGGCGCTCATCACCGGCTATGGCACGCATGACGGTTTCGGCGTCGATGCGCACATCACCTATCTGAACTTTCCCGCATACTCGCTTACCACGTGGGGCGTTGCGGCCGGATTGTGGGATCGCGTCGAGCTGTCCTATGCACGCCAGCATTTCGACACGGAAGAAATCGGCGCGGAGCTCGGGCTTGGCCACGGCTTTGCGTTCGACCAGGACATCTACGGCGCCAAGGTGAAGCTGATCGGCGACGCCATCTACGAACAGGATTCGTGGCTGCCGCAGATCGCGGCGGGCGTGCAGTACAAACAGAACGATCAGGGTCTGGTCGACCGTCTGGTCGGCGCCAAATCGGCCGACGGCGTCGACTATTACGTCGCTGCCACCAAGGTCTTCCTGGAAGACAGCCTTCTCGTCGACACGACGGTGCGTGCCACGCGCGCCAACCAGTTCGGCCTTCTGGGCTTCGGCGGCGACGGAAATTCGGGCTATTCGCCGGAACTCGAGGGTTCCGCGGCCTATCTTTTCAGCCGCAAATTCGCGGTGGGTGCGGAATACCGCACCAAACCGAGCAATCTCGCCATCGCGCAGGAAGACGACGCGTGGGACATCTTCGCGGCCTACTTCCTCTGCAAGAACCTGTCGCTGACGGTCGCTTACGTCGATCTCGGCAACGTGGTCATCGCCAATCACCAGAGCGGTCTATATCTTTCCGCGCAAGCGGCTTTGTGAGGGGCACATGAAAGCGGGACAGTCCATCGTTTTTGCGTTCATCGCCATCGCGGCGCTCTCCACCAGCGTCAAGGCCGCGGACGCGCTCTATCATGATTTGGGTGAGCGTCCCGGCATTGCCAATATCGTTGACGATGCGACGGCGAACTTCCTCGCCGACGACCGCATCAAGGCGATCTTCGACAACACCAATATCGACCGCTTCAAGGGGCTCCTGACGGACCAGCTCTGCGTCGTCGCGGGCGGACCGTGCATCTACAAAGGCCGCTCGATGCATGACGCACACAAAGGTCTCCATCTGACCGACCACGACTTCAACGCGCTGGTCGAAGATCTGCAAAAGGGCATGGACGAAGCCGGCATTCCTTTCCCGACGCAGAACCGTCTTCTGGCGCGCCTTGCGCCGATGCATCGCGACGTGGTCACACGCTGATGAAACTGCGCGGTGCGGCAGCAGGCCTTATCCTGGCGGCTGCCGCTTCGCGCGGCGCTTCGGCGGAAACGCACACGATCGTGCAGATCGACCGCAGCTTCAAACCGAACGAGATCACGATCGCGGCGGGCGACTCGCTCGCCTTCAGCAACCAGGACGAATTCATCCACCAAATTTACGTCGATTCCGACCAGATCGATTATGACTCCGCGGAACAACCGCCCGGGCAAGTCATAACCATTCCTTTCCCAAAAAGCGGCGATTTTCCCGTGCGCTGCCACATTCACCCCAAGATGCTTCTCACCATCCACGTGAAGTAAAGAAGGCTTAAGCCCCCATAAACCGTCTTCATGCAGGATTCGCGGCCTTGCCGGAGACGCGCATGCGCAGTTACGCGCTCAGACATTCCATCGGCACCAAGATCTTCGGCGCCTTCCTGGCGATGAGCCTCATCATCGCGGGAGTGGGCGCGTATGGCTATTGGATGCTGCGCGCGTCGGGCGAGATCGTCGCCAACACCTACGATCATCCGATGATGGCGATCAACTTCGCGCGTGCCGCCAGCGTCGACTTCCTGCAGATGGAGAACGATGCGCTGAGGGCGGAGACATCGACGCTCGTGCAAAGCGCGAAGCTCGACAAGGATATCGACGGTACCGCCTCGACGCTGTCCGACGATCTCGACGTGGCCGATGAACGCGCGACGGCCAACGACGAACGCAACGTAATCCACAAGATCCGCGCGCTCGTGAAGATGTGGCAGTCGACGCGCCATGCCGCCATCAGCAAAGGCCTGACCCCCGACCTTGCGGCGCTCGATCGGAACATCCTAAACCAGTTCGATCTCCTGATCGAGTTCAATGCCGACCATGGTTTCATCAGCCGGCGCGAAGCGATCACCCATATCGGAGGCTTTGAAGACGCCGTCATCGGCATCACGCTGTTTGCGCTTCTCCTGGCCGCTTCGATCACCATCTTCCTGGCGCGCCGTATCGTGCGTCCGCTCTTCGCCGCGGCGCTCGTCGCAGACCGCATTGCAGAGGGAAAATTCGAGACGGAGATCCCGTCCGGCGGCCAGGACGAGACGGGGGCGCTTCTTTATTCGATGCAGGTCATGCAGGAGAGCATTGCCGAGCAGATGGCGCGCGAAAAGGCCCGTACGCAGTCGGCCGAAGTCCGTCTCCTGGACGCGGTCGAGAATTCGGGCGAAGGCGTCATCCTGACCGACGATCATGGCAACATCGCCGTCGCCAACAGCGAGCTTGCGCGCCTGTTTCCGGATATCGCGACGAACATCGTCCCGGGCCAGCCGATCGCGAACGTCCTCGATTTGATCGAATCGCGATGCCGCGTGACGAACGACATGATCGGCGCGCTGGCCGACAGGCTTCTGGTCAAGGGCAACGGGGCGCCGAAGGCCGCCGAACGCCAATTGCCGGACGGCCGCTGGCTGCGCATCGTCGCGAACGCGGCGCGCGAAGGCGGCACCATCGTGTTCCTCAGCGACTTCACCGAGATCAAGACGCGCGAGGAGCATTACCGCGCCGCCAAGCAGCAGGCCGAAGCGGCCAGCGCCGCCAAATCGCGCTTCCTCGCCAACATGAGTCACGAGCTCCGGACGCCGCTCAACGCCGTCATCGGGTTCTCGGAGATTCTGTCCGACGAGCTTTTCGGAGCGCTCGGCGACAAGCGTTACGTCGAATATTCCGGCGACATCCTAAAGAGCGGCCGTCATCTGCTCGAAGTCATCAACAACGTTCTCGACCTGGCCCGCAGCGAATCCGGTAACATCGAAATTCACAAGCGTCCGCTCGATCTCGCGGCGTTGCTTGCCGAGAGCGCGAAGGAGATTCGCGCGCGTTGCGAAGCCGCAAGCATTTCCTTCACGGCGGAACTGGGCGCAGGCCCCGTGACGATCGACGCCGACGAAGCCAAGTTGCACCAGATCGTGCACAACCTGCTTTCGAACGCCGTAAAGTTCACCGATGCGGGCGGCACCGTCGGCCTCTTCGCGCGAGAGGACGCTGAAGCCGTTGAGATCGAGGTCTCGGACAGCGGCATCGGCATGACTCAGGCGGACATCCAGACGGCGCTTACGCCCTTCGCGCAGGTGGATTCCCGGCTGGAGCGTCGCTACGAAGGAAGCGGCATCGGCTTGCCGCTTGCGAAAGCCTTCGTGGAATCGCATGGCGGCACGCTCGTCGTCCGCAGCGAGCCCAACCGGGGGACGACCGTGATCGTGCACCTGCCGCGCAAGGCGGTAGAGGTTCAGGGGCCGGAGCATCAGATGGCGGCGGGCTGAGAAAAGCCTATCGGTCCGCGACCGCGCGTGTTACGCCGTAGCTGACGAGCCCTGCTACGCCGCTGATGAACGTCCCCCAGGCGACATCCAAGACGGCGAGCTTGATCGTCCAGGCGCTGATCGTGGCGTAGTTGGTCGCGTCGTAGGTCATATAGGCGAGAAAGCCGAACAGCAGGCCATAGACAAGCGCGAGCCATGCGGAGCGATTGGCGAGCGCGGGCGCGACCGCGAAAACCGTTATGCCGACGGCGTAGAGGAGATAGAAAAGGATCGCCGCGCGCCAGTCGATCTCCGCCCGCAGAATGGGCTTCAGCGTCGGCTGGAAAACCGCGTGGGCGAAATAGCCGAGCCAGACAATGTCGCCGACGACCAGGACGACCAGGGCGACGACATAGCGGACCACGATGCTCAGCACGGCGGCGTTCAATAGCGATGGCCTGCGAAGCTTTGCACGAGGCGCGCGGAGAACGCTTCGGGCTTCATCGGTCCGTCGGAACTGATGAGGCAGAGGCATTCCCCGTCCGGGCTGACGGTCTGTGCGTGGGAAATTGTGTCGTCGGCTTCAGCGAAATCGCCCATCGCAAATTGGCCGAGATCGTCGGAATAGGCGCCTTTCAACACGACGGTGAGCTCGCGGCCGACGTGGGTGTGGCGAGGCAACGTCCTGCTCTTCGCGCCGTAGACGAGATAGGTGCAGGTGTCCGTGCCGCGTTCCACCTGGACCGGAGCGAACCAGATGCCGGGGGCAAGCCAGAGGCGGGCGCCGATCTCCTGCGATCGCAGGCGCTTGGGAATCGCAAAGCCGTTTAGGAAACGCGGCTGCAGTGCGCGTGTGCGTTCCAGCGCGCGCTCGTCGCCGAGCCTTTTCAAGGCGCGTTCCAGCGCGCCTTGGCTCAGCGTCGCTGGCTCCAGTTTTGCGAGCAGCAATCCGCCCAGGCCGTTCAATAGCGAGATTTCGTCGCTGCAATCCGCGCAGATTTCGACGTGAGAACTCACGACAAGCGCCGCACCCGCTTTCAGACCGCCGGCCGCGTAAGATGCAAGCAGATCGCCCGAAGGATGATGGCGGATCATTCAAGCTCTCCCACGAGCGTGCGCAGCCTGTTCATGGCGAGACGAATGCGCGATTTCACCGTGCCCAGCGGAATATCGAGACTACGTGCGATTTCCGCATGCGGGCGGTCTTCGAAGAATGAAAGGCGGATCACTTCGGCCTGTTCGCCAGGCAGTTCCTGCATCGCCGCGCGCACGCGCTGTTCGCGTTCGATCGCCATCGTCTGCTCACCGGGATCGGGTTCGGCGAGATAGTCGAGATCGTCTTCCGACAGCGTGGGCTTCTGTTCGCGGCGTTTGAGGTCGATCCTGAGATTGCGGGCGATAGTAAATATCCACGTCGCAGCCGACGCCCGCTCGGGATCGAAATAATCCGCCTTGCGCCACACCGTGAACATCACTTCCTGCGCGAGATCCTCGGCAGCTCCGGATGGCACGCCCAGACGAATGAAGAAGGCCTTCAGCCGCGGCGCAAAAAAAAGGAAGAGCTCGGAGAACCGCGCCCGATCCTGGGAGCGGGCGATGGCGACAATGCAGCCGCTCCAGTTTTCCGCCTCGCCGGGCGCTTCGCGCAGGCTCATGGCGGCTCGCTCAACACGCGCCCACCGCGGGAAATGTCCCGGCTGCGACAGAGGCCGCAAATCTCGCGCGCGTTTGAGAGTGAGGGTCATCATGGGCTCGCGGGATTACGCCAGCCCTTTGCGCTTGGATCATGAGGATAGCCCGCATGCCCCGATACTAGACGGGCTGCGGCCTTTGCGCCACGCGCGCCCCGTGGTTAGCATGATCCGGCGAGCGCCCGCCCCCGTACCACCGCCATGGCAAAAGTCGCGATTATAGGAACCGGGATAGCCGGCCTCACGGCTGCGTATCAGCTCAGTCCGCACCACGACATCACGGTCTACGAAAAGGACCTGCGCGTCGGCGGCCATACGCGCACCCGCGTCGTCACCCACGGCGACCGGCAGATCCCCGTCGACACGGGGTTCATCGTCTACAACGAACGGAACTACCCGAACCTGACGGCCCTTTTCGGCCGGCTCGGCATCGCGGTTGAAAAGAGCAACATGAGTTTCGCGTTGACGGTGCGTGACGGATGGCTCGAATGGGGCGCGGAGAGCGCCAACGCCATCTTCGCGCAGCGGCGCAACTTCTTCCGGCCGGCGTTCTACCGCCTTTTCGGCCAGGTCCTCCGCTTCAATGCTGGCGCGGTCGACATGGTCGAGCGCAATCCGGACATCAGCCTGGGCGAACTTCTTGTGCGCATGGGCCTCGGCGACTGGTTCCGCTGGTACTATCTGCTGCCCATGGCGGGCGCGATCTGGAGCTGTCCGCCGCGGCAGATGATGGCCTTTCCGGCCACGACCTTCGTGCGCTTCTTCGCCAATCACGGACTTCTGTCCGCAAGCGGCCAGCCGCAATGGTACACGGTCAGCGGTGGCTCGCAGAATTACGTCGACAGGATCACGGCGTCCTACGCAAGCCGCATCCGCACCGGTTGCGGCGCGGCGGAAGTCGCGCGCACGGAGAAAGGTGTCGTCGTCCGCGACGTCCACGGTAATGCCGAGACCTACGATCACGTCGTGCTCGCGTCGCATGCCGATGAATCGCTCAGACTTCTCTCCGACGCGGACGGCGAAGAGCGCGCGGCGCTGGGCGCTTTCGGCTATCAGCGCAATCGCGCCATTCTGCACAAGGACCCGCAATTCATGCCCAGACGGAAACATTGCTGGGCCAGCTGGGTCTATCATTCCGACGGCAACGGCGACGACGCGGCAATCACCATGAGCTACTGGATGAACCGGCTGCAGAACATCGACCGGGATTATCCCGTCTTCGTGACGCTCAATCCCGAACGCCGCGTGCCCGACGAGCACGTCTTCGACGAGCACGTCTTCACCCATCCCGTTTTCGATCAGGCGGCCGTTGCCGCGCAGCCGCGCGTTCAGGCCCTGCAGGGCAGGCGCAATGTCTGGTTCTGCGGCGCCTATCTGGGCTACGGCTTTCACGAAGACGGGCATGTGAGCGCGCTCGTCGCCGCCAACGGCCTGAACGCGGCGACTGGCAAGCCATTGCATGCGATCCGGCCTCTGCCGAGGCCGGCGTCAGTCGGCGCAGCGCAGGAAACGCGCCGGCCCATTGCAGCGGAAGTGGCGCTCGCCTTGCGCGGCTCGGAATAGCCGTGCAGCGCATTCCCACCCTCGTCGCCCACGCGCGCACCAGGCCCAGGCGGAACGCCTTCCACTATAAGCTCTGCTATTTTGCGATTCCCGTGCGCGAATGGACCAAAGGGACGCGCTGGGTCTTCTTTTCGATCGACCGGCTCAATCTCTTCAGCCTGCGCAGCACGGATTATGGCGACGGCGCAACGCCGCCGGCGCAATGGATTGCCGGCATCCTTGGCGAACAAGGGCTTTCGGAGGCGGACGGCGAGATCGTTCTGCTCACGCTGCCTAAGCTTCTGGGTTATGCGTTCAATCCGGTCAGCTTCTGGTTCTGCTTCGATCGCGGCAGGCAATTGCGCGCGGTGCTGGCCGAGGTGAACAACACCTTCGGCGAGCGGCATTGCTATCTCTGCTTTCACGAAACGCACGAGCCGATCACCAAGGCGGCGCGCCTCATCGTGCGCAAGATTTTCCATGTCTCGCCATTCATGGAAGTCAAAGGATCGTACCGCTTCCGCTTCGATTACGATGCGGAGCGCATTGCCGTGCAGATCGATTTGCTCGACGAGGAAGGCGTGATCCTGGCAACATCGATGAGCGGCCGTCCGCGGGACATCACCGCCGCGGGACTTTTGAAGACAGCACTGGGCTATCCGCTGCAAACGATCAAGGTCGTGGCGCTCATCCACTACCAGGCCGTAAAACTGTTCCTGAAGGGCGTTCGGAACTACCGCAAGCCCGAGCCGCCGGACGCGCTCGTTTCGCGATAAACCGAATCAAGCGCTGACGAGTTCGATCTGCGCCACGTCGGTGCGGCCGACCGCAAACGCCGCCGCGCACATGCCGAGATAGAATTGCCAATTGCGCAGAAATTGCTGCGTGCGGCCGAGCGCCAGGATGTCCTTCTCGCGCTCGCGCATGCGCGACGACCAATCGCGCAGCGTCTGCGCGTAATGCTGGCCGAAGGAAAACACATCTACGACTTTAAGGCCCGCGTCGGCGGCTTCTTCCCTGAAGCGCGCGAGCGACGGCAGCATGCCGCCGGGAAACACGTAGTGGCGGATGAAATCGCTGCGGCGGCGGTAGGAGCTGAACAACTCGTCGCGTATGAGGATCGTCTGGATGACGGCGCGACCGCCGGACTTCAGCCTTTCTCCGAGCACGTGGAAGTATTGCGGCCAATAGCGCTCGCCCACCGCCTCGAACATCTCGATGGAGACGATGGAATCGAACCGTCCGCCGATCTTGCGGTAATCCTCGAGACGGATCTCCGCGCGATTTGACAAGCGATTGCTCGCAAACGCGTGCTGGGCCGGCGATATCGTGATCCCCGTGACGTGGCGCCCGTCGTTCGCGGCTTCTTCGGCGAAACCGCCCCAGCCGCAGCCGATCTCGAGAATGTCGCCGTCGGTCTTCTCGAGCTTCGAAAGAATGCGCGCGTACTTGTTGCGCTGCGCGTCGGCCAGCGTTCCGGGCTCCGAACCATAAAGCGCCGACGAATAGCTCATGGTCTCGTCGAGCCAAAGCGAATAGAAGTCGTTGCCGACGTCGTAATGCGATTCGATGTTGCGCCTGCTGCCGCTCAGGCTATTGCGGCGGACCATCGTGTTCAGCAATACGAACATGAGCCGGTTGAGGAAATTCCCGTTCGCATAATCGTCGAGCTGATCGAAATTGAGCAGGAAATAGGTGATCAGCGCTTCGATGTCATCGGTATCCCATCCGCCTGCGATATAGTCTTCGCCCAGCCCGATATCGCCGCGCGCCGCGGCGCGCTGCAGCACCGACCAGTCGTGAATCTGGAATCGCACCGACGGCCCGGGCAGCCGGCCCGTCTGCGTGAACGTGTTGCCGTCGGGGCCCACGAATTCGAGCACGCCGCACGACATGTCGGAAAGCGTGCGAAACCAGTGGTCGCGGACCAGTGCGGTGGGTACGAGAGTCATGTCCTTCGGCGCTCGAAGTCGCCCGATTTCAACCTCTGGGAAAGAATTACGCAAGCGACGCGGCTTCGGATCAGGCCGCCAGACCCCTGGGCCGGTGCTTGAGAGCAACAGTGCGCCGACACCCCATCCCGGCGCGGACGAATAAGCCGTCTATTTCGGCGATGCCGTGCCCGTACTGCCAGCGGGCGTTTTGGCCGCGGCGTCGTAGGCTGCAATCGACTGACTGAGATTGTCCTGCTCTTCGCATCCGCGTGGACACAGCCGTTTTAGCGCGTCGAGCTGTTGGTGCGCTTCGTCTGGCTTGTGCATCGAGAGATAGAGCATTCCGAGATTGGCGTAGGCGATTTTGAGATCCGGATTGCGCACGATCGCGCGCTGCAGGTAATCGAGCGAGGTATCGTAATCGCCCGTCATACGCGTCGCGTAACCGAGATCGTTGAGGATCTCGGCATTGCCCTGTTCGACGCTGTTGACGCGAAGAAGATGGCGAATGGCGTCTTCGTAGTCCTGTTTGTCCATCAGGCGCGTCGCCTGAGCATATTCTTCCTGGGCATTGATGGTGGACGAATTGCCGCCGCCGCCGCCGCCAAAGCTCGCGGTGCCGTACATGCCCATGCCGCTGCCAACCGCGAAGGCCGTAGCCGGCAAAGCAACGAGGCATAACGCCAGTGCAACGGTCCTGTGCATTCGAGCCCCTGTACAAGAAGCATCGAAATTTAGGTCAAAAGCCGGAACGTCGCAACGCTAGGGCAGGGGCTGCGCACGGCCGGCAAAGCAGCTGATGGAGCCGATATTGGCCGCGCCATATTGCACGAGGCCGTTGGGGCCCTCCCCATGCGCAACCGCGATCGGCAGATAAATGTAGCAGATGGAGCCGTCGACCGGATCGCGCCAGCGCTCGATGGTCGTGTCTTTCAAAGGACCGGGAAACTGGGCTTCCAGGCGCATGTGGAGCGGTTGTGAACGATCGGCCGCCGAAAGCCTTGCGGATGCGGAGGCGTAAGCGAGTTCGTCGCTCGGAGAAAAACGGCCCGTGATGGCGAGATAGAGGGCGACGACGAGAAGCCACGTCAGCACCCAAGGGGTCCAGGACGACGTGAAGATGCTCCGCAAAAAGCCAGCCATCGGTTCCCCGCGCAACGGAATCGCGACGCCGTTCTATCGCGATTTGCTGCGAGGCGGAATCGGCTCGGAATCGAACGTCTTCGCCCTTTCTCCCTGCCTAGAACTCGAACGAGAAGCCGGCGCGCGCCACCCACTGATTGCCGTCCGCCTCCGAGACCGTCGCGTTGACTGTGGCCGCCGGCATGATGTTCAGCCGATGCGCAATGCCGACGCCGACGCCCATCGTGCCTTCGTAATAGGCCGTATTGGCCGAGAAGGCGGTCTTGCCCGGCGCTGACGGGGTGACGATGGATGGCGCCGCGGCGGTTGCAGCGATTGCGCCGGAGAACTGACCGTAATTCACCGCGTCATATTCCTCGGTGCCCGCTGCCACGTTCGTTATTCGTCGCTGCCCGCCCGGCGCATCCGTGCCGACCGAGACCGTACCCGGTTCGGAGCAGACAGAGTTTGCGCCGAGGGCCACGCAGTTCAGCGCCGTCGCCGCCGCATTCAAGCCAAGAGCCGTCGAATTGCCGCCAGAAGCAAGCGCGTTTTTGCCGACCGCGACGCCATACGCTCCCGACGCCGTCGAACTCTCGCCGACAGCAACCGAACCCGTTCCGGTTGCGGTGGCTCCGAAGGCGCCCGCGAAGGAGCCATTTCCGACCGCGGTCGAGGACGGTCCCACCGCCGTGGTGAAGTTCGCCCCCGTTGCCGATGCGTTATCGCCAAAGGCTGCGCCACCATTGGCCGCCGAAGCATTGGAGCCGACCGCGACGGAGCCGGTCGCCGACGCGCCCTGGCCGATGGCGATCGCATTGACGCCCGTCGAGCTGGCATTCAGGCCCACGGCGATCGCGCCACTTTTGGTGGCTGTCGCCCCGTCGCCGACCGCCACGGATGCCGTGCCGGTCGCGGAGCTGTCCATGCCGACGGCCGTAGAAGCATCGCCACCCGCGAGGGCGCCGGCGCCGTAAGCCGCACTGCCGGCGCCGCCCGAAACCGCTGCAAAACCCGACGCAATGCTGAAGTCGCCGACGGCACTGGCGTTGCTGCCGGTGGCCGTGCTGGCCGTGCCGCCAGCCGAACTCATCACGCCGGTCGCGGTCGCACCGGTTCCGCTTGCGCCCGCGAGATAGCCGGCGGCGATCGAGAAATCGCCCGATGCTGTCGCTCCTTCGCCGGTCGCGGTGCTCGCCGTTCCGCTCGCCTGCGAATCCAGGCCGTAAGCGGAACTGCCGGTGCCGCTCGCCGTGGCGGATTCACCGACCGCGGTGCTGTGATCCCCGCTCGCCGTCGCCATGTACCCATAAGCGCTACTGTTGAGCCCGCTCGCTGCGGCGCCGCTGCCCGTTGCTGTCGTATTGGTGTTCGACGCCACGGCATCGAAGCCGAGAGCCGTCGAATTCACGCCTGTGGCCATTGCGCCGTCGCCGATGGCGAGTGCGCCGGCTTGCGTCGCCGCGCTATTCGGGCCAATCGCGATCGACCCGCTGCCGCTCGAAAGGCTGGAATAGCCAATGGCGATGGATTCGTCGCCCGTCGACATGGATTGTGTGCCGACGGCAATGCTGTAGCTCACTCCCGTCGCCTCGGCGCCAAAGCCGATGGCTTCCCCTTCATTGGACGCCGTTGATCCTTCGCCGACGGCCGTACCGCCCGTTGTGGCATCCGAGTTCGCGCCGATGGCCGTCGAATTGGAGTCCGGTGTTGCGGAGGCGCCTGTCGTGCCTGCCGTGGCACCGGTTCCGATCGCGACATCGTTCCCGCCTTGGGTTGCCGTACCCCCGGCGTCAGCGCTTGCACCGTTGCCGATCGCGATGGAGTTCGGATCGCCCGTGAAGGCTTCGACTCCGCTGCCGGCACCCGCCAGGGCACCGCCGCCCAGCGAAATACCCGGCTGATAGGTCGTGCCGTTGGTGTCGCCGAGCGAGATCGCGCCGTTGTCGGCGGAAATGCCTTGGGTGGCGTTGATGTTGGCGTCCGCGGAGATCGTTCCGGTGAACTCGTTGGAGCAATTCGGAAGACCGGCGTCGCCGGATCCGCCTTGCGAATAATCGGTCAGGGCAATTGCATAGGCCTGATCCGCGGCACCGAGGATCGACGAACCTGAGGCGATATCGCCTGCGATCTCTCCGGCCGAGGCTGTTGCATCCGTCGCGGCCAGAGTCTCTGCGGCCGTTCCCGATACGCCGCCCAGGTTTACGGCTGCATCGGTGAGGCCCGGGGCCGCCGGAGCGGCATCGAGAGGTGTGGCAACGCCTACGGCGGCTTCACCCAGGCCAATAGCGGCCAGGTCGAAGCCGAGGCCCATGGTGCCGAATTCCGCGGACTGCGCGTCGGATTCCAACTGCTGCGCGACCAGCGCGGCGGTTGTTCCGGCGACGCCAATGCCGTTCAGCCCCACGCCCGTCGTGTTGGCCGTGTTGATCGCGTAGGTGTACTCGTTGGAGCAGCCGCCCTGGCCGACTTGCGTGAGATTCTGCGTGTTCGTGTTGAGGTTATAGAGCGTGCTGCTGGGCGTACCGGCTGGATTTGTCAGGGTTCCGCTGACGGCGAAGGCCGGCAATGGTGACGTCGTCACCATCAGGACTGCCAATCCGAAGGCAAGCGGCCTGAGCCGCGCGCGTCGCTTTGCAAGCACATGGGCATCCATTCGTGGTCGGGATTTCTTCCACGACTCCGCGTCTCTCCGCGCGACCTGATGCCTATTCATCTACCCCTCCACCACGCCAACTCCGTTGGCGATTCTGTGTTGTCTGTCCTCGCGGGTTGGCCCCGCGTGTTCGTGGTTACCAGCGGTACGAGATCGACGCCGTTCCGCCGTAGCTCGTTGAGTTGCCGGCAATAGCCGCCTCGCCGTTCAGTGCGAGGACGACATTGCTTTCGTCATGCGAGAGCCCGAGCAGGACATGCGCCGCATTCTTCGGCGGCGACGCCCCGTCGACGAGGAAGCTCGCGCCGTTGAAAGCCGAGAAGGTGGCCGTGTCGTTCAGGCCGCCGGCGTAGTCATGCAGCCAGCCCGCGCGCGCATGGATGTCCGTCAGGCGATCGATGAGCGCGTTCCAGCCCACGCCGGCCTCGCTCGTGTAGTCGTAGTGCTGCTTGCCGGTGTAGGTCAGGGCGTAAGACGGCGATCCCGACTGTGTGTCTTCGGAATAATGCGGCACGCCGATGTCGTCGCCCTGGAAGTTCGCGTAAGGCGTGACGAGACCGATATCGGTGTGGAAGACGTGACCCGCCTCCGCCCGCGCTGCCACGCTGTTGGACACGAAGTCTGCGTGGTAGAGGTTCGCACCGCTGAGATTGACGGTACGATCCGTGGTGGTCGAGTAGCGCGCGTAAGACAGGCCCGCGGTGAGATAGGTGTCGAAGAAACGCCGCGAGTAATAGGTGCCGACCTGGTAGGCCGTCGCCTCGCCCTTGCCGAGCTGGTCGGAAAGATCCCAGCTGTTGCCCGTCATGCCGAAGGCAATGCCGATGGCGCCGTCGCCATGCTTCGGCCGGTAGTCGAGGCCGACCGTGCCGCCGAATTGTGTTGCGGTCGTGCGGTGCGTGCCGAGGCTCTCATCCGCGTCGGTCGTGTTTTCGAAGCCGTAGAAGTCCGTCCAGATCGTGACCGCGCGCAGCGACGGGTGCTGATAGGGCATGTCGGAATTGGGGCCGTTGAAGGCGACCTGCTGCATCGCATGATTGTCGGAGATGCCCTCGATGCCCGCACCAAGGCCGCCGCGTCCGCCGACCGAGGGATCGAAGAGCGTCGACATGAAGCTTGCGGACGAGGACACGGCGACGTTCTGGAACCCGACAGCCGCTTCGCCGGAAAGCTCGGACAGCGTTTGCGTCAGCGCCGCGCCGGATTCGCTCGTGAGGTTGTCCGTCGCGAAGGCCAACGCGTCGTCGTGTTCGAGCGCGAAATCGATGGCATCGGCGACACGGCTCTGATTGGTGTTGGCCGACGATGCCGGCAAAACTGACGACACCGACGGTGTGAACGTCAGAAGGACATCGTCCGCGGTGTAGCTCACGATCGGAATCTGGCTCGGCCCACCGAAGATGGTGACGTTCGAGAATTGACCGGAAAGGCCGCCTGACGCCTGGAGGATTGTAATGGGCGTCGCAGTGAAGCCCGTACCCGTCGGCGTCACGGTCAGCGCGCCTTGCAGCGTCGCCGTGCCGTTGACGTTGAGGAGATCGCTCTGCGTCGGCGAAACTTGCGCCGCGTAGGTCGCACCCGCACCCAGGACGAAGTTGCCGTTGACGGTCAGCGTGCCGATGCCGCCGGAACCGGTCGTTACCGTGCCGTTGTTGTTGACCGTCAATTTGCCGACCGTGCCTGTGCCGCCGAGGGTGCCGCCGGACCCGACCGTCGTGCCGCTCGACGAGGTGATCGAGCCGTTCACGAGCAGCGTGCCGTCGCTGACGACTGTCGGACCGCTATACGCTTCGGTCGCAGTCAGCGTCGTCTGGCCGCTGCCGGCCTGTGTCACACCGCCGGTGCCGGAGATCACTCCGCCGTAGGTGTAGGAATTCGACCGGTCGAATTCGAGCGTGCCGTTGTCGGTGACGTTGCCCGTGATCGACCCGGCCGCCGACGCGTTGCCCAATTGCAGCGTGCCGTTCGCGATCGTCGTGCCGCCGCTATAACTGTTGGCGCCGGTCAGTACCGTCGTGCCCGTGCCTGCCTGCGTGAGCGATCCCGTGCCGGTGATCGCGCCCGCGTAGATGCCGTTGCTGTCGGCGCGGTCGAACGTGATGTTCGAATTGTCGGTGACGTTGCCGGCGATAGCACCCGTCGAGCCTCCGTTGCCGATCTGCAGCGTGCCGCTCGTGATGGTGGTCGTGCCGGTATAGGTGTTGTTGCCCGTCAGGGTCGTCGTGCCGCCGGCCGCATCGACGATCGTGACCGTGCCGGTGCCCGAGATCGTGCCGCCGTAAGGGGGCGTCCCGCCATTCTCGAACACGAGGCTGGCATTGTTCGTGATGTTGCCCGCGACCGCGCCTGTTCCGGTGTTGTTGCCGATCTGAAGCGTGCCGCTCGCGATCGTGGTCGTGCCCGTGTAGGTGTTGTTGCCGGTGAAGATCGTTGTTCCGGTGGCCGTATTGGCGATCGTGACCGTGCCCGCGCCGGAGATCACGTTGGCATAGGTTGAGGTGCCGCTCGTGTCGAACACGACGGTACCGGCGTTGGCGATGTTGCTCGTGAGTGAGCCGGTCGCTCCGCCATTGCCGATCTGCAGCGTGCCGGAGGCGACGGTCGTCGTGCCGCCGTAGGTGTTGTTGCCGGCGAGGATGGTCGTGCCGGAACCGACCTGCATGAGTTGGCCGTTGGTACCCGAGATCGCACCGGTCAAAAGCGTCGTGCCGTTCGTGTCGATGGTCAGCGTGCCGTTGTCGACGATGGCGCTGCTGTCCGAGATCGAACCCGTCGCGCCGCCGCTGCCGATCTGCAGCGTGGCGCCGGAAGCGATCGTGGTCATACCGGTGTAAGTGTTGTTGCCGGTCAGCGTCAGCGTCTCGCTGCCGTTCAC
>Ga0335074_10000457_pt1 | contig 59134 bp, 59 predicted proteins | sample Lox_Sample_23_FD_206715 | JGI IMG/M metagenome (GOLD analysis project Ga0335074, IMG submission 206715) | Soil microbial communities from Loxahatchee National Wildlife Refuge, Florida, United States - Lox_Sample_2.3 | ecosystem: Environmental > Terrestrial > Soil > Wetlands | place: USA...
TTCGCCCGTCAATCCGCCGGGCCGTCCGGGGCGGACCGCCCAGGCGCGAATTCCGTCCGCACAACGTCTATCCGACGCTCGCAGAAGCCTTGGCGCGCTTTCGTCTCATGCCGCCACAGACGAGCGAGAATCTCTATCTCGTCGATTGGGTAGCGCGCCATTCGCTGAAGCACGTCGAAGGGGGCTACAGCTGGAAATTCGATCCGCACATCTGGCAGGACTTTTCCATCGGCGACACGGCCGAGCGGCTGCGCGTGACCACCTGCCGGATCGCCATTCTCCGCGGCGAGAACTCGGTGCTGTTGCCGCCCGAGATCGGCGAATACATGTTCAACCTTCTCGGCCGCTCAGCACCCGTCGTCGAAATCCCGCAGGCGCAGCATCACGTCATGCTCGACCAGCCGCTTGCACTCGTCGCCGCCCTGCGCGCGCTCCTCGCGGACTGGGAGCATTCGACGCCGCGGAGGCCCGGGCGTGGAGCTTGACGAACTCGCCTATGTGCCGACGACCGGTGTCCGGCGCACGCACGAGACGCCGCTCGTCGCGGCGACCGATGCGAGTCTCGAAGGCTATGGCAGGCTCGTCGACGATCCGAAGACCTTCCCGATCGAGATCGTGCGCTGGCCACAACAGGGCCGGCGGCCCATCGACGCCAATTCCGGCGACCAAGGCGGCATCACACAGGGCTTCTTCGAATTCCGCTGGGCGGGCGAAACGCTCTTCGCGCGCAACAACGCCGTCGGCGACAGCTATCTCTTCGGCTGGAGCACCTGGCCGGAAGAGGCCACGCGCGAAGGCCGCAGCACACGGGCGCGGGCGCTCATCTGGCGGGCGAACTACCATCCCGACGGCGGCCAGCTCGTCTATCCCGCGAACGGCGAAAGCTTCGTGGTGCCGCTGGCGCTTCCGGGCGACGACGTGACGCCCGAACGCTTCGTGAGCTTCTGGTGCGACGGGACTAAAGGCCTCTATATCCACCCGAATATCTGGCACGGCGCCTTCGTGCCCATCGCCGACGAAGCCCGCTTTCTCGACCGCCAGGGGCGGGTGCATGCGCGCGTGTCGGTCGACTTCCCGAAAGAGTTCGGCTGCTACCTCGCCTTGCCGCTGAGGCGTCCGGACGCCATTTGAACTGCTCATTTGAGCAGCCCGTCCGAGCAGGTTGACCGCGGCGTTGCTGCGGTTGCCCTCAAGGGGTCCTTTGCTATAGTCCGCCCGTTTCAAATCACTCGAGGGACTCACATGTCGACCAACCCAGACCACGAAGGCGAAGGCGGCACGATGGACATCTCCGAACACGTGAAGACGTGGGAGTGGTTCACCTGGGCGGTAAAATGGGGGATCATCGTGAACGTCCTCATCCTCGCCTTCCTCGCCATGTTCCGTACCCACGGCTGACGGCCTTTCGGCCCGCCCATGAAACTCGCGATCCTCAAAGAACGCCGTGCGGGCGAGACCCGTGTGGCGGCGACGCCTGAGACCGTCAAAAAGTTGAAGGGACTGGGCCTCGACGTCGTCGTCGAGACGGGCGCGGGCGCCGCTGCGCGCATGTCCGATGCCGATTATACGGCGGCCGGCGCCATAATCGCGCCGGATGCGGGCTCCGCACTCGTCGATGCCGACATCGTTCTGAAGGTGCGCGGTCCCGACGACGGCGAAATCGCGAAAATGAAAAAGGGCGCCGTCCTGGCGGCCCTACTTGCTCCGTACACGGAGAAAGATGCGATCGGCAAACTGGCGGCGCAGGGGGTCGCGGCCTTCGCCATGGAATTCATTCCGCGCATCTCCCGCGCGCAGGCGATGGACGTGCTTTCGAGTCAGGCGAACCTCGCGGGTTACAAGGCCGTGCTCGATGCGGCGGCGACCTTCGGCCGCGCCATGCCGATGATGATGACGGCGGCCGGCACCATCGCGCCCGCGCGCGTGCTGATCATGGGCGTGGGCGTGGCAGGCCTGCAGGCCATCGCGACCGCGCGGCGCCTGGGCGCCATCGTGTCGGCAACCGATGTGCGTCCCGCCACCAAAGAGCAGGTGGAATCGCTCGGCGCCACCTTCGTCGCCGTCGTCGACGACGAGTTCAAGCAGGCCGAAACGGCTGCGGGCTACGCCAAGGAGATGTCGAAGGAATACCAGGCGAAGCAGGCCGCCCTCATCGCCGAGACGATCAAGAAGCAGGACATCGTCATCACCACCGCGCTGATCCCGGGCCGCAAGGCGCCGGTGCTCGTGACGGAAGAGATGGTCAAGACGATGAAGCCCGGCTCCATCATCGTCGATCTGGCCGTGGAACAGGGCGGCAATTGCCCGCTGTCGAAGCCCGACCAGATCGTCGAGACGGACAATGGCGTGATCATCATGGGCTACACGAATTTGCCGGCGCGCCTCGCCGTCGACACCTCGAGCCTCTATGCACGCAACCTCTTCAATTTCGTGAGCCTCATCGTCGACAAGAAGACCGGCGCGCTCGCGCTCAACTGGGACGACGATATCGTGAAAGGCGCCGGCCTTACGCGCGACGGCCAGGTCGTGCATCCCGCGCTCAAAGGATAGAACGATGGAAGCGGTCGATCCCTTTGTATTCCGGTTTTCGATTTTCGTGCTGGCGATCTTCGTCGGCTACTATGTCGTCTGGAGCGTGACGCCGGCGCTGCACACACCGCTGATGAGCGTGACGAACGCCATCTCGTCGGTGATCGTGGTGGGCGCGCTGATCGCGGTGGCCGTTCCCGCGCACGTAGCATCGGGCGTCTATCACGAAGTGTTCGCGCCGACAGCACAGCAGCTGACAGCAATGGACGCGAATGGACTGGTTCGAACGGCTGCTGGGGCATCAGCTACCAATGCCTGGATTTCCAAGGGCCTGGGCTTCTTTGCGCTGATTCTCGCCTCGGTGAACATCTTCGGCGGCTTCCTCGTCACCAGCCGCATGCTCGCCATGTACAAGAAGAAAGAGAAGAAATGACGCGCGCGCGGGGGGCGATGACGCCATGAAAGCCGATCTCGCCGCACTCTCTTATCTCGTCTCGGGCGTGCTGTTCATCATGGCGCTCCGGGGGCTTTCCTCGCCCACGACGTCGCGCACCGGCAACAGCCGCGGCATGATCGGCATGGCGCTTGCCGTCATCACAACGCTCTGGGTTTCCAACATCGTCGATCAGGTGACGTGGGGGCTGATCGTTGTCGGCATCGGCATCGGCGCATTGATCGGCGCCATCATCGCGCGACGCATCGCCATGACCCAGATGCCGCAACTGGTCGCCGCCTTCCATAGCCTTGTCGGTCTGGCGGCCGTGCTCGTCGCGGGTGCGGCGCTCTATTCGCCCAGCGCCTACGGCATCGGCACCGAAGGCGCGATCCGGATGCAGAGCCTGATCGAGATGAGCCTCGGCGTCGCCATCGGCGCCATCACCTTTGCGGGCTCGCTCATCGCGTTTGCGAAGCTCAACGGCAATATGAGCGGCGCGCCGATCCTGCTGCCGGCGCGGCACCTGCTCAACATCCTGATCTTCGCCGCCATCGTGGGGCTGATCGTCTTCTTCGTGATGCATCAGCCGCACTGGGCGTTCTGGACCATCGCGGGCCTTTCCTTCGTCTTCGGCATCACGCTCATCATTCCGATCGGCGGCGCGGACATGCCCGTCGTCATCTCGATGCTGAATTCCTATTCGGGATGGGCGGCGGCCGGCATCGGTTTCACGCTGGAGAACACAGCGCTCATCATCACCGGCGCGTTGGTCGGCTCGTCCGGCGCGATCCTCTCCTACATCATGTGCAAGGGCATGAACCGCTCGTTCATCTCGGTGATCCTGGGCGGCTTCGGCGGCGAGACGGCGCATGCCGCCGGCAAGGCCGAGACGCGCCCTGTCAAGCAGGGCTCCGCGGACGACGCTGCGTTCATCATGAAGAACGCAGGCTCCGTGATCATCGTACCGGGCTACGGCATGGCGGTGGCACAGGCGCAGCATGCGGTGCGCGAGATGGCCGATCAGCTCAAGAAGGAAGGCGTGAAAGTCTCCTACGCCATCCATCCCGTGGCGGGCCGCATGCCGGGCCATATGAACGTGCTCTTGGCCGAAGCCAACGTGCCTTACGACGAAGTCTTCGAGCTCGACGACATCAATTCGCAATTTGCGCAGACCGATGTCGCCTACGTCATCGGCGCCAACGACGTGACCAACCCGGCCGCGAAGTCCAATCCGCAATCGCCCATCTTCGGCATGCCTGTGCTCGACGTGGAGAAGGCGAAGACCGTGCTCTTCGTGAAGCGCGGCATGGGCTCGGGTTACGCCGGCATCGAAAACGAGCTCTTCTACCACGACAACACGATGATGCTCTTCGGCGACGCCAAGAAGATGACCGAAGAGATCGTGAAGGCACTGGGTTCGGCTTAGAGTATTCCTAGCGCCTCGAGGCGTTTGCGCGCACGCCTCCAGCGTATTTCCTGGTACACGGCGAAACCGGCCGAGCCTGCGACGGCAAAGATCATGAAAGTGCCGGCCTGCATCAGCAGACTTATTCTCGCTCCGGCCGGAGTGACGAATGAGTCAAAGAGAATGAAGATGAAAACGAGGCTGCTGCCGATCTTGAGGTAGTGCAAGAACTTCCGGCGAATGCGGCCGAAGGATTCTTTCATCGCTCTTCCCCGTTCTTTGCCGGACGATTAAAGCAGCCGCTTCGCCGTGCCGTCGAGCGCCATCAGATAATATTCCGAGGTCAGATCGGGGTGCAGGGCGAGGAGCTTGACCTTGAGCTTCTCCATCACGCCCTTGTGCTGCGCGTCTTCCTCGGGCGGATTGGGTGCGTAGTCGGGGCCGAACGCGACCTTGTAGGCGCCGCAGTCGCGATGATCGAGGACGACGAGCTTTTTCACGTGATGCAGCGACTTGGCGATGTCGAGCTGATCCCAGAACGCCTTGTTCGACGACGGGAACTTGTCCGACACCGCGGCAAGCGATGCGCCCGCCAGCGCGACCTGATCGAAATTCTTGGTGAGCCCCAGGCCGTCCACGAAGTGAACGCCGTCGTCGACGACACGGTAGTCAATGCAGGTGAGCGCCAGCGCTTCGACTTCTGCGGCGCGGGCGCCGAAGGGCAGAAGCGCGAAGGCCCCGGCGATGAGGCCGAAGTGGCGGCGGCTTAGATGGGGGACGGCGGGGTGAAAATCAAGACACATGGATTTCTCCCGGATTGCAGCCCCGCCGCAATCTAGCGCGCCGCCCGCCCGATTTCCCGCTCCAGCCGGTCGCAGGACGGCAGCCTGTGAATTCAAAGACTTATGAAATAAATGGCAACCTTTTGGATACCCCCCTTGGTATCTAGCCGAAGCGACTGCTATATTGGTGTCCCATGACCATCGACGCCCACGACCACGGACTCTGGACCCACGACCATCGCTTCCTGGGCCAGGGCCACGAGCAATCGGAACGACGCGCCACGCTGGCCGCTACGGTCACGACCGTGTTCATGATCGTGGAGATCACCGCGGGCTTCGCGTTCGGCTCGATGGCGCTGATCGCCGACGGCGTGCACATGGCGACGCATGTGGGCGCGCTCGGCCTCGCGGCCGGCGCCTATTGGCTGGCGCGGCGCCACGCGAGCGACAGCCGCTTCACCTTCGGCTCCGGCAAGTTCGGCGATCTGGCGGCGTTCGCGAGCGCCATCGTGCTCGGCATCGCGGGCCTGGGCGTGGCGGTGGAATCGGTCGAACGGCTGCTGTCGCCCGTAGCCGTCGATTATCGCAACGCCGCGTTCATCGCGGCGCTCGGGCTCGCGGTCAATCTGCTCTGTGCGTACATCCTGGGCGGCGGACATGGCCACAGTCATGGGCATGCGCATGATCACGACCACGATCATCGCGACCATGACCGCGATCATGACCATGATCACGCGCAGGCCGGCGTCGATCACAACATGCGCGCGGCCTACGTCCATGTGCTGGCCGATGCGGCGACGTCGGTTCTGGCGCTGGGCGCGCTGACGATCGGCCTCTTTTACGGCATCCGCTGGCTCGATCCGCTGGTCGGCATCATCGGCGCGGGTGTGATCGCCTCGTGGGCCTATGGCCTCGTGCGCGACAGCGGCATGGTGCTGCTCGATGCGGAAGCCGATCCCAAACTCGCGAAGGACATCCGCCGTATTATCGAGAAGGATCTCGGCGCGCGCGTGGCCGACCTGCATCTCTGGCGGCTCGGCCCCGGCCATCACAGCCTGATCGTGTCGCTCGTCTGTCCCGACGCCATCTCGTCGGAACAGGTGAAGGCGGCGCTGCGCCAGCATCATCCCGATCTCAGCCATGTCACCGTCGAGATCGCCGTCTGCGCCGATTGCACAACGCAATGATCGGACGACCAGGCGATCAGTCCCCGTCCGCGTGAACGAGTCCCGGCAATCCATCAATCGACAGCGCGTTCGAGTCGTAACGACGCTCGACCCACTCCTCATACGGCTTGGCCGCAATCCAGCGCTGTAGCTGGTCGCGCTCCTGCTTGAATTCGAAGAACGGCACGCCCCAGCCACAGCTGTCCGCAGCACGCGTGACGTGGACGACAACGACATTTCGAGCACGCTCAAAAGCGGGGAACAGTTTCATCTTCTCTGCGAAGCCCGGGTCGTCGAACGCAATCGACTCGCCGTGACCATAGACGCGAAGGATATTGGCTGGTCCTTCGAACGCACAAAACATCAGCGTGATGCGTCCGTTTTCGCGCAGATGGGCGTGGGTTTCGATCCCCGATCCCCCTAGATCCACATAGGCGACGGTGCGCGCGTCGATGATTGCGAGGCTGTCATAGCCCTTGGGCGACACATTCACCGACCCTGCGGCGGAAAGCGGTGCCGTCGCGACGAAAAACATCTTCTGGCGCCGGATGAAGGCCATTAGCTTCTCGTCGAGCTGTTCATAGGTACTGCCCATCGTCCGTTCTCCGTTCGGCACACCGGTCGTATCTTCCGACAGAATCGTAATTTTGCAACCGACAGAGCGGAATTCCAGGTCGAACGCGAAAGCCCACGCGTCGGCAGGAGCGGCGTTACCCTTCCTTCGCCACGAAGTCGCGCGCTTGGCTTGCGATGCGCAGGCCGTGGTGCCGTTTCATCGGGGTGTTGAGATAGCGGTTGACGGCGGCGCACATCGTGTCGGCCCACGGCGCCTCGGGCGCTGTGGTGAGTTCGTCTTCCAGCGCGAAGAGCACTTTCAGGCGGTGGCAGGCGACGATCGGCTCGGGGATCCCGTGGTCGTAAAGCGTCGCCATCTCCTCCGCGATGAATGTCTCGCGATCGCGCGCGCGCCAGGCATCGATGTCGATCTGTTCCGTCACATATTTCTTGTTGCGGCCGACGAAGAGCGCCAGCTGCAAGAGCGCGTTGGGCCAGAGATCGCCGCGTTCCTCGCAGAGGTGCCGCGAAGCATTCGCGAAAGTGAGCGCATGGGTGAAATCGAGCCAGGAAACGTTGTCGGCGATGGCATTCCCGGTCGCTCGCTCGACGGCCAGATCGAAATGGAGAAGGTTCCACGCCGCAGCACCCAGAAGCGCGTCATAAAGCTCACGCGGGCTGCGAGACGACGATGAGAGCGTGCGTTCCAGAACCGCATCGATCGACAGGCCCACGAAACCGTCCGCTTCGGCGGTCGCGACGCCGTGGCCGTTCCAGCGCTTGAACGCATCCGAATAGCCCCGGAATTCCGGAATGCGTTCCTCGCGCGTGGCGCGCACGAGCATGCGGGTCAGTGCCAGCAGCACCGGAAGGGCGACATCGTCGCCCAAACGTTCGATCAATTGTCCCGCTTTGAGCACATAGATCGCGCAATGGCCGAAATCGGCATAATGCGCCAGCGCGGCTTCGGCGAAAGCCGGCCGCATCTTCGCGTAAGGAATCCGTTTCTCCAATGCACCGCGCACATGCGCGGTCGCGGCGGCCTCGTTTTCGGCTTCCACCGCCTCGACGAACGCACGCGCATTCCACGCCGCCGTTCCGTCCGCATAAGGAAAGCCGTCCGCGCCTTGCGTATCCCAGGCGAGATGGCCGAGCGGTTCGAGCATCGCCGCCAGGCGCAACTCGTCATTCGAGGCGCGCGCGGCGAGTGCAAGCCAATCGGCGGCAGCGGCGTGCGCATGCGTCATGCCGTTTTCGAGATGATCGTTGCGCTCGGCGATCGCATGCACGAGCGCCGTCTTCGCGCTGAAGCCCGCGCGCTCAAGCCGCGCCACTTCGCGGGCCATGCGCGCCATGTCGTTGTCGGCCACAGCCGCGTCGAGGCCCTTGAGCGCACGCGCGCAAAGCCGTCCCGGCGGCGGGTCGGAGAGGTCGACATAAATCTCGCCGCTGCGCTCCTCGACCTTGTAGGTGCGCACGGGATCGCGCCCGATCAGCGCCTCGCCGCTGGCGAGATCGAATTTCCAATTGTGCCAGTTGCAGGTAAGGACGGCGCCCGGCCCTTCCGTGCCTTCGCTCAGAGGATAGCCTTCATGCGGGCAGCGATTGGCGATGGCGTAGACACGCTCCTCGCTCAGGATGAGCAGAATCTGCTTGCCGTCCTTTTTCAGGAGCCTGCGGCCTTTTTCCTTGAGGTCCGCACGCGTCAGTCCCGTCGGCGTCATGGACCGCTCCTTTTCTAAAGACCTTGCTTTTGTAAATCTGCGCCCGGCGATTGATTTTCACAAGCTGGAACTTTAGAAAATCAGCCATGCCGAATCCGAAGACCGAACCGTCGGGCCGGGCTGCCGTACTCGACCTTATCAAACGCGAGGGACCGATCGCGGCCGAGGCGCTGGCGGAAAGACTGGGCGTCACCGCCATGGCCGTGCGCCAGCACCTGGCGGGACTGGAGGCCGAAGGCCTTGCTGCGCACGAAGCGAAGCCTGCGGCCCGCGGCCGGCCGGCGAAATACTGGCGCGCGACGGAGAAAGCCTCCGCGCATTTTCCCGACAGCCACGCGCATCTGGCGACCGATCTCATCGGCCAGATGAAGAAAGCTTTCGGCGAGAACGGTCTCGACAAGCTCCTGAAGCTCCGGACGGCCGATCAGGCGCGCACCTATCGCGAGGCCACAGGCAAGGCGCAGACCCTGAAAGGCCGGCTTGAGGCGCTGGCGGCCATCCGCTCGAAGGAAGGCTATATGGCGGAGGTCCGCCGCGAACCGGAGACGGGCGCGTTCCTCTTCGTCGAGAACCACTGCCCGATCTGCGCCGCAGCCCGCCTCTGCACCGGCCTCTGCCGCGAGGAGCTGTCGCTGTTCCACAAGGTGCTGGGCCGCGACGTGAAGATCGAACGCCTCTCCCACATCCTTGCCGGCGCGGGACGGTGTGCGTATCGGGTGAGCGCTTAAGACTCGATTCCACCTCCCCCTACGTGGGGAGGTGGACCGAACGCAAAAGGCCACCGAAATCGGTGGCCTCGAACTGCTCTGCTCGGACAAATCGCTCAGCGCGGAACGACGCCCTCGCGCTGCAGGCGCTTGCGCTGCAGCTTGCGATAGCGGCGAATGGCCTCTGCGCGTTCGCGTGCCCGCTTTTCGCTGGGCTTCTCGTAATGTCCGCGGAGCTTCATCTCGCGGAAGATGCCTTCCCGCTGCATCTTCTTCTTCAGCGCCTTGAGCGCCTGGTCGATGTTGTTGTCGCGAACGATGATCTGCAAAGCGGGCTATCCTTAAGGTTCCGAGAGGGGCGGGGTGATACCAGAAGGCCCCCGGGCTGTCCACCCCGGGACCGTGACAGGCCTTTGACCCCGTGGGCCCGCCGCTCCATATAAGACCATGGCCATTCTTAAGATCGCCCGTATGGGCCATCCGGTCCTAGCCAAGCGCGCCGAAGCCGTCGTGGACCCTACCGCGCCCGGTATCCGCCGCCTCGTAGGCGACATGACCGAGACCATGATCGACGCCAACGGGGCCGGTCTGGCCGCCCCCCAGGTCCATGTGCCGCTCCGGGTCGTGGTCTTTCAGGCCCCGGACGACCGCGCCGAGCCGGCCGAGACCGACGCCGAGCGCTTCGACCACACGGCACCCCTGACCGTCCTCATCAACCCGCAGATCGAGGTCCTGGACCATGAGCTCGAAGGTGGCTGGGAGGGATGCCTGTCGGTCCCGGGGCTGCGCGGCCTGGTCGAGCGGCCGAACCACATCCGCTATCGCGGCTACGACCAGGACGGAACGCTCATCGAACGCACCGCCCGCGGCTTCCACGCCCGCGTCGTGCAGCACGAAATCGATCACCTGGACGGAATCCTCTATCCGCAGCGCATGAAGGATCTTACGAAGCTGATCTTCGAATCCGAGGTGCGGCACTGGCTGAGACCGGTATGACGGGCGCGAAAACCACGAAACGGCGCAAGGGCGCGGACGACGACGCATCGCTCAGACGGGCGGTGGCGCAGGCAGCGCTCGCGCATATCCCCTTCGATGGTTTCACCGACAAGGTCTTGAATGCGGCAGCTTCCGATGCGGGCGTCGACAAACGTGGCGTCGCGCGACTCTTTCCCGGCGGCCCGCTCGACCTCGTCGAAGCGCTGTCGGACATGTTCGACGACGAGATGGAAGCGCGTCTCGCCAAGGCGAAGCTCGGAGCCATGAAAGTGCGCGCGCGCATCGCCAAGGCCGTGAAGACGCGTCTCGAGATCCTGAAGCCGCACAAGGAAGCCGCACGGCGCGCCGCGGCCTTCCTCACGCTGCCGCCCCATGCTGCGCGCGGCGCAGCACTTCTCTATCGCACGGTCGACGTCATGTGGCGCGCCGCCGGCGACACCTCGACCGATTTCAATTTCTACACCAAGCGCGCGATCCTCGCCGGCGTCTATTCCGCGACGCTGATGCGCTGGTTCACCGACGAGAGCGAAGACGAAAGCGAAACGGACGCGTTCCTCGCGCGCCGCATCGACGACGTCATGCGCTTCGAGAAATTCAAGGCGCAGATCCGCGAACGCGCGAAGCACCTGCCGTCACTATCCGATATCTTCGGCGGCGGCCCGAGCGCGAAGCGCTCATAACGCGAAAGAAGATTCAACGCAGTGATCGCGGTGGATGCGCTGTGGACGCAGTGAGACCACCGCGGCCTCTGCGTTAAAAATTGCGGATTAAGTCCACCTTCCGCGCACGGGCAGCGAGCTCGACAGGCCGCCGTCGACGGCGATCGCCTGCCCGTTCACATAGGACGCATCGTCCGACGCCAGGAACAACGCCATATGCGCGATTTCGTCCGGTTCGCCGTAACGCCTCAGCGGATTGAGCTGGCCGATCTTGTCACCGGTCCCTTTCGATCTTGCATAATCGAAAATCGGTTTCGTCATGCCCGTTTCGATCAGGCCCGGGCAGATTGCGTTCATGCGTACGCCGGTGCCCGTCAGATAATTCGCGCCCGTCTGCACCAGCGAAATGACGCCCGCTTTGCTCGCGCTGTAGGGTCCGCCGCCCGCGCCGGAACGCAAACCGGCCACAGAGGCCGTGCAAATGATGGAGCCTTTGCCCTTCGGCATCATGATGCGCGCGGCGTGCTTCACGCAGAGGAAGGCGCCGATCAGGTTCACCTGCAGGACGGCCGACCAGTCAGCCGCATCAAGCTCGAAGAACGGCTTCAGGCCGCCGCCCACGCCCGCATTGGCGAAGGCCACATCGAGCGTACCGAAAGTCTTCACCGCCGCGTCGACCGCGGCCGCGATGTCGGCTTCGACCGATGCATCGCATTGCAGGGCGAGCGCCGCGCCGCCCGCATCCTTGATCGCCCTGGCCGTCGCCTCGACTTCACCTGCACGATCGACGGCCACGACTTTCGCGCCTTCGGCGGCGAACAGTTTTGCGCTGGCGCGGCCGATGCCGCTTGCGGCGCCCGTCACCAGAGCGACGCGCCCTTCGAGACGTTTCATGCCTTCCTCCCTTGGCTGTTTTCGGACCCGACCTTGCCTCACTCCGCCGCACCGTCAAAGAGGCTCGCGAAGGTACTGTCTCGCGGCGAATCGACCTGCTAGGAAGGACCGTCTTTCCGGAATTTTCAGGCGCGTTATGGCCATTTTGATCACGGGCGGGGCCGGCTATATCGGCAGCCACATGGTGTATGCGGCGCTCGAGCGGGGCGAGAAAGTCGTCGTTCTCGACAATCTCTCGACCGGCAGCCGCGGGCTCGTGGCGGAAGGCGCTGTCTTCGTCGAAGGCAATGCGGGCGACCGGGAACTGGTGGCGAAACTCGCCGCCGAACAGGGGATCGACGCCATCATCCATTTCGCGGGCTCGATCGTCGTGCCGGATTCGGTCGCGGAGCCGCTCGCCTACTATGCGATGTCATTCGAGAAAAGCCGCAAGCGCAGGTGCTAAGAGTGAGCCGCCGGCGTTATGGGGTCGTACGTACCGCCGGCCAGGCATCCAAGAGTATCGGAGAACCCATGCGCAGCGCGCTGCTCGCTTTCGGTGCGGGCCTTCTATTGATCGTGGCTTGCGTTTACCTCGTCGACGATCCCCTGGCGCGCTTCGTCCATACGCTCCCTTGGGCGCGGAGCCTTCGCGCTCCAGCGCTCGGATTGCCGGTGCTGGTCGTTTCTGCGGGGTTTGCAATCCTTCTTGGCGCCTTTCAAGTCTCCACGCACCACGCGCTCAAGAAGCTGCAGGAAGTGCTGATTGTTGCGTCCTTCAGCCTGGCTTCGGCGGTCTGTGTCGACGAGCTGGTTTTGAAGCGCCTCTTCGGCCGGGAAATGCCCGACGAGTTCCTGCAAGGCGGAACCGATGCATTCCATTGGTTTCAGGGCACACCGTTCAGCTCCTTCCCATCGGGTCATGCGACCCAGATTGTGTCGGTCGGAACGGTATTCCTGATCGCCTATCCGCGACAGCGACCCGTTTGGCTCACCTTTATGGGATTGATTTTGATCGTGCTCGTCCTTGGGAATTGGCATTTCGTGAGCGATGTCCTTGCGGGCGCGGGCTGGGGCGTGATCGCAGGGACGGCGACGATGGTTCTCTGGCGTTCTAAGTCGCAATTGCGGGCGCCGCGTGAAAAAGTGAAAGATTGCGGACAAGATTTCCTCTGACATTATGGCGTTCACGAAGGCCGCGAACGCGGCACCATCAGGGGGAACGCCACCCGTGAACACAGTGCTGTACCGGACCGCCCGCGAGATGATCGCCGATCTTGCGGCAAAGAAAATTTCGGCCCGCGAACTTCTCGACGCCCATGTGGCGCGCAAGGATGCGCTGCACAAAAAGCTCAACGCCGTCGTCGCGACGGATCTCGAACGTGCGCGGCGCGATGCGGACGCAATCGATCAGGCGCGTGCGAAAGGCGAGACGCTGGGCCCGCTCGCGGGCCTCCCCATGACCATCAAGGACGGATACGACGTCGAGAACATGCCGGCCACTTCCGGCAATCCCGTCTACGCCAGGCGCGACAAGAACTGCGTCGATGCCGATGTGGTGAAATCCGTGCGCGCGGCGGGCGCGGTGGTGTGGGGCAAAACCAACGTGCCGCTCATGCTCGGCGATTTCCAGAGCTACAACGACGTCTACGGCACGACGAACAATCCCTATGACGTGACGCGCACGCCTGGCGGTTCGTCGGGCGGCGCGGCAGCATCGCTTGCGGCCGGCATCACGCCGCTCGAGATCGGTTCCGACATCGGCGGTTCGCTGCGCCATCCCGCCAATTTCTGCGGCGTCTGTTCGCTGAAGCCGACGTGGGGCGTGCTCTCGTCGCGCGGGCAGATTCCGCCACCGCCGGGATTGTATTCCGAAAACGATCTCGGCGTCGTGGGGCCGATGGCGCGCAACACCGGCGACCTACGCCTTCTCTGGAACGTCTTGCGTGGACACGCGGGCGCATCGCCGCGGCCCATCAAAGGCGCGCGCGTTGCCGTGTGGGACGAAGAGCCCGGCTTTCCGTTGTCACGCGATGCGAAGGCGGGCGTCGCAGGCGCGGCGAACGCGTTGGCCGATGCCGGTGTCGAGGTCGAACGCAGACGTCCCCCCATCGACGGCCAGCAATTGATGGAAGTCTATCTCGGGCTTCTCACGCCGATCGTGAGCGCGGGTCTTCCGGAGGCCATGCTGCAAAGCTTCGAAGCGCAGCGCAGCGACGATCTTGCCGCCAGGCGCAACGGCATCGGAATGTTCAGCATGGCGGCGTATCGGCTGCGCGCCACGGCGAGCCATCGTGAAGTGCTCGACCTGATGACGCGCCGCCAGGCGATGAAGGACAGGCTCGATTCGTTTTTCGCGGAGGGCTGGCAGGCGATACTCTCGCCCATCTCCGTCATGCCGGCGTTTCCGCATCTGCATCAACCGGGCTTCAACGAGCGTACCCTCGACATGGACGGCGAGAGCGTGCCCTACGGCACGATGCTGTGCTGGATCGCGCTCGCCACCGCCCTTCTGGGACCGAGCCTTGCGGTGCCGGCCGGGCAGACAGCTTCGGGTCTACCCACCGGCGTGCAGCTGATGGGTCCGTCCGGCGGAGAGGACCGCCTCTTCGATTTCGGCGGCGCCATCGAGGAACGGCTTGGTGGCTTTCGCCCGCCCGCGCTTTGATCCGCGCCCCGAGACTCCGCACTGACAATATGTCATAAAAAGCCGGCACGATATTCAGGGACGCACACATGACCATCAAGCTCAGGAACGGAATCTTTCTCGCGCCATTTCATCCCATCGACGAAGACCCGACGCTTTGCATCCAGCGCGATATGGAGCTGATCGAGCACCTCGATCGCCTCGGTTACGACGAAGCCTGGGTAGGTGAGCATCACTCCGCGGGCTTCGAGATCATCCCGAGCCCCGAGCTTTTCATCGCGGCGGTTGCCGAACGCACCAGGCGCATTCGGCTCGGGACGGGCGTCGTGTCGCTGCCCTACCATCACCCGCTCACGACCGCGAACCGGATGATCCAGCTCGATCATCAGACCAAGGGCCGCGTCATGTTCGGCGTGGGCCCCGGCCTTCTGCCGTCCGACGCGTTCCAGATGGGCATCGATCCGTCGACGCAGCGCGAGCGCATGGTGGAAGCGATCGAAGTGATCCTGCGCCTGTTCGCGGGCGAGCGCGTCACCCACAAGACGTCGTGGTTCACGCTGGTTGATGCGACGTGCCAGCTTCTGCCATACACTTGGCCGCATCCGGAGATCGCCGTCGCTTCGAGCGTCACCCCGTCGGGCGGCAAGCTCGCGGGCCGTCACGGCTTCGGCATGCTCTGCGTCGCTGCCACGCAGGAGGGCGGTTATGACGCGCTCGGCATCAACTGGAAGATCGCGAACGACACGGCGGTCGAGCATGGCCGCAAGATGAGCCCGGAGGCGCTCAGGCTTGTCGGGCCCGTGCACATCGCCGAGACGCGCGCCCAAGCCTTCGAGAACGTGAAGTTCGGCTTCCAGAAATGGCAGGATTACTTTGCGAGCATCGCGGGCGTTGCGGGCCGCGAAGCGTCCTCCAACAAATCGGCTGAAGAGCTCGTCAAGGAAGGCGTGATCGTGGTCGGCACGCCGGACGATGCCATCGCACAGATCCGCCGCCTGCAGGAAAAGCAGGGCGAGTTCGGCTGCTTCCTCCAGCTGGCGCACAATTGGGCGAATTTCGAGGCGACCAAGAAATCTTACGATCTCTGGCAACGGCACGTGACGCCCGTCATCAACAAGGCGAATGTGGCGCGCGAGACCGCGTACAATTGGGCGCGCGACAACCGCGAGCGTTTCATCGGCGCCGCCATGCAGGCCGCGATGCAGACGATCCAGAAGCACCACGAAGACGAAGCGAAGAAGACGGGCGGCAAGAAGGCCGCCGAATGAGATGAGCGCCGCGCATCGCTTCGAAGGTGGTTGTCACTGTGGCAACCTCGCTTACGTCTTCGAAGGGAGCGCGGGTCTCGACGTTCTGGGTCTCAGGGCCGATCAGTGCAGCTTCTGCCGGGCGCATAAGAATCGTACAACCAGCGACCCCAAAGGCACCATGCGCATCTACGTGCGCGAGCCGTCCGCGCTTTCGCGCTATCGTTTTGGACTGGGGATAACGGATTTCCTCATCTGCGCGCGCTGCGGCGTTTTCATCGGTGCCCTGATGGAGGAAGGCGACAAAGCCTGGTTCACCGTCAACGCGAACACGTTCCGTCCGCCGCCCGCGGATGACTTTCCCGTCGCACCTGTCGACTACGACGCGGAGGACATCCCTGCCCGCATCGCTCGACGTAAGCGCAATTGGACCCCGGTAGCCGAATTCAAACTGGGAGCCTGAGACACCATGTACCGCTATCGCGGTATTCGGCCGGGAATGACGAAGTGAGAGAGATCACCCGAACACCCGCTGGAAGATCGTGTCGACGTGTTTGAGGTGATAGTCCATGTCGAACAGCTTCTCGAGCTCGGCAGGCGGGACCTTCGCCGTTACATCCTTGTCCGCCTTTAGAAGATCGAGCAGCGCGCCGTCGCCGTTCCAGGCGCGCATCGCATTCCTCTGCACGAGACGATAGGAATCCTCGCGGGCGACGCCGGCTTGCGTGAGCGCCAGGAGCACGCGCTGGCTGTGCACGAGCCCGCGCGTGCGGTCGAGATTTTCCTTCATCCGCTCCGGGTACACGATCAGCTTGTCGACGACGCCGGCGGTGCGCGCGAGCGCAAAGTCCAGCGTAATGGTTGCGTCCGGGCCGATGTAACGCTCGACGGAAGAATGCGAAATGTCGCGCTCGTGCCAGAGCGCCACGTCTTCCAGCGCAGGCGTCACGTAGCTCCTCACCATGCGGGCGAGGCCCGTGATGTTCTCGGTGAGCACGGGATTGCGCTTGTGCGGCATGGCGGAAGAACCTTTCTGGCCTTCCGAGAAATACTCCTCGGCCTCGAGCACTTCCGTCCGCTGCAGATGACGGATCTCGACCGCCAGGCGCTCGAGCGAACTGGCCACGATGCCGAGAGCGGCAAAGAACGCCGCATGCCGGTCGCGCGGGATCACCTGCGTGGAAACGGGTTCGATGCCGAGTCCCATGGCGCGTGCCACATGCGCTTCCACGCGCGGATCGATATTGGCGAAGGTGCCGACGGCGCCCGAGATCGCGGCCACCGCGACTTCCGCTTTGGCCGTCACCAGCCTGGCCCGCGCCCGCACGAACTCGGCATAGAATCCCGCGAGCTTCACGCCGAACGTCGTGGGCTCCGCATGGATGCCGTGGCTGCGGCCGATCGTGACCGTATATTTGAATTCGAACGCGCGCCGTTCCAGCGCCGCCAGCAGCACGTCGACATCGGCGATGAGGATATCCGCGGCGCGTGCAAGCTGCACCGAAAGGCAGGTGTCGAGCACGTCCGACGACGTCATGCCCTGATGCACGAAACGCGCGTCGGGGCCGACGAACTCCGCCAGGTGCGTGAGGAACGCGATGACGTCGTGCTTCACTTCGCGCTCGATGGCATCGATGCGCTCGACATTGAACTCCGCGCGCGCACCCTTCTCCCGGATCGTCTTCGCGGCAGATTTCGGGATGACGCCCAATTCCGCGAGCGCGTCGGCGGCATGCGCTTCGATCTCGAACCAGATGCGGAATTTCGTCTCCGGCGACCAGAGCGCCGTCATCTCGGGGCGGGCGTAGCGGGGAATCATCCAGGTTCCTTTCGTCGGGCTCCGATTACCCGCCTATGCCGCCGAGCGCCAGATATTTGATCTCGAGATAGTCTTCGATGCCGTATTTGGAGCCTTCGCGGCCGATGCCGGATTCCTTGAAGCCGCCGAAGGGGGCGACTTCGGTGGAGATGATGCCTTCGTTGATGCCGAGGATGCCATATTCGAGGGCTTCGGCGACGCGGAAGACGCGGCCCAGGTCGCGGGCATAGAAATAGGCGGCAAGCCCGTATTCGGTGTCGTTCGCCAGGCGGATCGCCTCGTCTTCGGTTTGGAAGCGATAAAGCGACGCCACCGGCCCGAAGATCTCTTCCCTCGCCATGGCCATGGCGGGCGTCGCTTCGGTCAGAACCGTGGGCTCGAAGAAGGTGTGACCCAGCGAATGGCGCTTGCCGCCGACCATCACTTTGGCGCCTTTCCTGACCGCATCGTCGATCAGGCGTTCGACTTTTTTGACGCCGTCCATGTTGATGAGCGGGCCCTGCGTGACGCCGTCCTCAGCGCCGTCGCCCACTTTCATCACCCGCACGCGCGCCGCGAGCTTCTCGGCGAACGCGTCATAAACCTTGTCCTGCACCAGGATGCGATTGGCGCAGACGCAGGTCTGACCCATGTTGCGGTATTTCGACAGCATCGCGCCGTCGACCGCTGCGTCGAGATCGGCGTCGTCGAAGACGATGAACGGCGCGTTGCCACCGAGCTCCAGCGAGACTTTCTTCACGGTGGACGCGCACTGCCGCATCAGGAGCTTGCCGATCTCCGTCGAACCGGTGAACGAGAATTTCCGCACCAGTGGATTCTGCGTGAGCTCGCCGCCGACTTTGGCGGGCTGGTCCGACGGCACCACGTTGAACACGCCGGCCGGGATCCCCGCGCGCCTTGCAAGCTCCGCCAGCGCCAGCGCGGACAAGGGTGTGTCTTCCGCGGGCTTGATGACAAACGTGCAGCCGGCCGCCAGCGCGGGCGCACATTTGCGCGTGATCATGGCGTTGGGGAAATTCCACGGCGTGACCGCCGCCACGACGCCGACCGGCTCTTTCAGGACCAGGATGCGACGACCCTGATGAGAGGTCGGAATGACGTCGCCATAGAGGCGCTTTCCCTCTTCCGCGAACCATTCGATGAAGGAAGCGCCGTAGGCGACTTCGCCGCGCGTTTCGGCCAGCGGCTTTCCCTGTTCCGCCGTCATCAGTCGCGCGAGGTCCTCCTGGGCTCCCATGATGAGGTCAAACCATTTGCGCAGGACGACCGCGCGTTCCTTCGCCGTTTTCTTCCGCCACGCAGGCCAGGCCCGCGCCGCCGCCTCGATGGCACGTCGCGTCTCGCCTTCGCCCATGTCCGCCACTTGCGCGATCACTTCGTCCGTCGCGGGGTTGCGTACGTCGAACCGCTTGCCGGTATCGGACGCGGCCCAGGCACCATCGATAAACGCGTCGGATTTCAGAAGTTCAGGATCGGAAAGCTTCAGCATGGAGACCTCGGAAAGTCGCCCTTCGCGGCCTCCGTTCTAGCCCCCGGCGGCGGCGGACGAAAGAGTGCCGGGCACATCGAGGCGCGACGCCGCAACGAGCGCACGCGCGTAAGGGTCTTTCGGTGCACGCAAGATGTCGGCAAGCGCGCCGCGTTCCACGATGCGGCGCTCGCGCAACACCATGGCTTCGTCGGCCAGCGCGCGCGCCACGGCGAAATCCGCGGTGATGACGAGAAAAGCGGGGCCTTCTTCGGCGCGGAAGCTCTGCAGCAAATCCCGGATCACCGATTGTGCGAACGCGTCGAGACCGCGGAAGGGTTCGTCCACGATGGCGAGCACGGGTGCCGTCACGATGGCGCGCGCCACCTGCAGCCGGCGGCGGTCGAAAGCGGACAGCGACGAAATCGGCAGATGACCGGGCAGCGATGCAAGTCCCACCCGCCTGAGCGCCGACTCGCGATATTGCGCAACCAGATCGCCGCGCAGATGCAGATGCGCGCGCAGCGGCTCCGCCACCGTGTCCCACAGGCTCATGCGCGGATCGAGCACGTCGTCGGCGCCCGCGATGATGGCCACCCGGCGCCGCAGGCGCGACATCATGTCGGGCGAGAGAATGCCGATATCGACCGCGTCGAACACGATGCGGCCTTTCTCCAGACGATCCATGCCGAGGATCATGCGCGCCAGCCTGTGCCGCCCGGAACCTTCTTCGCCGACCAGCGCCAGCGACGCGCCGCGGCGCAGCTCGAAATTGATCTCGTCGCGCGTGCGGTTCTCGCCGTTGAGCGCGATGCGCAACGCCTGCACGACGGGCTGACCGCGCTGGGCGCTGCGTTCGCGCGGCGTTGCGTCCTTGAAGAGCGTCTGCGTGTAGGCGTGCGCCTGCGCCGTCGCCAGACGCTGCAGCGGTCCTTCCTCGACAATGCGGCCGTGGCGCATGACGATGAGACGTCCGCCGAGGCGAAGCGCGGTGTCGGTGTTCATGGTCGCGCAGATGAGCGTGCAGTTGAGGCGCGCTTTGGCGGCCAGCAACGCGCCTTCCAGCACGCGCGCCGCCTTGGGCGCGAGACCTTCGAACAGATGATCGACCAGAAGAAGATCGGGCGTCTGCGCCAGCGCGGCGGCCAGCAATCCCCACGCCAGAATCTCGTTCGGGATTTCGCCGGCGCGCTTTTCGAACGCGGCAAGAGGCGGCGCGCCGTCCAGGCGTGCGATCTCCTGCGCGAATTCCGCCCGGCCACTCGCCTGCGGCGCGCCGAGTTTGCGCGCGATGACCCGGGCCAGCTGCGAGACCGCCGACGCGTTGGGGCTGAGCGGCTTCGAAATGGGACCCGGCAGATAGGCCGCGCGCATCACGCCGGCACTTTCCGAACCTTGCCCGATGGCGCCGTACCGGATCGATCCCGTCTGCGTTTCGCCGTCGTCCAAAGCTCTGGCCAGCGCGCGCATGAGCGCGTCTTTTCCCGATCCTGCTTCGCCCAGAATGACGACGGTTTCGCGCGCCTCGACCGCGGTCGAAATGTGATCGAGCTCGGGCCGCGCGGCGCCCGCGCGCGACACGGTCAGATTGGTGAGGGTGAGAAGGCGTTCGGGCTCGCTCATGGCCGCTCGCCTTCTTCCAGGGCAGCAGCGAGGCGCGCGCAGAGAATAAGAAGCGCCAGCGCCGCAGCGGGGAACGTCGCCGTCCACCAATGATCGAAATAGGTATCGCGCGCGGCGCCGATCATGAGACCCAGATCGCGATGCGGCGGCGTGGCGCCGAAACCCAGGAAGCTGACCGTCGACAGAATGATCGCCACCGCCGCGAGCGCGCGCGTCGCATTGACGAGAAACGTATCGCGGAATTCGTAGGCGAGATCGCGCCGAAGCAGCGCATTGCGCGAAATGCCGGTGGCGCGGGCGAATTCCGCGTGGCGGGAAAAACTCAGCTCGCGGGCGCGATCGAAGGAACGGAGGAACGCGATCGGCGCCGCAGCGAGGCCGGCGGCGAGCGGCGCAAAGCTGCGTTCGGTGAGCCCGATCAGCAGAATGCCCAGCAGCAGCGTCGGCACCGCGCCCAGCACACCGGCGATCCAGCGCGAGAACAGTCCCAGACCCCATGGCAGGCGCGCCGCCAGAAATCCGAGCAGGCCGCCGGCAAGGACGGTGACGAGCGCGCCAAACCCGGCGGCGGTCGCAGTGACGGCCAGCGCATGCAGCGTTTCGCTCGCCATGTCGCGTCCGAGAATGTCGGTGCCGAAGGGAAATTGCGCCGACGGCGGCAAAAGCGGCGGCCCGACATTTTCCGCATTCGCGGGCGCGCGCGCCAGGACATCGGCAAGTCCGACCACGACGCCGATCACGCCCAGGCCGATGAAGCCGGCGCCGCGAATGATCGCGCGCAAAGGCGGCGATGCGGCAGGTGCTGCGTTGCCGACGGCGCTCATGCGGCGCGCTCCGTCCCGGCAAGCAGGCGCGCGCCCATCACGCCCAAAAATTCCGCCGTCATCGTGAGCGCCGCGAAGACGAGCAGCACAAGGGCCACGACCGTCCAGTCCTGCAGTGCGACCGACTTCAGAAAGAGGTCCGCCGCGCCGTGCCAGCCGAACACCCATTCCGCCACGGCAGTGGCGGCCAGAAGCGAGGACGCCACTTCGCCCAGGCTATGGAGCAGGCCCGCGACGATCTGGGGCACGAGGTAAACGCGGTCGATTTCGAAGCGGCCGAGGCCCATGGCATGCAGACCGCGCCGGTAGGGCTCGCCGGCGGCCCGGCTCACGGCTCTGCGGAGCGAGAGCTGGACGCTGGCCGCACCGGCAGCGCCGACGGTGAGGGCGGGCAGGGCCACGGCGCGCAATTCGGCCTGCACGGCGCCCAGATCGCCGCTCATAAGCGCCGCCAGGAACGACGTATCGCGCGGGCCGCCCGTCCAGTGCAGCACGCGCTCGGAGAGCCAGAGAAGGCCCAGCCCGGCGCAAAATACGGGCGCCGCGGCCACGATCTGCATCAGCGGCGCGCCCGCTCTCAGAACGCGTCCGGCGCTCAGCAGGATGCCCACCGGCGCCCCGATCACGACGGCGACCACGGCGCCGAAGCCCAGCAGCTCCAGCGTCGCCGGCAGCCGTCGGGCGAGCTCTGTCCAGGCCGGGCGGTCGCTGATGGCGCTCGTTCCGAAATCGAGGCGGCCGAAGCCAAGGAGATGAGCCAGGACCGCGCGTCCATAGGCGGAGCTGCCGTGTTCCGCGGCTGCGGACACCAGCGCCGCCAGAATGATCGCGCCAAGAAGGCCGAGCGCCAGGCGACCCGCCTGCCTTAGCCCAAACCGCCACATGTTCTAGTCCCCACTCGCGGGCGCTATCCCGCACCCGACGCTATCATAGCCGGAATTGCGCCGAGGCTAACGCGCTTAGCTGGGGATCAACGCTCGAGACCGCCGGAGATCGCTGCGTCATAGAGCGCCGTCCGCGAGCGCCGGCGGATTGCACCGTCGCCGGATTCTCGCGCCCCGATGGCAACGAAGCGAGGTCCCGCCAACGCCCTGCCATCAGGGCAAAGAACAGGGCGCGCGAAAATCGCGGCCCGGTCCGGCGCGCATTTGATCGCGCAACGACAAGGCTTTCCCGCAAGTCCCGTCCCGCGGTCAGAACAAAAAACAGGGCCGCGCAGGGTGAAATTCGTCCGTGTACATTGCTTTTGGCATGGAGCGGATGTTGCAAAAGAAAGAAAATTGAACCACAGAGGCAGTGAGGCAATGAGAAAGCGAGTGCGTCCCGAACGGCACGCCTCGCTTTCGAAGTTTGCCTGCGCGCGTTCGCGCGCAAAGATACCTATCGAAGCTGACGCACGATTTCGGGGAGAGGCTGGCTATCTCTGTGCCTCACTGCCTCTGTGGTGAATCTTCTTACGAGATTGCAGCCGCACGGCGCGCCGAAAGACCCCACACCCTATTTCAAACTTCACGATGTCAAAGAGCCGTTCGAACGCCGCAGAGTCTGCGCCGGGTCTTCGCGCGCGTGAAGAGGGACGTTTGGGGGACAGCAAAGATTTATGGCAACGAAACGGCAAAATCCGCGGAGATTTTGATGACACCGTGGAAAGACGGCACTGTTACAGTTTGAATTTGGGATGCAAATAAGCGTCAGGGTTGGCGAGCAGCCGATCAGCAATTTCGTCAGCCCATGCGCCTTCGATTTCTACGGTCTTCAGAGCTGAGATAATCCCAGCCCTATCGCCTCGCGTAAGCGCCGTTTCGAAGGCATTGTACACTCCCGCCTCTGCAAGCCGCTCATTGACCGTCATGGCTGAGTATTTTCCCATCCGGCTCCCCCATTCCTCGACCAGCTTCCACGATATCAGCGACATCCCAAAGCGTCTTTGACAGATCAGCCGCCATTGCGGGCGAACATTTCACCGCTGAATTGATCCGCGCGAAATTGTACCAGACCGGCCAAATTCGGCGACGCGCGTTCCCCACTACCGCGCTCCACCGACTATCAAAGCTTCAACCCGCCCGAGATCACGGCGTCATAGAGCGCCTTGTCCAGCGGGCGATATTGCTGCGTCGCCGGATCGAGGATGTAGAGCGGGTTGGGGATCGTCTGCGGGTCGAAGCCTTCGTTCACCAAATCCACCTTGCGCATCTTGAAGGTGCCGGTGATCTCCATTTGCGGCTCCAGCCTCAGGAAGACGGGACGGGCATAGGCCGGAAGGTTGGCGGCGAGCTTTCCGGCGAGCGTCGCCGGGTCGAAATCGGGCGCCACGACCAGCGCCGCCATGCCCGCGCGGCCGTCCTGGCCGGGCACCTGCACGCCGTAGACATTGGCTTCCTGGATGCCCGGGACCACGCCCAGGGCTTCCGCCACTTCGCTGGTGGCGACGTTCTCGCCCTTCCAGCGGAACGTGTCGCCGATGCGGTCGATGAAATAGAAATAGTCGTGCTCGTCGCGCTTCATCAGATCGCCGGTGCGGAACCAGGCGTCGCCTTTCTTGAAGACATTGCGCAGGATCTTCTTTTCCGTGTCGGCGCCCTGCGTATAGCCCTCGAAATTCTGGCCGGGCTTGTCGGCGATGAGGCCGATGGCCTCGCCCACCTCGCCCGCGGCGCATTCGCTGCAGAGACCGTCGGCGTTGCGGATAGGCATCTGGTGTTCGATATCGAAGCGCACGATGCGCGTGGTGATCAGCCCGCGCACATACCACGGCACGCGGCCGACGGCGCCGACCTTGCCGTCGTAGTTCAGCATCGACACATTGCCTTCGGTGGCGCCGTAGAACTCGATGATCTTGGGAATTGCGAAGCGCGCCTGGAATTGCGGCCAGATCTCGGGCCGGAGGCCGTTGCCCGTGATGGCGCGGATGACATGCGAGCGTTCGTGGATGTCGTGCGGCGCGTTGAGAAGATAGCGGCAGAGTTCGCCGATATACTGGAAAAAGGTGGGCTTGTAGGCGAAGCAGTCCTGCCAGAATTCGTGCACCGAGAATTTGCGCTTGATCACCACCGAGCCGCCGGCGGTGAACGCCGCGCCCACCGCACAGATGCCGCCGGCCGTATGATAGAGTGGCAGGACGTTGTACATGCGGTCTTCCGGCTTCGCGTCCAGCGCGCCGTTGAAGCCGTACATCATGTAGAGCGTGCGCATGTGGCTGAAATTGGCGGCCTTGGGCAATCCCGTCGTGCCGGACGTGAAGATCAGGAACGCATTGTTGCGGCCGATGATGCCGTGGCGCCATTCGGGATCGGGCGCATCGGGTGACGTCGCGGCCAATGCGGCGTCGAGGTTTTCGAAACCGGGTGCTGCGCCGCCCGTAACCCAGATGGCCGGCGCCGTCTGCAGAAGCGGCCGCGCTTCCACGAACGTTTCGAGAAGCTCGCCGCCCAGAATGAGATGGCGCGCACCGGCGACGGAGATCGAATGCGCCAGCGGCATGCCGCGCTGATTGGTGTTGACCAGTGCCGCCGTCGCGCCCGCCTTGTGCAGCCCGAGCCACGCCGCGAGATATTCGGGGCGGTTCTCCATCAACAGCGCGACGACTTCGCCTTTGGCGAATCCCGCCGCATGCGCCCAGCGCGCATAGCGATTGGACGCTTCGTCGAGATCGCGATAGGTGAGCGTACGATCGAGATAAAGAACGGCCGGGGCGTCCGGCGTCGTCTTGGCGAAACGGTCGACGATATCGACGACGGTGACGGGCGAGTCGGGCTTGACGTGCCGCATCCGGTAAAGGGTCCGCCCGACGCTGGAGATGTAGATTTCTTCGCGGCGAAATCCTTCGAGGAGATCCATAAAATTGTATGCCTTTTCCCGCACGTGGCGGCGAGGATAGGGTGCAGGCCGACATCGTCAAGGTTGGCCGCCTTAGGGTTTGTCATGAGCGATCCCAAATTGGACCTGCGCGGACTCAAATGTCCTTTGCCGGCGCTCTTTTCCCGCCGTGCGCTGGCGCGCGCCGAGCCCGGCGCGATCATCGAAGTCTGGACGGACGATCCCATGGCCCCGGTCGATGTTCCCCACATGTGCCATGGTGAAGGCTATGACGTGGTCGAGGTGATTCGCGAGAAAGACTTCGCGCGGCTCAAATTGCGCCGCCCGGGTTGAGCCGTCCCCGCTTGACCTCAAGCCGCGATTGTGCGGCCATCGCCGGAACGCAAGCCGTCGAACGCCATGCCGGACAAGGAATTCATCAACTCCGACATCAGGCCCATTCTCGAGCTCTTCGCCGCGCAGCTCAGGCACCCCAATGTCGGCGCAGTGCTCAAGGACTGGCGCAACACGCTGGCGAAAGGCGTACTGCATTTCGCGCGCCGGGAATCGCTCGACGGCGACCTCGACTTCAACACGCTGATCTACACCGATCTCAATCTGCAGCCGACGAAGAGCGGAAAGCGCCTGACGCTCGAACCCAAACTCGAACTCGTGGGCGTGGTTTCGAGCAAGAAGCTCGCGCACGACAAGTTCCGCTACATGCGCAACGAGATGGTCATCGTCCGCGCAACAGGACGCTGGGACTATGCGCGCAACGAGGGACCTTACGATTTGAAGATCACACCCGATGTGACCGTGCGCCTGCCCAAAGGCGCGAACTCCGCGGCCTCGAAAGGCGTGCTGCACGATGTGGGGAAGCTTTGCTTCTCCTGGCTCGTCGTCAATCGCATGACGCAGGACGGCCGCGCGTAGTTCCTACGTCACGGTCTGCGCAGATTTCGTCGCCCTTAAGATTCACCACAGAGGCACGGAGGCACCGAGATGCCGAGGCTGGTGGTGGCCAGCAGCGCTAGTATCCCGCCGTAACTTTAATCGGCGCGCTTCGCGCGCCAGTCCTTGCCGATCCCAACGCGCTCGCACCGGAACCTCGGTATCTCCGTGTCTCTGTGCCTCTGTGGTGAATCTTTTTTCTTTCGAGCGGCAGCCTCAGGCGGCGCTTTTTTTTCGCCACGCGTTCGGCATCGACCATCGCTCCAAGCATGGTGCGGACGAAGCCGGGCTCGAACAGGACGACGCTTCCATCCGGCAGCGCGAGCATGATCCTCGAGCCCCCGCCGCCTTCCACCTGGCTCAATCGAGTTCGGCGGCCTGCCGCTGGCGCCCGGAAATCCGGTCGCGCGCTCGCCGCCGGCCGAACTCTATCTGCAAGTGCGGCAGTATTTTTGAATTCCCCAGGGAACTATTCGTCCGTGTACGTCAGCCGTTGGGCGGCGGCGGCGCGGCCAGCGGGCCAAGATGATCGATGACCGATTTCGCATCGAGCGCGCGCGGATTGCCGTGCGCCTGTGCGTCGGTCAGCAGAACGATCTCGGCATAGGCTTGGTAGCGCGTGATCGGAACCGTCGTGCCTTCATCGTAGAAGGGCGGACCGCCGCCCCACCCGTACCAGCCGTAGCGGCCATAGCCGCGCCACCCGGGCCAGCCGGTGAAGGTCGAGAAATAGGTCGTCTTGCTTTTGGTATCGCGCGTGTCGAACTCGAAATACGGGTAACCCGCCTGCAATGCCACTTGTGCGGCACGAAGCAGAAGGAAGTTCTCGACCGTGATGCGCGGCGTTTGCGAATTGCCCTGATAGGTGACGCGGAAGCGGTTCTGATCGATCTGCTGATCGGTGTAGCCCGTCGGATGATCGGGGCCCGCCGGTCCGAAATAGGGAGGTTCAGACGCGCAGCTCGCCAGGAACGTGCACACCGCCAACGCTGCAAGCGACCCAAACTTGGCCATCACTGTCTCCGGACACGAGTCGCGTCGCATCTCACCCTTCGGCAGTTCGCAGTTCAAGCCGGGCCGTGTCCTACTTGTAACTGACTGGTTAGTTAGAGATCCTCCCCAACATCGTCGTGGGCCTCATCCAGAGCGTGATCATCCTCCTCGCGGCGCGATACATCTTCGCCGTGCCGATGCTGGGCTCGTTCGTCCTTCTCTATGGCGCGCTGATCATCTTCATCGCGGTCAATCTGGCGGTCGGCTACACCTTCTCGACACTCGCCGACAGCCAGCTCCAGGCGATGCAGATGATGGTGTTCTTCCTCCTGCCCTCGATCCTGCTCTCGGGCTTCGCTTTTCCCTTCCGGGGGATGCCCGACTGGGCGCAGTGGCTGGGCGAGATGATCCCCGCCCCACATTTCATCCGCGTCGTCCGCGGCATCCTCCTCAAGGGGAACGGCTTCCTGGAGATCTGGCCGGACCTCTGGCCCCTGATTCTCGCTCTGTTCACGGTCGGCGTGGTCGCCCTGCTGCGCTTCCGGCGCACGCTGGACTAGCGCCGCGGATTGGAAACCGCGACATCACGGACGGGCTTCAAATCCGCGTGCCGTACTCGGAATTGGATGGCCGGAAGCAAATTTCAGGTTCGCCGCACTGGACAGAACCACCGGAGCTTGCGAAAGAGCGCGCTGCGCCGCACATTGGCCATGCTTAATTGCTCCACTGTGCGTTGTCTTCTGACGATCTGTGCCCGGCGGCCGTCCTCTTGACGGAGCCCAACGATAAAGAGGGGGTCCGAACGGTTTCTCATGTCCGGCCTGTCTTTGATCCTGCAATGCGCACTCGCCTGCGTCCTCATCCTGCTCGCGTGCCTGTCGGCCCAGCTGGGTGCGCTGACGCTGTTGCGCTTCTTCCGCCCGCAGCGGCCCGTGCGCATCCCGCTTCTGCCGGACGAAGCATTACCGCGCGTGCTGGTGCAGCTCCCCGTCTGCGATGAAGGCGATCTGGCGCTGCGCGTGGTCGCGGCGGCCGCGAAACTCGACTGGCCGAGCGACCGGCTCGAGATACAACTTCTGGACGACGGACCGACTTACAAACACGAAGCGCTGTCGAAGGCCGTCGCCGATATCGTGCCTGAAGGCGTCATGGTCAGCATTCTGCATCGCGGCGAGCGTGTCGGCTTCAAGGCCGGCAATCTCGCGTTCGGCCTCAGACACTCGAACGCGCCCTATGTTGCGATCTTCGACGCCGACTTCGTGCCGCCTCCGGATTTCCTGCGCCGCATGGTGCCCGCGCTCGTCGCCGACACGGGCCTCTGCTTCGTGCAGGCGCGCTGGGGACATGCGAACCGCTTCGCCAACTGGCTGACGCGCGCGCAGGGTTTTCTGCTCGACAGCCATTTCGCCGTGGAACAGGAAGCGCGATTCCGCACGGGCCTGCCGATCTCGTTCAACGGCACGGCCGGCGTGTGGAACCGCGCGGCGATCGAAGCCTGCGGCGGCTGGACCGGCGATACGATGACGGAGGATCTCGATCTCTCGATCCGCTGCGCGCTCAAGGGCTGGCGCGCGGCGATGATTTCCGATCTCGAAGTGCCGGGCGAACTGCCCGAGACGGCGGCCGCATGGCGGGCGCAACAGGCGCGCTGGACGAAAGGTCATGCGCAGGTCGCGCGCAAACTTCTTCCTGCCATCTGGCAAAGCAATCGTCCGCTCTGGGAACGCGCGGCGATGACGCTGCAGATCTGCCAATTCGCATTTTATTCGCTGGCGACGGCGAGCGTCTCGATCAGCCTCATGCTGATGGCGATGGGCGTCGTCTATCTGCAATCCGTGGCGGAGCTCGGGCTCTCCGTGACCGTCCTCGGCCTCTTGGGCAGCGTGACCTATCTCAGTTCCGGGCAATATCTCCTCGGCCGCAAGGACGAACCGTCCTTCGGGCGCGCGCTGCTGCTCGCCATTATCTTTCCGAGCGGGCTCATTCTCGCCAATACGTGGGCGACCTTCGACGCCTTTGCGACGCGGAACACGGTTTTCGCCTGGATACCGACGACGAGCGCTGCCTATAGCCGCGCCTGGCGTGGCCGTCCTGAATTGGCGGCCGGATTGCTCCTTCCGGTCTTCGCTTTTGCCGAGCAGGCCTGGAGCGCGCCCTTCTTTGCCTTCGCGGCGGCAGGGCTTCTTTCGATCGGCGCCATGGGCTGGACAGGAACCGGACAGGTTCCGGCGCGCGATACGCGATTGCCAACAATCGCAAGAACTGATTGAATCCCCTCATAGATTCTCAGTCATTCAAATTTGAACCTTTGACCTAACGCAGCTTTTGCGCCTGGTGCGTAATGTCCGTTTCGTGCCGCCGTCGCTGGAGCGGCAAAAAAGGGGACTAGGATGGTGGGGTCTCTCATTCGGCTCGCGACGGCGGTGCTTTTTGCAGGCGCATTGGCAGGCTGCGCGACCTCGCCCGAAGTGCGTCTCTCAGGCGGCGGCTATCGGCCGGATTACGGCGCCAAAATCCAAAATCCCGACATGCCCAACGAATGCGTGCCCTATGCGCGGGCGCGCTCGGGCATCTCCCTCCATGGCGATGCCAACACGTGGTGGGCGCAGGCTGCCGGACGCTACGCGCGCGAGGCCACGCCCGTGCTCGGCTCTGTCATGGTGCTGACGGGCTATGCGAGCGACGGCCGCAATCATCTGGCCGTGGTCAGCGCGATGGTTTCCGATCGCGAGATCCGCGTCGATCATGCGAACTGGCTGAACGACGGCAACATCTATGTGGACGATCCCGTGATCGACGTGAGCCCCGACAATGACTGGAGCGCCGTCCGCGTGTGGAATGCCCAGACCCGCGCCTGGGGCACACGTATTTATCTGGTCGAAGGCTTCATCGGGCCGGGACCGGACGAGGACGCGCAAAAAATTGCCCTGAACTGAGGCCATCCCCAAACATTTCAAAGTCTTAGATGGCGTGATGCGCTATTGTGCCCCGCCCTCTTTTGCCCGGGCATGGCCTCCCTTATGGTCGCGCGCCTCCAGCGCCCTGGAGACAGATGACGCGCTCAGCGTTGCCAGTGGGGACACGCGGGCGGGGGCATGGACGAGACCGATCCCAAGATCATCGTGAGCGACCCGCAGCGCATCAGTTCGGACGCCCTCGCGAGCCACGCGGCGGCGGGACCTTCGTCTTCCGAGACGCACGCAAAACCAGGCCACGGTCCCGACTTGTCGGGACGCATGACCGCGCTCACCATCGGCGCACTCGGCGTCGTCTTCGGCGACATCGGCACGAGCCCGCTCTACGCCATGCACAACACCGTGGTCGCGACCGCCGGCGCGCTTCCCGGTCCCCTTGCGGTGATGGCGGCCCTGTCGCTCATCGTCTGGTCGCTCATCGTCGTCGTGACCATCAAATACGTCGCGCTGATCATGCGCGCGGACAATGACGGCGAAGGCGGCGTGCTTGCGCTCGCAGCGCTGGCGCGGCGTTCCGGCGGCCTCGGCAGGCGCACCAAAACCATCATCGGAATTTCCGCCATTTTGGGCCTGGCACTCTTCTATGGCGACGGCATGCTGACGCCGGCCATCTCCGTGCTCAGCGCCGTGGAAGGTTTGCGCGACGAAAGCAGCGCCTTCGAGCCGCTGATCATTCCCGGCACGCTCGCGATCCTCATCGGCCTTTTCGTGATGCAGAGCCGCGGCACCGCGAAGATCGGCCGGCTGTTCGGGCCCGTGATGCTCGTCTGGTTCGCCGTCCTTGCCGTCATCGGCATCGCCGCCATCGCGCAGACGCCGCGCATTCTCTGGGCGCTCAATCCCTTCTACGGCCTGCTGCTGTTCGAGCATGCACCCCGGGTCGCGTTCGTCGCGCTGGGCTCCGTCGTCCTCGCGGTCACGGGTTGCGAAGCGCTCTACGCCGACATGGGCCATTTCGGCAAAGGCCCGATCCGCCACGCCTGGCTCTATCTCGTGCTGCCGGCGCTCATCCTCGACTATTTCGGTCAGGGCGCGACGGTGCTGCGCAATCCCAAATCGGTTCCGTTCCTCTTCTACGAGACGGCGCCGCATTGGGCGCACTATCCGCTCGTGCTCCTGGCGACGGTCGCGACCGTCATCGCCTCGCAGGCTGTGATCTCGGGCGTCTATTCGATCACGCGCCAGGCCGTGCAGCTTGGACAATTGCCGCGCATGGAGATCCGCCACACCTCGGCGACCGATTTCGGACAGATCTATGTGCCGCGCACCAACACGGTGCTGGCCGTGGGCGTCGTTCTCATCGTGCTCATCTTCCGAAGCTCGGACGCGCTGGCGGCGGCTTACGGCATCGCGGTGACGGGCGTGATGGCGATCAGCACCTTCCTCGCGGCCACGGTCGCCACGCGCCAGTGGGGCTGGGACTGGCGCTTTGCAATCGGCGTGTTCGGTTTCCTCGGTCTCATCGATGCGGCCTTCCTCGCGTCGAATGCGCTGAAGATCGTCGAAGGCGGCTGGCTGCCGCTCGCCATCGCGGCCGGCATCTTCATCATCATGGAAACCTGGCGGCTCGGCCGGCGCGTCCATCAGGAAAAAATCCGCGGCGACTCGCTCCAGCTCGATCTCTTCCTCGAGCGCGCCGACAAGACGCCGATGCGCGTGGCGGGCACGGCCGTGTTCCTCACGGCGCGCGCCGACGCCGTTCCGGGCGCGCTCCTGCACAATCTGAAGCACAACAAGGTGCTGCACGAGCGCGTCGTGCTCTGCCACGTGCAGGTCGACAACACGCCGGTCGTGCCCGACACGCGGCGCCTGGAAGTGAAGAAGCTCGGCAAGGGCTTCTACGACGTCGTCATCCATCACGGTTTCTTCGAATCGCCGGACGTTCCCAAGGCCCTGCAGCTGGCGCGGCCCTTCGGCCTCGCCATCGACGTCGACGCCACCACGTTCTTCGTTGGCCGCGAAACACTGGTGCCGGCCGAACATCCCGCGCTCGGACCATGGCGCACCTGGCTCTACATCCGCCTCGCCTCCACCGCGCTCTCGCCCGCCCGCTTCTATCACCTGCCGCCCAATCGCGTGGTCGAGTTGGGTACGCAGGTTTCGATCTAGCCTCAAACAAAACACTGCAAGCGTCGCGCTTGATGGCTTATCCTGATATCCGGCTGCGATCCGGAGGGTATCAATGCGTCGTGTCGTCGTGGGGATTGTCTGTGCGATTCTCGGCCTGACTGCGTCTGCGTTCGCCCAGCCGTCCGTTCCGTTGTCCATCGCGCAGGGTGCGCTGGCCGGCACGCAGGAAGACGGCATCGACATCTTCAAGAACATTCCTTTTGCAGCACCGCCGGTCGGTTCCCTGCGCTGGCGGGCGCCGCAGCCGGCGGCCGGCTGGCAGGGCGTGCGTGCCGCCGATACGTTCGGCGACATCTGTCCGCAGACCCGTTACGGCAGCTATACGCCGCTCTCGCAGAGCGAAGACTGTCTGTCGCTCAACGTGTGGACTCCGGATGTCCACGCGAAACTGCCGGTGATGGTCTGGATTTACGGCGGCGCGTTCGTGACCGGCGGCTCCGCCAATCCGATCTACAACGGCATCGATCTCGCCAAACATGGCGTCGTCGTCGTGACGTTCAACTATCGCCTCGGCTGGCTTGGCTTCTTCGATCATCCGGCGCTGGCGGAGGACGCGCCGAACGAGGCGCACGGCAATTACGGCCTGATGGATCAGATCGCAGCGCTCGAATGGGTGAAGAAGAACATCGCCGCGTTCGGCGGCGATCCCGCCAACGTGACCATCTTCGGCGAATCTGCCGGCGGCATGAGCGTCAACGACCTGATGGCGAGCACGCCGGCGCGCGGACTTTTCAACAAGGCGATTTCGGAATCCGGTTTGGGGTTGACTGCCACGCCGACGGCACAAGCCGCCACCGATGCCGCGAAGAAATTCGGGGCGCGCCATGATGCCCCCGGCGACGGTGCGGTCGGGCTGGCGAAATTGCGGGCGCTCAGCGTGGCCGAGATCCTCGCCGATCAGGCGAAGCTTCCGAGCGCGCAGATCGTATCGCCCATGATCGACGGGCAGATTCTCATGGAAGAGCCCGGCGTTGTGTTTGCGCAGGGCCGCATGGCGCATGTGCCTTACCTGGCCGGCTCCAACAGCAATGAATCGACGCTGATGATCTATCTGCACATGTCGTCCGAGGACATGCTGCGGCCGCTGGGCGACCAGGTGGAAGCCGTGCGCAAAATCTACGAAACGAGCGGCCCACTGACCGACGATGAACTCGGGCGGCAGATCTTCGGCGACGCGCTTTTCGCTTCGGGCGCGCAGGCGCTCTCCGACTTCATCGCGAAGGACGGCGAGCCGGCCTATGTCTACCAGTTCGCCTATGTCGCGGAAGCCTTGCGCGCCACGGTGCCGGGCGTCGGCCACGGCGGCGAGATTCCCTATGTCTTCGGTCTGCGCGGCGTGAACCCTGCGCTGGCGAGCCGCGCCACGGCCGCCGATCGCGCCGTCATTGCGCAGACACAGGCCTATTGGACGAATTTCGCCAAGACCGGCGATCCGAACGGGCCGGGCCTGCCGCCATGGACGACGACGTCGGCCTCGATGCCGAAAACCCTGCTGGTGAGCGACGACGGCACGAAGACGGTGGACGGCTTCCGCAAGAACCGGCTGATGCTGAGCTACGCGGTCTGGATGAAACGCACGGGGCAGAAACTGCCGAATTAATCCAGCGCGTAGACCAGCGCCTTCAGATAGGCCGTTTCCGGCAGGAACGGATGCGCGGGATGATCGGGGCCTGCACCCGCCTGCCGGATCAACGAGGCGCGCCGACCGCTTCGCTGAATGCCGATGGCGCATTCCTGCGCGAAACGCTCGAGCGTGATGTTGTGCGAACATGAGGCAAGAAAAAGAATCCCTGCGGGCGCGGTGACGCTCGCCGCCAGTCGCGCGAGTTTGCGATAGGCCTTGGCGCCGGCTTCGAGATCCTTGCGCGATTTGACAAAAGGCGGCGGATCGGCAGCGACCACATCGAAGCGTTCCTCCTTCGCGGAAAGCCTTTCGAGTTCTTCGAACACATCGGCCTTGATGAAGCGGCATGCCTTGTCGACGCCGTTGGCGGCGGCCGCATCCTGCGCCAGGGCGAGCGCGGGAGCCGAACTGTCGATGCCGCTCACTTCTTTGGCGCCCGCGCGCGCGGCGGGGATGGCGAAGCCGCCGGAGTAGCAATAGGCGTCGAGCATCGATCGGCCTTTGGCGAGCGTCGCCAGGAACGCGCGATTGTCGCGCTGGTCGTAATACCAGCCCGTCTTCTGCCCGCCTGCCAGATCGGCGAAATAGCGCGCGCCATTTTCCTCGACGGCGATGTGATGCGGCGCTTCGTTTCCGATCGTGCGCACGTAGGATTCGAGTCCTTCCAACGCACGCACCGGCGTGTCGGCCCGCAGCACGATGCATTCGGGTTTGAAGACTTTCTTGAGCACCGCCGTCAACGGATCGAGCAGCTTTTCCATGCCCGCGGTCGTGATCTGCACCGACAGCGTCGCGTCGAAGCGATCGATGGTAAGACCGGGCAGCCCGTCACCTTCCGCATGCACGAGACGATAGAACGGCCGGTCGTAAAGCGATTCACGCAGCGCCAGCGCATGCGCGAGCCGCGCTTCCAGGAATTTCTGGTCGACGACCGTATCCGCCGGGCAATCGAACAATCGCACCGCGATCAGGCTTTGCGGATTGAAATAGCCAACGCCAAGCGGCTTGCCGTCATCGCCTTCGAGCCGCACGAGACTTCCGGGGGCAAGCGCTTTCGCGGCCGCATCGAGCGCCAATTCGTTCGAGAACACCCAGGGCGCGCCCGCGCGCACGCGGCGGCCTTCGCGGGGTTTCAGGCGGAGAAGGGGAAGTTTGGTCATGATGCGACCGAGTAGTGGAGCCGGCGGCACAAAGCAATGCCATGTGAACCGAAATCGTAAGCGTCAGAGCGACGTGCGCATTGTTTCGCTGCCGGCAGCAAGTTCCACGATCTCGGCGGTGACTTCTTCCTGTCGCACCTGATTTTCCCGCTGCTTCAGTTCGAGGAGCGTGCGGTCGATGTTTCTGCCAGCCGAGCTCATCGCCTCCATGCGCGCCTGGTTCTCGGCGGCGAAGGCATGCATCGCCGCTTCGCAAAGCCGTGCGTAGATGTATTCGGCGGCGAGGCTCTCGATCAGGCTCTGCGGCTGAAGCGTGACCAGCGGCGCGATCGCGACCTGCGGGCGGGGAAACTTTTGAAGATCCAGCGGAAACAGCGCCAGGCGCTCGACGCGCAAACTGTGATCGGCGTCGACCCAGGGATAGAAAACGTCCGCGTGCGTGACCGCTCCTTCGGCGATGCTTGCATAGAGCATGTCGGCAATACGGTTCGCGACATCGGAGACGCCGCCGATTTGGCTCGCCATCGCGACCGTCTGCGCCACATCGAGACCGCGTTCGGCGGCAATTGCGGCGCCGCGCGTTCCCACCACGATGCCATGAGCGCCAGCGATGTGCGCAGCGGCTGTATCCAGCACGCGATCGCTGAAGCCCCCGGCGAAGCCCTGTTCGGCGCAGAACAGGATCACCGCGCGGCTCTGCTTTTGCCCACCGGCGCTTTGCGCGGGCGCTTCATCGAGAAAGGCGAGTGTCTGGCCAATGGCGCGCGACACGGTTTGCGCATAAGCCTCGATGCCGGCAAGGAGCGCGCGGCTCTGTTGCGCGCGGGCGGCGGCGATGCCTCGCATGGCGGTCACAACCGCGTCGAGCTGGGCGACGTTGTCGATGCGCGCGGAAATGTCGGCCAGTCTCTCCGTCATGGCGCCTCGGTTCCCGGCCCAAACGTCCCGGCAAATTCCCGGAGCCCATCGATCAGGCTCTTGCGTGACGCATCGTCGAGCTTGCCGGTTTCGTTGATCCGCCGGGCGATGGGTTCCGCACGATCCGTCAGCCAGCGTGACAGCCCGGCGCGAAACTGCGCCACCGCGTCGGTCGGAATACCGTCCAGCAAGCCACCTTGAAGGGCGAGCATCAGAGACACTTCGGACGCGAGGTCGAGCGGCGCATATTGCGGCTGTGCAAGCGCGGCGCGGATGCGCCGGCCGCGCTCGATCTGCTTTCTCACGCGCACGTCGGTCAGGCCGCCGAACCGCGTGAACACTTCGAGCTCCAGGAACTGCGCGTAGTCGAGACGCAGATCCTCGGCCGCCGCCCGCAAGGCGGGCGCCTGGGTTTTGCCGCCCACACGGCTCACGCTTTTGCCGACATCGACGGCCGGTTTCTGGCCTTCCCGAAACAGCTTGGTGTCGAGAACGATCTGACCGTCCGTGATCGAAATGAGATTGGTCGGGATATAGGCGCTCAGATTTCCGGCGTCCGTTTCGGCTACGGGAAGCGCAGTCAGGGAACCGCCGCCCTTCTCCTTCGAAAGCCGCGTGGCGCGCTCCAGCAGACGCGCGTGAACGTAAAACACGTCGCCGGGATAGGCTTCGCGACCCGGCGGCTGGCGCGTGAGCAAGGCCAATTCGCGATGCGTCGCCGCGTGCTTGGTGAGATCGTCGATCACCACCAGCGCGTCCTGCCCGCGATCCCGGAAGAATTCCGCCATCGTGAACCCGGCGAAAGGCGCGATCCATTGCAAGCCCGGCGTGGCCGACGCCGGCGCCACGACAAAAATGCAGCGCTCGGGCGCGCCGAAACGGCGAATGGCGTCAATGGCGCGCTTCACGGCAGAGGTCTTCTGTCCGATTGCAACGTAGACGCAGAACATGTCGCTGCGCTTTTGATTGATGATGCAGTCGGCGACGAGGGCGGTCTTTCCCGTGGCGCGATCGCCGATGACGAGTTCACGCTGTCCGCGTCCCAGGGCGAACAGCGCGTCCACGACCAGAGTCCCCGTCTGAACGGGTTCAACGACGGATTCGCGGTCAACAATAGCGGGCGCGGCTCTTTCGATCGGTTCATGCGAGTTCGCCGCGATGCTGCCCGCGCCGTCGAGCGGCCGCCCCAGGGGATCGACGATGCGGCCAAGCAGACCTTCGCCCACGGGAACACGGACGACGGTGCCCGTGCCGCGAACGGGATCGCCGGCCTCCAGCCCCGCGCTCTCATCCAGCAACACGCAACCGATCAGGTCACTGTCGAGCGTTTGGGCAAAACCCATGACCCCGTTCTTGAATTCCAGAAGCTCGTCAAGCCGCGCATTCGGCAATCCCGAGACGAAAGCGACGCCATCGGCCACCGACTCCAGACGGCCGATCTCCTCGGCCAACGGCGCGAGCTTGGTCGCCGATACTTTGGCCTTGGCTTTGGCGAGCCAGGCATCAAGAAAGCTGGCGTTGTCCGTCATCGCTACCGAGCTGTTGCAGGATGCGGGAGAGATCGTCCCGCCAGTTGTTCTTGAGCGTGATTGTTTCGCTGCGGATTTCGATCCCGGCGATCAATGCCGGATCCGAGCGGAACGCCAGCTTCGCCTTCCTTCGCAAAGCGGCTTCGATCAGCGTCTGACATTCCGCCTGCTGCGGCCCATCGAGCGGCGCGGCCGTGATCACGTCGAGGCCGGTCGTGCCGGCACAGGTTGCAAGACGTTCCCGGCTGCTGGGCGGCAATGTCGCGAGCTGTTCCGGCAGGGCGCTCAGGAAGGTCGTCGCCGCAAACCGACGTGGCAGCCTTTCGAGAAGCGTCCTGGCGATTTCCACGCCGAGTGCACTCGCGCGCTCAATCATGGCCTGTTCCATCATCTTGCGGTCGTGCGCAAGAACGGCCTCGTTCTCCGTGCGCAACTTGGCCATCGCTTCGGCCGCTTTGTGCAGCATCGCGTCCCGTTCGGCTTCGGCCTGCTTGCGTGCCTCCGCGAGCACGCGGCCGCGCTCGGCATCGATGCCGGCGCGCGCGGCGGCGACGCCCGCTTTGTCGGCCTCAACGGAGGCCTTGAGGTCAGACGCTTCGGTCAGCACCTTTGCGGCAGCCGCGCGGCGCTTTTCGATGATGTCCGCCACGGGCCGGTAGAAGAACCTGGCCAAAATCCAGACAAGAATAAGGACATTGATCGTCTGAAGCGCCAACGTCCACCAGTCGATATGCATCGTCAGTGCGCGAACGGATTGGCGAAGAGAACCAGCAGGGCCACGACAAGGCAGTAGATCGCCATGGTCTCGATCATGGCGAGGCCGACGAAAAGCGTGCGGGACAGCGTATTCGCAGATTCCGGCTGGCGCGCGATGGCGTCCATCGCGGCGGCGACCGCGCGACCCTCCGCCATGGCGGGGCCGATCGCGCCAAACGATACGGCAACGGCTGCCGCAATGATGCTGACGATAGCAATCCAGTTCATGCCGCTTTCCTTTCTGTTGAGGCGACGTTTTCACTCACGGCGCTGGCGATGAAGACCATGGAAAGCACCGTGAAGATGTAGGCCTGAATGGCGCCCGTCAAAAGATCGAGCGCCATCAGCGGAATGGGAACGAAGAGCCCGGCGAGCGAGAGCACGACGCCGATGATGAACACGCCGCTCATCACGTTTCCAAACAGACGAACGGTCATTGAGAACGTGCGGGTGAAGGCTTCGGCGATGTTGAGCGGGATCATCACGAAAGACGGCTGGGCAAAGCTCCCCAGATAACCGACGAGGCCCCTCGCCCTTATTCCGTAGTAGATCGCAGCGAGAAACACGATCACGGCCATCGCCGCGTCGGTCTCGATATGGGCTGTGGGGGGCTCGACGCCGGGAATGAGCGAGGACCAGTTCGCAACCAGAATGTAGAGAAAGAGCGTTCCAATCAGCGCGCGATACGGGGACGGCGGCACACGCATGGTGTCGCGGATTTGCGAATCCACCGCTTCGACGAACATTTCAACGGTGGCCTGAAACCGCGAAGGCGCGAGCGACAGGCGGCGTGTCGCAACAAAACCGACAAGGGCCAGCGATGCCATGATGGCCCATGTCACGACGACCGGCGTCGTGATGGGAACCGGCCCCAGATGAAACAAAACCGTTGTGACGAGCGGAGATTTCATCGCAGCAGGGCCTCCGGACGGCGGAGGACGACAGCGCGAGCAATGAGAAAGCCGATGAGTGCGGCAACGAGCGGGGCCGCACCCTGCAAGGCGGCGGCTGAAAACGCCGCAAGAACGACCACACCTCGGACCGCCGGCGCCGCGATGGCCCAGGCCCCGCGCGCCAGTCCGAAGAGCGCGCGGACATTCCAGGACAACAGCATCAAATGCAGATATCCGACGATGGCGCCGATGCCGACGAATGCGAACGCCGTCGCCATGTGCGACCGCAGGATCATGGCGCGTGCATCCATCGCCAGGCCGACCAGAATCCCAATGCAATACCCATGATCAGCAACCCTGCCGTCCAGAAGATGCCCGTCGTAAAGTGCTGATCCAACCACCGGCCGCCGAACAGGCCGACGAGTGCGGGCGTCACGATGATCCAGCCGAGAACTCCGATCTGCCCCAGCTGCCACGAAACGGAGGGCTCGCCTTCCATCCGCGCACGTCTGAGACGTGCGAGGGAACGCCTGATCGCGTCGAGAAAATCGTTCCGGACCGGCTCGTTCATGGCCGCCGCTCCAGGATCGACGAGCCGCCCGGCCGCAAATAGTGAATGATGCGGCGAATGGCGGTCATTTGCAGGCGCAGGCTTTCGGCGCGCGCGCCCTGTTCTTCCGCGGCCGCCTGATGGAAGCGTGACAGCACGGCGTGCTCGAGCCGGTCCGGGTCGGTTCCGAGCACCGCTTCGCGCGTGGCGAATCTCACGTCGCGCCCGCCGCTGACGGAAAAAACGCCGCGCCTGTGGGCGCAATAGCGTTCCGCTCCGTCCGACTGGCGCCAGCGAAGAATGGAGATCGCAAGCACGGTCAGAAAATCCGCGTGTCCGTCCAGGATCCCGAAGCTGCCGCTCTCGTCCACGGCGCGTATCGCGGTTGCATTCGCTATGTCCGCGACGATCGACGTGGGCGTGGTGATGACAAGCCTCATTTTGCCTTGCCTGCGGTTTCCTTTTCGCGCGCTTCATCGAGCGCGCCCACCATGTAAAAGGAGCTTTCCGCCCAACCGTCGCACGTGCCGTCGAGAATTGCGCGGCAGCCCCGCAGCGTTTCGGCGAGCGTGACGCTGCGCCCCGGCTTGCCGGTGAAATCTTCGGTGACGACAAAGGGCTGGGTCAGGAAACGCTGCAACCTGCGCGCCCGCTGGACAAGGAGACGGTCCTTCGCACTCAACTCCTCCATGCCGAGCAGCGAGATGATGTCCTGAAGTTCGCGGTAATGGGCGATGACTTCGCGCACCTGTCCGGCAAGCCGGTAATGTTCGTCGCCCACAATCACGGGATCGAGCATCACCGAGGATGAACCGAGCGGATCGATGGCGGGGTACATGCCTTCGGCCGCCATGGCACGGGAGAGCACGACGACGCTGTCCAGATGGTTCGATATGGCGGTGACGGCGGGATCGGTGAAATCGTCCGCAGGGACATAGACGGCCTCGATGGCGGTGACCGCCACACCCGCAACGGAAGCAATGCGCTCCTGCAACCCGGCTACTTCCGTCGCCAGGGTGGGCTGATAGCCGACACGGGACGAAAGCCTGCCCAGCAATCCGGACACTTCGCTCCCCGCCTGCACGAAGCGGAAGATATTGTCCATCAGGAGAAGGACGTTCTGGCGTTTCTCGTCGCGGAAATATTCGGCGATGGTGAGCGCGGACAGGCCGACGCGCCAGCGGGCACCGGGCGGCTCGTTCATCTGTCCGAAGACGAGAACACTCTGATCGATGACGCCGGTCTCGCGCATCTGCGACAGAAGCTCGAATCCTTCGCGCGACCGCTCGCCGACGCCGGCGAACACCGAGATGCCGCGATAGCCCTGCACCATCGCGTGAATGAGCTCCATCAGAAGCACGGTCTTTCCGACACCGGCGCCGCCGAACATGGCCGCCTTGCCGCCTTGCGGAATGGGCGCCAGCAAATCGATGATCTTGATGCCGGTCTCGAACACGTCCGTCGCCGCACTTTGCGCTTCGAGCGGCGGCGGGTCGCGATGAATGGGCCAGCGCAAGATGTCTTGAGGCAGTGCCGGCTCCCTGTCCTGGCAAGTGCCCGTCACGTCGAGCAATCGGCCCAGAACCTTGTCGCCCACGGGAACACGCACGGGCTGGCCCGTTGCATGCACCGGAGTGCCGCGCGCAAGTCCGGCTGTCGCATGCAGTGCGATCCCGCGCACGCTGTGCGCGTTGAGATGGGCGTGAACCTCCAACATCAACGGCTCGGGCTTGTCCCAGGCCACGATCAGGGCTTCTTCGATTTCGGGAAGGGATTGGCTCGCAAACGCGACATCGATCACGCCTCCGCGAACGGCTGTGACAACACCTGTCCGAGTTTGTGTTTCGATCATAGTGTCTGCATGACTCGGTTGGCATGTCCGACCATATACCCGGGCGTCCGGTCGAGCGACGGGAACCCGCAGCAAAGCATGAGCGCGTCTCGGAAATCCTTGAGCGAAATCAAAGCCCTCGAAGGGGAAATCGATTCAGTTTGCCACGAACATCAAAGGACCGCGGCGCCAGAGAGAATCGAAAAATTGTGCCGGCCTGCACCGCAATCGAGAGCTCCGAATGAATCGTAGAGAGATCGAAGAGTGGCGACGAATTCCCGATTTCCTCCCCGCCAAATGCGCGAACGCCCCTCCAACGCGTGGAGGGGCGTTTCCTGCGCTCGGCTCAGCGTGTTGCCACGGCCTTTGCAGCGGTTTCGATCAGCGCCGCGACCGATTTCGGATCCGACACATACACGGCATGGCTGCCGTTCGCCTCGACAACCGATGCGCCGGCGCGCTTCGCCATCATGCGCTGCGCGTCGGGCGGGATCATGTGATCGTCCTTCGCGACGAGGTACCAGCTCGGCTTCACCTTCCACGCCGGCGTCGTCACGGCACCGCTGAGCGCCGAGACGCCCCACGGCACCTGGGAGTCGGCCATGAACGCCGCCTCGTCCGGCTCGACATCGGCCGCGAACGACGCCGCGAACTTCGTTTTGTCGAGGAGCAGCATACCTTCGCCCGCGGGGACGATCGGCGGCACGGGCGCGCCCGGCGGCGGGTTGGCGATGAGAGAATTGACCGATTCGCCCTTATCCAGGGCAAACGCCGTTACGTAAACGAGCCCCGCCACTTTCGGGTCGTTGCCGGCCTCGGTGATCACGGCACCGCCGTAGGAGTGCCCGACCAGCACGACCGGCCCTTTCTGTGCGTCGATCACCTGCTTTGTCGCCGCGACATCCCCTTCCAGGGTTAGCGTCGGGTTCTGCACGATGCTGACCGAGTAACCGTCCTTTTTCAGGATGTTGTAGACGCCCTGCCAGCCGGAGCCGTCGACAAAACCGCCGTGGACGAGAACGATACTGACTGCTGCTGCGCTTGCGAAGTTGGACATTGGTTCCTCCTGTTTGGTTGATGTCCAGACCTTGGAACAGACGGGCCCGGCCCGCTGTCCGCTTCGCGCAGGGCTATCCGTTTTGCGCAGAAATCTGTCCGCCCCTAGATTGGCCGCACCGGTCGGATAGGCCCCAGGGGAGAGGCTCGAGCATGCGTACAAAAGACCTCGACGAAGCGATCGAGGCCGTCTCCGAGGTTTATTGCCGCCACGAGATCGCGATCGGCGCGCGTGCCCGCGAGATCACGCTCGATCTGAGCGTCGCCAGAGCCGGCGCGCAATCCCTTGTGGCGCTCGCTTATGGTGCGCCTGTTACGATCGACGCCGGAAACTTTTCGGACCTGTTCCTGATCAAGCATTGCGAGAGAGGCGCCGCGATCGCCACGCAAGACCGCAAAACCGCCGAATGGCGCGCGGGCGAAACGATGCCGCTTTCCGCCGGGCTTGCGACGCAGCTCGAATTCGATGCGGCGTTTGCGCAGAAGTCGGTAAAGATCGATGCGGAGAAGCTCTCCGCACTGTGCGCGCGGCTGCTCGGCCATCCGCTCGACGCGCCACTAACCTTCGCGCTCAAACCGTTTTCGCCGGAGTTTGAACAAGTCTGGCAACGGACGCTGGCCTATGTTTGGCCGTCGGTCCAGCAGGGACTGGAGGTCGGCCTGGCATCCAATGGAGCGTTCGACGACTATCTCTGCACGCTTCTCCTGAACCACCATCCGCACAACTATTCCGACGAAATGTCGACGCCTGCGCCGACGCCGATCCCAGGACTTGTCCGCCGCGCCGAGCGTTATATGACGGATCATCTGTCATCGCCGATCGGCGTGCCGGATGTGGCGCAGCATCTGGGGGTGAGCGTGCGCAGCCTTCAGGCCGGGTTCCGGCAATGGCGCAACACGACACCGAACGCGTTCCTGATGCAGACGCGCTTGCAGCGCGTGCGCGATGACCTGCTGCGCGCGGGCGCTGACGACAACGTGACGGACATCGCGCTCAAATACGGATTTTCGCATCTGGGTCGATTCAGCGCCCAATATCATGCGGCGTTCGGCGAGCGTCCCAGCGCAACGCTGCGCAGGCGGGCGTAGGCGCCGAAAGGCTCGGTCGGCTTGCACCGGGAGACGTTCGCGCGCGCTCCCATTGGGGCGTAGGATTTCAGTACAAATGGTGAAGCGATGACTTGTAGGCCTGCACCGCCATCAACATTCCGGCTGCTTCAGAGGGCATAATAACGTCTTCCACATCCGTACCGCCGATCTTTCCCTTGAGTTTGAAGAGCCAACCGTTCCGGGCATTCGGTGCATAAGTCGCCGCGATCTGCCGGAGCATATCTTCGGGCATGTTGAGTCCGACATCTTCCGTATGCTGGCAATCGCCGCTCCTGGGGCAACGACCCTTGTCGCGCGCAATCCTGACGAGGGACGATGATCGCACGCCCTGCGGCGTGAAGTAGTTGATCGTGTTGTAGGCCCGTCTGTCGCCGAGGTAACGTATCTCGACATAAAGCTGATAGGTCGCGGCTCCCGAACGCTTGTCGACGAAGGCGCGCAGGAACGACTTGCACTTCCATCCATCCGTAAAAATATCGCCGATTTCGTGGCGCCCCTGCTCCGTGGAAATGATGGCGGTCGTCTCGAGCGTGTCGTCGACAACCTGGGCCGTATCGCGGAAATGTTCAGGCGTAAACGCGATCATCTGCTCGACACTATCGCCCGACGATCCGCAGCCCCATAGCGCCAACACCGCTATCCATGCAAAATACCTTTTCATTGCCCCTCCGACGTCTTGCGAACGCACGTCCCCGTGGCATGTCAGCAACAGAGACAAGCCGGTCAAACGCCTGACTCCGGTGTTTTCCCTCTTCGCTGCTTGAACACGCGCAACTTGCCGGGAATGACGCTATTTGGATTTTGTCGCGAAAATATCTTTGTCGTTCCGCCGAACGACAGAGTGACAAACGCCTTCAAAAAAAACTCATCGGGTCCACATCGACCGTCAGCCGCACGCTGTTGGGCAGTTTCACGCGTTCGAGCCAGGTGCGCAGGTAAGCCTGCATGTCGACGGCGCGGTCGGCCTGCACCAGGAGGCGCTCGCGCGTACGTCCGCGCAGCAATTGATAAAAGGCGGGTGTCGGACCCCACACCGTCACGCCGCGGGCGGCCGGCGCGGCGCGGGCCAGCGCACGGCCGGATTCGCGCACGGCATCGCCGTCGTGACCGGAAAGAATGAGCGCAGCCAGGCGTCCGAACGGCGGCGCACTCACGCGTTTGCGCTCCTCGCATTCGCGCGCATAAAAGGCATCGCGATCCTCGCTTGCCAACGCCTTCATCACGGCATCGTTCGGATTGCGCGTCTGGATGAGCACAAGACCTGGTCTCGCCGCGCGCCCCGCGCGGCCCGACACCTGGTGCAAAAGCTGGAACGTCCGCTCGCGCGACCTGAGATCGCCGTCAGAGCCGCCGAGGTCCGCATCGATCACGCCGACCAGTGTCAGCTGCGGGAAGTGATGACCTTTGGCGACGATCTGCGTGCCGATCAGCACGTCGATCTCTCGCTTCGCCATGGCGCGGATGGCGGCCTGGGTTTCCTGCGGCCCGTGGAACGTGTCGCTCGACGCGATCGCCATGCGCACTTCGGGATAGGTCCGCGCGAATTCCTCCGCCACGCGTTCCACGCCCGGTCCGCACGCGACGAGGCTTTTCTGCGCATGGCATTCGGGACATTCGGCCGGCGTCGGCATCTCGAAGCCGCAATGATGGCAGGCGAGCTTCCTGTGATAGCGATGCTCGACGAGCCACGCCGAGCAATTGCGGCAAATCATTTTGTGGCCGCACGCGCCGCAGAGTGTCAGCGGTGCATAGCCGCGCCGGTTCAGGAACAGCATCGCCTGCTCGCCGCTTGCGACCGTCGTTTCCAGCGCCTCGAGCAAGGGCGGCGAAATCCAGTTGCCCGATTCCGGCGGATCGTTCCTGAGATCGATTAAACGGATTTCCGGCAAGACCGCGTCGCCGTGACGGCTCGACAGTTTGAGCCAGAGATAGCGCCCGCTCGAGGCGTTGACGTAGGATTCCAGCGACGGCGTGGCGCTCGCCAGGATCACCGGGCAATTCTCCAGACGCCCGCGCACCACCGCCATGTCGCGCGCGTGATAGATGACGCCGTCTTCCTGCTTGTAGGCCTGCTCGTGTTCTTCGTCGATGACGATGAGACCGAGATCCGTGAATGGCAGGAACAGCGCCGAACGGGCGCCCACGACGACGCGCGCTTCGCCGCGCAGCACGGCGCGATAGACGCGGCGGCGTTCCTTCTGCGAGAGATCGGAATGCCACTCGGCGGGCCTGCATCCGAACCGCTCGGCGAAGCGATCGAGGAACTGCACGGTGAGCGCGATTTCCGGCAGCAGGATCAAAACCTGGCGGTTCTGCCGGAGCGCCTCCGCCACAGCTTCGAAATAGGTTTCGGTTTTTCCGGAGCCGGTGACGCCGTCGAGCAGCGCCACGGAGAATTCATGCGTCTTGACTGCCGCCGTCAGCGCGTCGGCGGCGATCGTCTGCTCATCGTTGAGCGTCGGCTGCACCGCATCCGGATCGGGGACCGGCAGAGGCTGGAATTCGGGCAGATCGGTTTCGACGAGCGCGCCGGCCTCGATCAGGCCGCGCACGACGGCGGGCGTGACGTTCGCATCTTCCGCGATCGCGGCCACGCTCCGCGCCAGGCCGTCTTGCGTCGCGCTCAGCACGCGCTGCCGCGCCGCGGTCATGCGCGACGGCGTCGTCTGCCCACGCACATAGGCGATGCGCATGGTTTCCGGCTCGAAGGCCTGGCGCGCCCGCAACGCCAGCGCGAGCACCACGCCCGGCGGATTGAGCGTGTAGCGCGCGACCCAATCGATGAAATCGCACAATGCGCTCGGCAAGCGCGGCGCGCCTTCGAGCGCCACGGCCGTTTTCAGCTTCGCGTCGTCGACTTGACCTTCGCTGTCGCACCACACGACGCCCAGTGCTTCGCGCGGCCCCAGCGGCGCCAGAACCAGAGTTCCGCGCGGCAAAGGCGCCTCAAGGCGATAGTCGTATGGCCCCTTGAGCGGCAGCGGCAACAAAACACCCACACGCAATCGGGCTTCGGCCGCCGGCTGGGGCTTCAAGGCGGCGTCGTTCATGGGTACACTTTCGCCATTGATTCTGGTGGGTCAATAACCAGATTCGGGCACCAAGTTTCGCCGGCAGAAAGCGACATGAAGCTCTTCATCGACAGCGCCGATCCCAAGGAAATCGCCGATTGCGCCGCAACCGGCCTGATCGACGGCGTCACCACGAATCCGTCGCTCGCCGCCAAGACCGGCCTTAACTTCCTTGAATCGCTCGAGCGCATCTGCGCCCTGGTGCCGGGCTCCATCAGCGCGGAAGTCCTGGCTGTCGATGCCGAAGGCATGATTTCCGAAGGCGAACGCTTCGCCAATGTGGCCAGGAATGTGACGATCAAAGTGCCGCTCACCTGGGACGGTCTGAAGGCCTGCCGCGCTTTGAGCGACAAAGGCCACAAAGTCAACGTCACGCTCTGCTTCCAGCCCGTGCAGGCCATGATGGCCGCCAAAGCGGGCGCGACCTTCATCTCGCCCTTCATCGGCCGCCTCGACGACGCCGGACAGGACGGCATGGAGCTGATCCGCGAGATTCGCCACATCTACGACAACTACGACTTCAAGACGGAAATCCTCGCGGCCTCCATCCGCCACATCACGCATGTGCGCGACGCGGCTCTTGCCGGCGCCGATGTGGCCACGCTGCCGCCCGCCATTTTCCGCCAGCTGATCCAGCATCCCTTGACGGACAAGGGATTGGCGGTGTTCCTGGAAGACGCGAAGCGCGCCGGCGCGAAGCTGAAAGCCGAATGACAAAAACAGCCGCCCCGTCTCTCGCGCCTGCCGATGCCGCCGCCGAAGCGGTGAAAGCCTATATCCGCATGAACCGGACGAAACTCGCGGCAGACGGCGAGCTTCTGGCCATGCTCCTGCCCGAACGCTTCGACGCCATGGAAGTGCGCGACCTGCAGCGCTTCGTCATCGAGCGGCTCACGGGCGAGAATGCGGTCCTGCGCGCGGAGCGCGATGCGCTTGCGGGCGCGCGCGATCACGTCGTGCGTCTGGGCGAAGGCGTGCGCCGCGCGGTGCTCGATCTCGTCGATGCGCGCAGCTTCGACGAAGCCATTGCGGTTGCCATGTCGGCTGCACCGGCGTTCGGCGCGGAACGCGCGGCGATCTGCATCGAAAGCGAGGACGGCACGGCGCCTACGGGCACCAAAGGCGTGCGCCTCATCGCGCCGGGCACGATCGCGGCGATCCTGGGCTCCGACGGCATGATGGGCGTGCTGGCCGGCGGCGGCGAATTGCTGCTGGGGCCGGGCGGCGAAGCCTGCAAGAGCGTCGCCATCTTTCGCCTGCGCATCGGCAGCACTACGCCGCCCGCACTCTACGTTCTTGGCTCCGCCGCCGAAGGCGGTCTCGAGAGCGATGAAGCCGCCGCCGACCTCGGCTTCTTTGCGCGCGCGCTGGAACGCGCGATCCGCGCATGGCTCGATCTGCCCAAACTCTGAAGAAAGACTGGCTCGCATCGCTGGCGCATGAGCGGCGGATGAGTGCGCATACGCTTGTCGCCTACGATCACGATGTGGCGCGGTTCCTGGAATTCCTGAGCGGCCACCAGGGCGGACTGCCCACCGAACGTTCGCTCGCCAAGCTTTCGCCCGCCGATATCCGCGCCTTCATCACCGAGCGCCGCGCCGACGGGCTTTCTTCGCGCAGTGTGCGCCGCGCGCTCTCCGCCGTACGCAGCTTCTTCCGCTATCTGACGCGCGAAGCGATTCTGGAGAATCCGGCAGCGCGGTCCGTGCGCGGGCCGCGCGTGCCGAAAAGCCTGCCGCGGCCCTTGAGCATCGACGATGCGGCGCGCACGCTGGAAGAAGCGGCCACGCATGACGTCGAATGGCTGGCGGCGCGCGATGTGGCGCTGCTGACACTTCTTTATGGCGCGGGCCTGCGCATCTCCGAAGCCCTGAGCCTCAAGCGCGGTGATGCACCGCTCGGCGAGGCGCTGACGATTCTCGGCAAGCGTTCGAAGGAACGCATCGTGCCGGTTCTGCCGGTCGTGCGCGAGGCGATCGCCGCCTATGCGAAGGATATTCCGTTCTCCGGCAAGCGCGATGCACCGCTGTTCCTGTCCCGTCGCGGCAAGCCGATGAGCGCGCGCGAAGCGCAGGCGCTGATGCAGCGTCTGCGTGGGAGATTGGGCCTGCCCGAACGTGCCACGCCGCATGCGTTGCGTCATTCCTTCGCCACGCATCTGCTGTCCAACGGCGGCGATCTGCGCAGCGTTCAGGAACTCCTCGGCCACGCGTCGCTCTCGTCGACGCAGGTCTATACGGACATCGACACCAAACATCTGATGGACGTCTACGAAAAAGCGCATCCGCGCGCGCAATAGCGAAATCCCTGGTAACAGGGACTTTATCTGGGCGTTTGAAAAAATGCCCGCACGCGGCGCGCAGGACATGCGCATGCCATAAGGCTTTGATGCGTTTCATCGCCGGCGGCCTTGGACATTATCAGGGACAACCAGCGAATTTTTCATCCGTGTACGTCGTCACGCACGGCCGTCACGCCCCATGCGCTTCGACATCCGAATTCATGCGTGCAGATTCGCGCACCCGTTTGCCATGCCGGAGAAGCGCCGGATGCAATTGTCGAGTATAGCGAAATTCTATCACGTTTTGATCAAGAGCGACAGAGCTACGTTTGCGCAACGAAACGTCTACGAACGGGCAACATCGTGATAGACAGGCGCCGTTCGCTCGCAAGAGAGGTTCCAGATGCTCACCGGCCATTGTCTGTGCGGACGCGTGCGTTACGAAGCCGACGCCGAAATCCGCGCCATCGTGCACTGCCATTGCGAGACCTGCCGGCGCACGCACGGCGCCGCGTTCTCGAGCATCGCGTCTATTCCGCGCAAACGCTTCCGCTGGGTCGCCGGCGAAGAGCTTCTTAAGCACTTCGAATCCTCACCGGGCAAATTCCGCTATTTCTGCTCCCATTGTGGCTCGCATCTGATGGCCGAGCGGCCCGCGAGCGAGACTGTGATGCTGCGGCTGGGCTGCCTCGACACGCCCGTCAAACCGGCATCGGCGAGCCACATCTGGCGTTCGGACGGCGCGAGCTGGTACGACCCGAAGGAAACACTTCCGGAATTTGCCGAAGGAATCCCGCGATAAGGAGAATGCCCAGTCAGCATTTATCGGCAGCTTGAAAGCACTTTCGCCGTTGCTTCGTAACGTGCTTCGGGCGAAGATGCGCAGATGGCCGACGGCGCGGTGAGAGTGGCCAATGTGAAGGCCGTCGCGAAAAAAATTCCCTGCATGTGCGTTCGGAAATGATCCCCGCTGCAGATCAAGCACGATGATCACGCCAAAATTGCGGCGAAGATTCCGACGAACGTCGATTTCTCGCGACGACTTATCCCAACCGCAAAATCCGTCGGTCTGCGGAAGCCTTCAGCACGTCCCAGATGCGGCGCTCTATGTCGCGCAGGCCTTTCATTTCCGCATAAGCCTGCAGGCGGATCAGCACGCGCCGCAATTCGATGTTCTCCGCATTGAGCGCAGAAATCTTGAGCGAGCGGTCCTGCGTCGCTGCCGCCGTCGAAACCATGGCCTTGAGCTCTGCATCGGCGATCTGCGCCGCCGCATCGCGAAACAGCGACCGCATGTCGGCGTTCTCGGCCGCGCGGATATCGGCGCCGCGCTCATATTCCTGCGCTGCGAGCGTCATCATGATGCCGAGGAGCGAGGCGCCGCCAACGGCAAAACTGTTCGGCAACAGCGGCGCGATCTGGCTCATCAACTGTCCGGACGAAAGGCCCAGGATCTGATCGACTTCGGGTTTCATGACGCGAGCCTTTCCGCCAACACCTTGTTGTGGAAGGCGAGACAGTACCAGCCGGAGAAGGCGTTGACCGGGTCGGTGTTGCGGCCTTCGGCATATTCGCAGGCCGCCGAAATCCAGATGGCGAGACCTTTGAGACTCGCAAAGACCTCCCACCAGGCGAGCGCCTTGGGATCGGCTTTCAATCCGCTCGCCGCCTCCCAGGTGCGGATCGCGTCGGCGCGGGCGATGAGGCCCGCGGGCCGCGACGGATCGCCATGCGCCCACAAAGGATCGAGCGCCCAGCCCAGATCCTCCAGCGGATCGCCGAGATGCGCCATTTCCCAATCGAGAATGGCGCGGATCTCGCCGGCCCCGTTGAAAAGGAAATTTCCCGTGCGGTAGTCGCCGTGCACGACGGCAATCTTTGCGGCCTGTGGCGGCGGATTGCGCTTCAGCCAGCGAATGGCGGCACGCGCGATAGGCTGCGGCTCGCGCTCGTCTTCGTCGATCACCTTTTCCCAGCGCGCGACTTCGTGATGCCACGCCTCGTTCGGATCGCGTGCGCCTTCGAAGTCCGAAAGGCCGATCGTCTTCACATCCGCCTTCGCGATCTGGCCCAGCACATCCCAGAACTGCCTGCCGATCTTCTCGCGGTGGGCGCCGTAGGGATCGGGATTGAGAATGGAGGCGACTTCGCAGCCGGTGATCTCTTCCATGACGAAGAACGGCCGTTCGAGCGCTCCGCCGTCGAGTTCGAGCGCCACGGGCTCCGGCACCGGCAATCCCAGGCGATGAAAGGCTTGATAGGCGCGGAACTCCGTCGTCCGGTCGGTTTCGATCAGGCTCGCCGGCGGATCGCGGCGCAGGATCAGTGCGCGCTCGATCTCGCCTTTGCCCGCACCGTAGCGGGCGCGAAAGCGATAGGTCTCGCGGCTGGCGCCGCCGGGAATGCGCGCCAGATCGCTGACGCGCAATGCGGGCTGGTCGAGCTTTTTCGCGAGATAGGTCTCGAGACGCGATACGAGTTCGTCGCTCACGGCGCCACATCCATCAGTCCGGTGAAGCCGGACGGCGCATGCGCGCCGATCACGAGCTGTTCGAGCACGCCCGCGCCGACGCGCTCGATGCCCTGCGGCCCGGAAAGCCTGACCGTCGAAAACGCCTGCACATGCCAATAGAGCGGGACTTTCTCGTCGACGCCGGCCGTCTCGACCGTGTCGTAGCCGAGCGCGTTCTCGCCCTTGTAGTGGCCGTGACCCCATTCGGGATGGGTGTAGCCGATGCCCGACATGTAGAAATTGTAGCGCGGGGTCAGTTCCGCGCGCCACGCGCCGCCTTTAGGGTCGACCGTCTCGATCACGCAAGCCTTCGCATGACGCGTGCCGGATTTGTAGTCGATGTGCGCCTTGCAGCTCGCCATGTGCACGGGCTCGGCCTCGCCCAGGCTGCCGATCACCGACGCGGTATTCCACGGCTTGCCCGTCTCGTCCGCGTTGATGTGATAGAGCATGAAGAGATCGGGAAAATTGAGCGGCGACCACAGCCAGTAGAATTGCGGCGGCCTGGGCGGCGCCGGCGGCTGCGGATCGGAAAGCCCGATGGGGCGCACGCCCCAGGAACGGTCGCGTGTGCCGACGACCATGCCCGGCTCGATGTCGATGCGCTTGCCCTTGACCTCGATGCTGCCCTCATAGGTGCCGTTCTGGGTGAGCCGCGTGTAGTCCATGAAGGTGCGCGGGCCCTGGCGGAAGGTGAAGCGCGGTTCTTCCACCGGCTTGGCGCGCGCGTGGAACACGATCTCGGCCCTGATGCCGTGCGGATTGTCGGAGACGACGATCTTCAGGCGCTCCAGCGGCGCGATGACGGAGACCGCGATCGGCCCCACCTGCGTATCCATCCGCTCGCTCTTGAGCAGCCGCGAAGCCCGCAGGTTGTGCTGCACGCCGTCGACGATCACGGAGAACGCCGCGTCCATCACGTTCAGATGCGGGTAGACGCCCAGGGCCAGCGCGAAGAACACGTGGCCGTCCAGCGTATAGCCGTTGAAGAAGTAGCGATCGTAAAAATTCCGGTCCGTCCCGGAGGTTGCTATGGGTTCCGGCAACTGGTGGACCGGGAAATCGTCGGCCTTCGTGAGCATGAGCGTCCCGCCTGATTTTTTATCAGCATGGCGGACACGGCAGCAGGGAGCAAGGGCGGCACGCGAGGATGCGCCGCACCGCCTGGCTATTTCAATGCTTTGCCGTTTTCACCGCGGGATCGGGAAATTCCCCCGACAGTGCGGCGATCACGGTCGCCGCATCGATGAACAGCGACGCGGGCATGCCCGGATCGCCGGGATTGCCGAAGCGGACGATCGCAGCATCGAGCCGCGGACGATAAGAATTGAGCATGAAACCCGCCTTGCCCTGCGCCCGCGCGAGCAGGGCGCAATGCATGAGAAGCGCTTCGCCGGTGGGAATGCCGTTTGCCCGCGGCATGAATACGAAGTCGCCCGTGTAGGTTTCCTTGCCGTTCTTCTTCGGCAGGAACGGCGAGTCGGTGGTTTGGCGGATGTCGTCGTTCCAGTGGTTGTACTGATCCATGCTCGTCAGCGGTCGGATCGCGGAATAGAGGAGATTTTTTTGGTTGTCCGCTTCGGATGTGAGCGCACCCGCCCACGCGGAATGGGAGTCCGATCGGATCGATGCGGGGTCGCGCGCCAGTGCACCGGTCAAGGCGTCGGCAGGGGCGCCTTTGCGAAGGCGCTCCGTCAGATCGGCGACCGCGGCTGCCGGCGTAGCAGTCCAGCGTGATCGCGCCGCAAACGCCGCCCGCGCCTGCGCAACTTTTCCGGCCGCGAAATCCGCCGCAATAGCCTGAAAGTCCAGTTCTTCTTCCGCCGAGTTCACGACGCTTTGCCACGGGGCGCTCTGACCGTTTTGCATCAGAGCATCGATCTCTTTCCGCGTCGCCGCCGCGATGGCATTCGACTCGGCAAGATGTCCAGCCATGGCGAGCGCTATCGCGTGGCCCGCTTCGAGCGCCGGCTGTGGCACCGGGGGCGTCTTGTCGTTCTTGAACCCGTCGATCCGTTCCAATACCGCCTGATAGAGCCCCGCGGCCGTCGTGTAATCGCCAATCCACTCATAGGCATGAGCGTAGTACAAGGCGCCTGATGGCGTGATCTTCGCAGCCCTTTCAAAATACGCCTTCTTGGCCGGCGTCAGGTCTGCCGTAAGCCCCACAAAGCGCCCGGCACGCTCCTGCGCGATGACGTCGTAGGGCGCTATCTCTGCCATTGTGAGTGCAGTGGCTTCCGCTTCCGCCGGACGATTGAGATAAACGAGCGCGTACGCCTGCAGTTCAAGCGACGACAGCATCAGGCTGTGCTGAAATCCAAAATCATTGGTCTTCGCGCCCGCAAGGGTCGGCGCCACTTGCGCATCGCTCAAGGCGGACTGGTAGTCTTTCGCCTCGATATAATGAACGGCGCGCGCCAGCGTGAGTTGAACCTTGCGGATTTCGTCCGTCTCTCCGGCGAGGGCCGCGGTGCAGGCGGCGACGCCGTCCGCACCACTCAAACGCTTGTTGACGTCCGCTTTCTCGCCAGGACCTGCCAGTCCGGCCGTCGCCATGATGAGCAGAATGCGCGCGGCCAATTCGCCCGCGGAACGGTGCGGCGGAAACCCGTCGCAACGGACATAAACCGAACCCTCCGCCGGGGCGTGCGACGACAGTGTCTGGTCGGTCTGCGCAACGGCGTGACCAGCCGCCAACATCGCCGCCATTGTGGCGGCAACGCCTGCTTTCGACATTCTCATGTGATTTAGCCCCCCTGCCCCCCGGCAAGGATATTCAATCCGAGATCGAGGCAATCCGCAATTCTCGTGCGATGCCCGGAAACAGTTTGCGACAATACGAGCGCCAGAGTCGGAGACTCGGCTCAGGTGGCGGCGTGTGCGGCCGCGTGCTCGAAGGAATGGAGCTCGAACAGCTCCTGGCGGCTGAACTTCAGATGGGGCCAGACGGCCAACAGCGCCGTGCGGCCGATCTTGCGCTCGAGGGCATGGAGCCGGGTGAATTGCTCGGCATCCATCCTGCAGGCGGCGACCTTATCGCCGTGCTCGCGGCCCAGAAGCAGTTTCTCCGCGCACAGCACGAGCTCGGTGTGGAGCTTCATATAGGCGAAGATATCGGCCACCGTCTCTTTGCTGAACTTCGCCGCCAGCGACAGGATGAATGCGCCCGCCTCGCTGTGTGCAAAGACACCACTCCTGATGTCGTCGAGCAGATGCTCGTGCGACTCATAGTCGTGGATCAGCCAGCCATGTACCTCGTGCTCGCTCTTGTCGACGGCGATCATCAGCATCAGCGGCAGGACGATGAGGATGCCGGCCGTCGAGGCGAAGGGGAAATCCATGAACTGGTTGAAGATCGAATGCAGCGAAACCGCGAACAGGAAGCCCGGAATGGCCGAGACGAGTCCGAGGCCTTCACGCCTTTCGCGAAGCGCCTCCGTTGCAATCCCGAAGACCGCCGTTGTGCCGCTGTGCATGACGGCCGTGCCCAGGCCGCGGATCACCCAGGTTGCGATGTTGGCGTCCGGAAACACATGGGCGTAGTAGACATTCTCCGCGAGCGCGAAGCCGCCGCCCACCGCGGCCCCGATGATCGCCGCATCGATCATGAATCCGATACGATTGCGGCTGAAGAGCCAGATCATCATCGCGGCCTTCAGGCCTTCCTCCACGAATGGCGCGATGTAGCGGCTGTAGTCGCGGAAGTCGGCATGGAAATAGTCCATGATCGCGCCGCTCGCGGCATAGCTGAGCGCCGCCGCCAGAATGCCGAGTGCGATCACACCCAGGACGTCGAACACGCCCACCAGCTTGAAACTGTCCATATAGACGAGCGCCGCCAGGAACAGCAGCACGGGGCCGAGCCCGAGAGACGCTTCCAACGCAAAATGAGCAGGCATGTCCGAGTCCGTCGCGAGACGCGATATTGGTGTCACAATATCTTCAGCGACACCATGATTTCGTTGCGCTCGAGACGGCCCTGGCTGAAACCCAGCGCGTCGCCGAAGGAGAGCGTCATGGGCAGGCGCACGGCGATGGTGAAATTCCAGTCCAGCTGGAGGCCCAAATCCTCGACCGTCCGCTCCGTGCTGAATCCCGGATCCGCGACCAGGACTCCCGTGAAGACAGCCGGCCGCGCCGAACTCAAATAGAACGAGGACGTGCCTATGTCTTCGAAGCGGATCGGCGGCAAGTTGAATTCGAATGTCGATTTCACGAAATCGCTCGCGCCGATCTCGTCGATCTCGAAGCCGGGAAAGCTGTCGAAATTGCGGTAGCGCTTGATCTCGCCGCTGTCGACGTAGTTGTTGCCGAAGGAACCGAGATAATAATAGTCGAGCGCGTTGGCACGGTCGCCGCCGGAAACGCCGGCCGCGCTGTAGAGCCACACCGATGCGTGGTTCCAGGGCAAGGCGAAGCCGAAGTCGAAGCCGGCGCGCGCCTGCGGGAAGAACTCGTCCTTCGCGTAATTTCCGAGCAGGGTAAGATTGGCGCGATAGCCGGCCTCATTGTCCACCGCGCCGATCGAGTGGTCGATATCGGAATAGGTGATGGTGAATTTTTCCATCGCGATATCGGAATCGTGGGACTGAATGTTCTGCGCGCCGGGCAGCGTGTCGAGCCCGGTATAAAGGCCGCCGTCGATCGCATAATCGAGCTGGACCGGCGGATCGTAGATGAGCACGTCGTGATAGCCGCCCAGCAGCGCATCGCCCTTGCGGCTGTAATCGGTGGGACCGAACAGATCGTAGAAATTCGCGTTGTTGTGCCAGTAGGTGAAATGCCAGTTGAGCGTCCGGTAGGTGACGTCGCCGTGCAGCTCCTGGCCGTCCTTCAAGTCGCCCGCCGGAGAGAAGGAAACATTCGCCGCCAGGAGATTGTTCTGGAGCGGATCCTCCCACTGCACATGCCAGCCGCCCGCCACATGGCCGCGATAGCCTTCGACGACGGGGTACGTGCTGTCGAGGACCATCTCGTCCTGCGGCTTGTAGAAGCCCCGCTCCGTCACCATGGAATCGAACGGCACCGTGGCAGGAGAAGCCATGGCCCAGCTCTTAAGGACGGGATAGCGATCGACGAGCTCCGTACCCAGGAACCTGATCGTGCCGAGATCGTTGAGCGGCTTCGGTTCGATCCGGACGGGCCGGAAACCTTCGCCGGTGAATTCGTCGACGATAAGCGATCCGTCCGGCATCGCCAGCGGCCGGAAAAAGCCGGTATCGGTGTTGCTGACCGCATCGAAGCCGTTGGTGGCGATGTTCAAGCGATAAATGTTCGACACGCCTGTGTAATAGGCGTTCGCGTAGATATATTTGCCGTCGGGCGAGAACACACCGCCTTCGGGCATGGATTGGCCGAGCGAAAGCGTCGCGATTGCCTTGACCTTGCCGGCCAGAAGATCGGCGATGCGATAGACATCGATGCGCGAGTCGCCGCTGATCTCGCTGACCGAGGCGCTGAGCAACTTGCCGTCCGGCGAAATGTCGAGGTCGAACAGTGCGCGGCCATAGGGAAACGTGATGACCTGGTTCCAGGAGTCATGGGCCGCGCGGATGCGGACGAGCGTATCGAGGCCATCCAGATGGCGGATTCCCCAGATCGATTTGTCTGCCGGATCGAAGGCGATGTCGCCGATGCGCGCGTGGCTGAGCAGCATGCGCACGGCACCGGTGTCGATATCCACCTCCATCAGGTTGCGGAAGCCGTTATTGTCGCTCGTGTAATACGCCTTGCGCTCGACGGGATCGTAGGCCAGGGAGGTTGCGCGATAGAGCGCCGGCCCCTGGAAATCGGTGAGCTTCCTCTCCCTGCCGTCTTTCAGCGAGATGAGGCCGATATTGCCGAGCTGGCCCACGGGCCTGAACCCCGCGACCAGGCTGTCGGTCTTGGGATCGTAGAAGCTGCGTGAGATCGAGCCGAGGCCGTGCTGCGTCACCGGGGCGACGTGCGTCAGCGGATATTTGTCCAGAGCGGCGAGATTCTTCTTTTGCCATTCGTGCTCGAAGGCAATCCAGTCGGCCCAGACCGCATCGAGCGGCTTGCCGTAGATGTATTGGAACTGATCCGCGTAATAGGCCTTGCTGTCATTGCCGCGCCGGTGCAGCGCGACCAGCTTCTCCGGTCCGTAGGTCAGCGCGAGATAGGTGTCGAAACGTGTGCCGTAGAGATAGTCGTTCGAGATCGTCTGGAAATCGACGGCGACACCCTCCGACTCGAGCCCCAGCGGATCGTAGAAATGCGCGTTGTCGCGGACCATCGCGCGGAACACCATTTCATCGTAGCCGCCCTGTGCGCGGCCCAAGCCGCCGTCCATCCAGGTTTCCATGAAGACGGCAATGCCTTCGCGGTACCAGCGCGGCTCGAGCGTGCGCGGCTGGGCGAGGTAGTTGTAGAGGATGGTTTCCGGATGCTCGGTGGCGGGCTGCGGCTTGCCGTGAAAGATATTCCGCCAGAACGCGTCGTCATCGTTCCACACGTCGAGCGTGGCGATATGGACGAGTTCGTGGTTCATCAGCGAGAAGAAGCGTTCGCCGTGATAATAAGTCTCGAACACGGTCGAGATGGGGGCGATATCGACGGTGAGCTCGTTAAACGGCGTCGGGCTGGCGCTCGCGTTGCCGCCATCGGCGAGATCGCGCAGATAGACCGTGGGCTTGTCCCACGGCGTCCATTCCCAGGTCTTGCGCTGGAAAGCGAAGGAATTCTCGTAGGCCCGCCCGACATAGGGCGTGAGATAGGTCTGAATCGGATCGTAATAGAGCAGGCGAAGATCCGGCGTCTCCAGCTTGCTGATGTAGTATTCGTCCGCCCAGGCCGGCCGGCCTAACAGCGCCGCTACCGCCAGGCAAAGCGCCGCTACGCGCGCCCCCATCCCCATTGCCCCTTCGAATTCCCCGCGGGTCACTCTGACAGGAGCCCCGCCCGAAAAAAAGCCGCCGGTCGAAGCCGGCGGCCTTCAACAGTACGCCCTCGAATCTATTGGCTGTTCGCCGCGTTCGCTGCCGCATTGGCGGCTGCGTTGGCCGCGGCATTGCTGGCCGCGTTCGCGGCGTTGTTCGCCGCATTGTTCGCCGCGTTATTGGCCGCATTGTTCGCGGCGTTATTGGCGGCATTGTTGGCTGCGTTATTGGCGGCATTGTTCGCCGCGTTGTTGGCCGCATTGTTGGCTGCATTGTTGGCCGCGTTGTTCGCCGCGTTGTTGGCCGCATTGTTGGCTGCATTGTTGGCGGCATTGTTGGCCGCGTTGTTGGCCGCATTGTTCGCCGCGTTATTGGCCGCGTTGTTCGCTGCGTTATTGGCCGCGTTGTTCGCTGCATTGTTGGCGGCATTGTTCGCTGCGTTATTGGCCGCGTTGTTCGCTGCGTTATTAGCGGCATTATTGGCGGCATTGTTGGCCGCGTTGTTGGCGGCATTGTTCGCTGCGTTATTCGCCGCGTTGTTCGCTGCATTGTTGGCCGCGTTGTTCGCCGCGTTATTTGCAGCGTTGTTGGCCGCGTTGTTCGCTGCGTTATTCGCCGCGTTATTCGCTGCGTTATT
>Ga0335074_10000458_pt1 | contig 59119 bp, 61 predicted proteins | sample Lox_Sample_23_FD_206715 | JGI IMG/M metagenome (GOLD analysis project Ga0335074, IMG submission 206715) | Soil microbial communities from Loxahatchee National Wildlife Refuge, Florida, United States - Lox_Sample_2.3 | ecosystem: Environmental > Terrestrial > Soil > Wetlands | place: USA...
ATGTCCATGCCGGCGCGCTCGGCCGCGCGGCGGATGGCGGCCTTCTCCTCTTCCGACACGCGAATCTGCAGTTGCGAGAGCTTCGGACGGGGCTTCATACCCCTAGGATAACGGCTCACGGTAGGTGCGTCAATACGATTGTATTGACCGTTAACTATATGATTATCAATAATTATATGAACCCACGCACCCGCTGGACGATCCCGCGCCTCGGGCGGCCCGCCGATGGACAGCAGCGTTCCTCCGGCTCGAATCAGCGTGCGGACCGCTTCCCGAGGTCGACGAACTCCTTCACGCCGAAGTCGAGCACCGTGTGACGGTCGGCGGCGCGCCCGGTGCCGATGACGTAGGCGCCGGCCTCACGCGCGAGCTGCGTGACTATCGACCCGACCGCGCCGGCCGCGCGAGGAGCGTGCTCGAGCATGCCTCTCAACGCATCGCGCGAAGCACGCGGCTCGTTGGGAATGGGTACGCTCCTCGGGGGAGTTGTCAACGATATCCTGGCGCGGCGCGGACGCGGCGCTGGATATCGGTCTCTCGCGATTTCCTCAGGTGCGTGCGGCCTGCTCCGGATGTCGTCGTTCTTCGTCGAAGGCTACGCCATGTTCCTCGCGGTATCGTCCGTGGCCGCGTTTCTAGTGGTGTTCCATTTGGGGCCGACCTTTGCGACTGCGCAATCACAGGTGAGCCCGCAATCCCGAAGGCGAGCCTCGGCGCTCTTGGGTTTTGCCTTCAATGGACTGGGAATCGCCGACGGAGCCTTTTTCACCGGCCTCACCAGCGACTGTCTGTTCTCTTTGTTCGGCAAGGACTCCCTGCGGTTGGCGGTGTTGATCATTACCCTCGCGTTGATCCCCGCGGCGTGGCACTACTGGTTGGGCCGCCGAGCTCTCGACGCCCGCGAGATCGACTTGGTACGAATATTGGCGCATCACTCGGACGGCGCTCTACCGGCACGTGGCGCCGAAGGGTGACATCAGGCTGATGGCGAAAAGCTGCTCGGACGGCCGAGGATGGTTGCTCGAGCCGACGGCTGGACCGCGGAGGTCCTAAAAAACAACGAATGTTACCTTGGGGCCTGCCATGGGCGATCCGCAACTTCCATGACGCTCCCGGTACTGAGGGCGATCCACGAAACGCCCGTACGGCAGCGGCGGCCTGTTCGTTCTGTCGGCGGTATGCTAAGTTCGCCATATACAAGATGGATTGCAGAGGCGCAATCGGCGTCGGGACACTCGGAATCGGCCGCCATGCGGGGATCAGCGATGGACAAACTCGAGGGGGCGGGTCCGTGCCAAGGGGTCCGGGTGATCGAGCTCGGAACCTCCATGGTGTCGGGACCCTTTTGCGGGCAGATATTGGGGGATTTGGGAGCCGATGTCGTAAAGATCGAGAATGTGCACGGAGATCCCATGCGTGTGGTGCCCCCGTTGCACGACAAGATGTCGGGGCAGTTTCTGCAGTTCAACCGCAACAAGCGCGGCGCTGTCCTCGATCTCAAGAGCGACAAGGATCGCCAGATTGCGCTTCGGCTCATCCGCCGCGCCGACGTCCTGATTGAGAACTTTCGGCCCGGGGTGACGAAGCGGCTCGGGCTGGACTACGCCGTCGTTGGCCCGATGAACGAACGACTGGTCTATGTGTCGATCACCGGTTTCGGCTCGGAAGGACCGTACGCGAAGTTGCCCGCCTATGATCAAGTCATTCAGGGGATTGCCGGCTTCATGCCCTTGCAGGGGAGCGAGGCCTCGCCCAGCGCGATCAGAAGCGTCGTCGTGGACAAGGTCACGGCGCTTTCGGCTGCCACGGCAGTCCTCGCGGCTCTTTTGCACCGGGAGCGCAGCGGGCGTGGGCAGCGGGTCGAAGTGAAAATGCTGGACGCGTTTGCCGCCTTCATCCTGCCTGAATACCTCGCGGCGCACACTTTCGCCGATCAGCCGCCTGGAAATTATCCACCGAGCGGAATCTACAAGACGCTGCGTACCCGCGACGGCCATCTGGTAGGGTTGATTTCCCAAGACAGCCAGTTCAAAGGCATCTGCCGCGCCTTGGGGCGTGACGATCTGGTGGCCGATGAGCGCTTTTCCACGACCGTCAAGCGCTATGCGGCTATGGATGAGCTACTCGCCGAGCTCGAGCGCGTCACCTCGACCAAGCCCACCGATGAACTGCTCGAAATGCTCTGGGCCGATGCCGAAGTGGCCATTGCTCCGGTGAACTCGCTCACCGCGTTCCTCGAGGACCCGCAGGTACTGCACAACAAAACTTCCTTCAGCAAGGTGGATCCCGAAATCGGCTCGATCCGTCAGCTCGGACCTTTCGCAAGCTTCGGTGAAACGCCGATAGGCAATTTCAGGCGGGCGCCGCGCCTCGGTGAGCATACCGCACAGGTGCTGAGCGAGGCCGAGAGGATCGACGTCCCGCCTCAGGAAAGTTCGCCGGCGGAATAGTGCAGCATCTCCCGGGCGATGATCAGGCGGTTGATCTCGCCCGGTCCTTCGTAGATGTCGCATACTCGACTGTCGCGGAACCACATTTCGAGCAGATGTTCTTCAGACGCGCCTTCGGCCCCAAGCAGGGCAATGCATTCCTGGGTCACGCGCCGCGCCACGACGCCCGCGTTGGCCTTGGTCATGGCGGCCTCGATCTTGTCCGCGCCACGGGTCGCCTCGTGCCATTTTGCGTGCAGCAGAGTCAGATAGGCCGCTTCGAAACTCGCCTCCGCGCGCATGAACCGCTCGGCGAGCGCCGATAAGCCGGACGCCCCGGCCTCGTAGTCGAGAACATGGCCCTTCTCCAGCAGTTGTGCACGCGTAAAATTCAGAGCCGAGCGGGCGTATGCGAGGCCGATCGCCGCCACCAGAGGCCGCGAGGCGTTGAATATGGCTAGCGTATCCTTCATGTTGCCGTCGAGTTTGCTCAATGCCGGCAGCCGACAGTTCCGAAAGGACAGATCGGCCGTGTCCCAGGCGCGCTGGCCTAGTTTGTCGAGCTGGCGTCCGACCTCGAATCCTGCCGTGCCTTTTTCAACCACGAAAATCGACATCCCCTTCTGATCACCCCTGACGAAGCGGGCAAAAACCATGGCGGCATCGCAGGTGTTGGCGAGTGAGATAAAAATCTTTTCACCGTTCAGAACCCATTGCTGGTTCGCGTCGTCAAAAACCGCCGTGGCGCGGATCATCGAAGGATCCGACCCGGCACCCGGTTCGGTCAGTGCAATGGCGATTCGCTTGCCCGCCCACCGGACCCGCTGCTCACTGCTGCCGAGTACCTGGACGAGCCTGCTGCCCAGAAAGACTGACTCGTTGCTGTTCGCGCGAAAGGGTACTCCGCCGGCGATTTCCTCCATGTACACGAGGATGTCTGCGATCGGAGCGCCGCTGGTCTCGTGCATGAGTTCCTTCATGCGGGCACGCACGTTCGGATGATCGCGGGCCTCGGGCAGTTCGTCCGGCACCCGCTCATCGTGATGCCGGTCGAAATGACGCGCGTAACGCTGCGCGATGCGCGCCTGCGCCCTTGCCATCTGCACGAGTTCCCGCTCCGCGTCGGTGGGATCGAAATTGACCGTCATGCGGCCTCCAAGTTGAGTCAGACCCCGGTCAGGCCCTCGAGGAGCGACAGGGTTCGCGCATCGCGATACCAACGCTCCACGGGATTGGAGCGGATGTAGCCGTGCCCGCCCATGAGCTGCACGCCCTCATCGGCAATCCACATGCTTCGATCGGCGCAGTGAATGTGCGCGAGTCGCGCTGCCCGTCTGGCGTCCTCATTCCTGCCGAGTGTCGCCGCACCTCGCCAGCACATCCAGCGCATCGAGGGAATGTCGATGAACATGTCGGCCAGCCGGAACGCCACGGACTGCTTGCGGGCGAGCGCGGTGCCGTGAGCCACGCGTTCCTTCGAGTATGCGGTGATATGCTCGAAAACGGCCCGCGACAGCCCGGTGAGCATCGCGCTGATTCCGAGGCGCGCGGACGCTATCAGGCGCGACGTGTCGCAGCCTGCAGCGCCGCCAAGTCTCGCACCGCGAGCCACGGCCACCTGATCGAGGTGCAGAGTTGCGAGCGACAACCCCTTCAATCCAAGCGTGCCCGCGGCAGGTTCGAGCCGAACGCCGGGACAATCGGCGGACACCATGAATGCCTCCGGTCGGCCGTTGCAGCGCGCGAGCACCAACCACTCCTGGCAGTGCCCGGCGAGCGGCACGTAGGCCTTCGCGCCCCGAATGAGGTACCCGGAGTCATCGGGTTCTGCAACAGTGGTCAACTGACCGACATTGCCGGCAAATCCGGGCTCGTGAATCAGCACCGCCGCGCCGCGGAAATCGGCCCCGGCAAATGATCGCTGCACATCCTGTTTCTGTTCCGCAGTGCCGTGGTCCATGACGGCCTGCACGTACGACATTGTGGCACCGATGGCGGTCGCCACTGCGGAGTCGCCCCACGCAAGCTCTTCCAGGAGGATGCAGCTCAGGATCCTCGAGCGAGCGACTCCGGGCTCGGTCTCCAGGATCCCCTGCACGAACCCGGCTCGCCAGAGCTGAGCCAAGAGCTCCGCGGGTATCCGTGCCGATCGATCGATCGCCGAGGCGGCCGGTCTCACGAAGTCCACGGCAATCGCCTGCACGGCGGCTCTCGCGATGGCCTCTTCTTCGGTTGGTTCAAATGAAATCAAGGTCGAAGGGCCGCCGTTGCTGCAGAAAATGCACTTTCTCAAGCGATTTCGCCACCGCGGCACCGCCACTTGTATTTACGCCAATTACATTGTATTGCCGCAACTCCGATCGTAAATTCTGCGTCGGCCGCCTGTCAATAGGGCCGCCTTCAAGTCTGTTCGCAGGCGCCCCTCCTGCGTAATCACAATCAGCCCGTGGCGGGATTTTGAACATGCTGTGCGAAGCTGCTTTTCCTTCGCGGATTCTCGGTTGACGCTCATTGAACAAATCGCGAATTGTATTAGCGCCATTTAATTGGGCTCTTGACAAGTATTTGTATTGGCGGCATTAGTGACAGGGTCTGGCCTCGACGCATCGCGGTGATGGCAGGATGCGCCAGATCTCGCATGCCCGGCATTTCGTGCCTCGGAGATTCGATTTGTCCTTGAGCCGCTACGTGACATTGGGCCATTCGGGGCTGCGGGTGAGCCCTTTCTGTCTCGGCACCATGACTTTTGGTGAAGAATGGGGCGTAGGTTGCGATGAAGCGACGTCCCGGCGGATGATGGATCGATATTTGGATGAGGGCGGTAACTTCATCGATACCGCCAACGCTTATAATCTAAGCCACTCGGAGTGCATAGTTGGCAACCACTTCGGCCGCGACTCTGCCAAACGTGATCGGGTTGTGATCTCTACCAAGTTCGGCGCGAACCTCCATCGAGGAGACCCCAACGGCGGGGGTGCCAGCCGGAAGTCCATCATGGCGGCTTGCCATGCCTCACTGAAGCGCCTGCAAACCGACTACATCGATCTGTATTGGCAGCACTGGGAAGACCCCTTTACGCCGGTGGACGAAACCATGCGCGCGCTGAATGATCTCGTAGTCGCGGGGAAGGTCCGCTATCTGGGCTTCTCCGATACGCCGGCGTGGAAGGTGACTCAAGCTCAACTGACCGCGCGGCTTATGCATTGCGCGCCGTTGATCGCCTTGCAGATCGAGTACTCGCTCCTCGAGCGCACCGTCGAGGGAGACTTGATCCCGATGGCACGCGAGATGGGACTTGGTGTCACGCCGTGGTCGCCGCTGCGCTCCGGTGTTCTGACCGGCAAGTATACCCGTGATGACATGAAGCCCGCCTCGATTGGCCGTGCAACATGGATTGCCAGAAACACGACTGAGCACGCCTTCACGGTGCTCGACGTGGTGCGAGGGATTGCCGGCCGACGCGGGGCCAAGCCGGCTCAGGTCGCTCTGGCGTGGCTACGAGGAAGGCCGCAAGTGGATTCGATAATCATAGGCGCCCGTACGCTGGACCAGCTTGGTGAAAACCTCGCTGCCCTGGAGCTGGCGCTGGACGACGAAGAGATATCGAATCTGGATATCGTCTCGGCGCCCCGCCTCAATTTTCCCAGCGCCTTTCTCGAGAAGGCTCAGATCGCAAGCTACGGTGGTATGACCATCAACGGCAGGTCCTTCCCGGTGAACACACTTCACGACGTCGACAGCAATCCAGTGGCCACCGTATCGGTATCGGACGGTGACTGCAACTAGTCCCACGCCGATACCGGCGGCAATTACCGTGCCGACAGCGCGCAAGAATTAAATTTGGCTCACATCGACAGGCCGGTGGCGAAACAAGGGCTCCGGCAAGCCCTGCACGCCGAGATCAAGCGCGAACAGGCCGCCGTTCATGGAATCGTCATCGGTTGGGAGTCGCACACGTGTGGAGGTCAGGTAGACGGTTCTAAAGTCCCGCCCGCCGAAAGCCAGCATCGTGGGTTGCGATATGGGCAGCTGCACCTCGCGATCGACTCTTCCTCGGCTGGTGTAACGCCTTAACCTGCTTCCGCGAAACAGTGCGGTCCAATAACCGCCGTCAGCGTCTACAGCCGCCCCATCCGGAATGCCCGCCTGCTTCTCCACGGTCGCGAGCGACTGCTGATTCCGGGGTGTTCCCGTCTCCCCGTCATAATCTGCGACAAAAATTTCACGGCCGGTCGAATCTGCCCAATACATGCGCCGACCGTCGGGACTCCAAGCCAATCCATTCGTAACGACTCGGATGCCACGTATCATGACCGAAAGGCGGCCCCCATCAAGGCGATGTATAACGGCCTCGGTTGCTCGTTCGAGTCCCGTGAGTCCCTGATCCAGCGAACCAATCCAGAAGCGTCCCTGCCGGTCGCACTTCCCCTCGTGCAGGGCCAAATTGCTTGCCGCATTCCTTGCCATACACCTTAGTCGGCCGCTCGCGAGATCGCACGAGAAAACACCGGATGCCAAAGCGACGATGACGCCTCCACATTCGGATAATGCCAGCGCACCGATTCTTTCCGGCATAGCCCATACTTGGTTTTTACCGGTCCGCGGATCGAAGCGCTGCAGCGCCGGCTCGGCCTCGCAATTGATCCAATACAGAGCCTGCTCCGCCTCCGACCAGAAAGGCGTTTCGCCCAGCATTGCGCGTTGATCCAATACACAGTCGACGGCTGGCGTCTCCACTTTGGCCATCGGGCCCTCCATCGCCACGGTACGATGACATGATTGTTGAAAACAGCGCTCGCCGCGTAGAAGCTTCGGTGAATCCCTTCGAAAGTCGCTCGAATCCCCCTACGGCGGTGGCATGCCGGGATGAAGCTAGCGCTCTTTTTCGCGCCTGTAACCAAGTTCCATGCCCACTTTGGCGGCGGCGCGCTGTAGATCGCCGGCGCGCAGCTTGATGGTTGATCCCGTCATTTGGTCCGACAGCTGGACAGTGACCAGTCCTCCTATGACGGTGTTTTCGTTGTCGAAGATCGGCGCCGCGATGACGGTGATGCCGCGGATATAGTTGCCGATGTCTTTTGCATAGCCGAGTCGCCTGGTCTCCTCGACCTCTTTGTACCAAGTGTCGAACTTGGGAGGGTTCTGCCAGCGCAGTTTGCTGAACTTTGCTTTCAGATCCGCCGGCGAGAAATTGCCGAAGGCGGCAAAACAGCGGCCGGTGGCGCTGATCATTGCAGGAACCCGAGTTCCGACGGTCACGGTCACCGACATTCCCACATTGACGCTTGCCGTGGAGATCACGATGAAATGATCATCGCCGCTTGGCTCGACGGCGACAGCCGTACAATGATGCCGCTCGGAAATGCTCTCGAGATGAGGCCGGACGGCCTGTACCAATGCGTCCTTGCTTTCGAACGCCTTGGCAAGGGCGAGGATGCCCGCGCCCAGCTGGTATTTCTTTGTGGCAGGTTGGAACGATACCAAGCCATCGTTGTTCAAAACCCTGAGGATATGCAGGCAAGTACTCGGTATGATTTTCAGAGCATTTGCCAATTGCACGACGCCGATCGGCGCATCGACTCGCGCGAGATACTTTAAAATCGTTACCGCCCGCGTGACGGCGGGGACGCCGCGGAGCACCGGCTCCTTGGAGCGCTTCTTGCGTACGACTGTTTCCGACATACTCTTATCGCTCCGCCTACGACATTGTAGACACTGTGGCGCGCGGCATTATTGTGTTAAAAACAGAGGCGCCGGTGACGCGGTCAATCGAAGCGACTGGCACGCCCGCGTCCGATGACCGCCTGTGTTGTATATATACAAGATATTACCCTTATTGACAATACGCAGCCCAAATGGGACCTTGCAGAGGTTCCTGAGGGGATGCCGCTCGGGCCGGCATCATGAGTTCTGACGGGGAAAATCATATGCGAATCGGCTATCTCGGGCTCGGTCAAATGGGGGGAGCTCTTGCGCGGCGACTGCAAGCCTCCTATCCACTGAAAGTGTTCGACTTGAATCCCGCGGCAGTAAAGCGATTGGTAGACGCGGGCGCCAGTGCCTGCACGAGCGGCCGGGAGCTCGGGCAGAATTGCGATGTGGTATTCACCTGCCTGCAAACGTCGGATCAGGTGGAGGCGGCCATATTCGGCGAGCACGGTTTGGCGTCCGGCATGATGGCTGGCGGCCTAATTGTCGATCAGACCACCGGCGATGCTCATGTGACGCGCCGCATGGCGGCACGTCTCAAGGATAAGAAACTGGAGCTCATGGACGCGCCGGTCAGCGGCGGTCCGCAATTTGCAGCTGCCGGTACTATTGCCATCATGGCGGGTTGCACGGCGCAGCAATATGCCCGCATCGAGCCCGCGCTCAAATCGGTCAGCCCCAACGTGTTTCACTGCGGAGATATTGGTACGGGACACGTCGCGAAGGTCTGCAACAATCTGATGGCCGCGAGCCAGCGCCTGCTGACTTTCGAGGTGATCGCGCTCGCTGTAAAGAACGGCCTCGCGCCGGAACAGGCGGTGGAAGTCATGCTCAAGAGTTCCGGCCGCAACTACACTCTCGATGTCACCATGCGCCGCCACATCTTGACGGGCAAGCTCTTTCAGGGATTCACGTTGGGTCTTATGCACAAGGACGTGGGCTTGGCCATGCAGCTCGCCGCGAGTTCCGGTGTTCCATTATTCTTCGGGGGCTTGGTGCGTCAGTTCTATCAGTCGATCATCAACGAAAAGGGTGCCGACGCCGACGTCAATTATGCCGTCAAGGTATTTGAGCGGCTGGCGAATGTGCAGATCACGCCCGCCGACTAGAAGGTTTGGGAGGCATCCGAATGTACGCACCGGCGCTGACGATCAAAGCCGACGTATTCTCGAAGATTCCGGGGAAGTTCGATCGATCCGAGTCGGGAGGCGCTGAGTGGTCGGCCGTCAACCTGCATGGCATGAAGGTCGGTTCCTTTCTTGAGGGTCCCTCATTTGACCGAGCCGGCAACCTTTTTGTCACCGACATCCCGTATGGCCGGATTTTCAAGGTCACGCCCGCAGGCGACTGGTCTTTGGTCAGCGAATATGACGGCTGGCCGAACGGCCTCAAGATTCATCGCGACGGCATGTTGTATATCGCGGACCAAAAGCACGGCATCTTGCGCATGGATCCCGGTACCGGAAAAGCGGAGCCCTTCATCAGCCACGATCATCTGGAGGGCTTTCGCGGCTGCAACGACTTGATTTTTGCTTCCAATGGCGACCTTTATTTTACGGATCAGGGGCAAACGGGCCTTCAGGATCCCACCGGCCGCGTATTTCGACAGCGGGTGAACGGCCATCTGAGCAAGATCGTCGACTATGCACCCAGCCCGAACGGCCTCGCTCTGAGCCCCAGTGAGCAGGTGCTGTTCCTCTGTGTGACCCGGGGTAACGCTATTTGGCGGGTGCCGCTGCTGCCGGACGGTAACACGACGAAAGTGGGCATCTATGTACAACTCTCGGGCGGCGTGGGACCCGACGGCATGGCGGTTGACAGCCAGGGAGGCATTGCCGTTGCGCACGTGGGCGCGGGACAGGTGTGGGTGTTCGGCCCCCGCGGCGAGCCCTTGTACCGGATCCTCTCTCCCACCGGCGGCATGTATACGACCAATCTGGCTTATGGGGGCCCCGAGAACCGACACCTTTACATCATCGAGTCGCAAACCGGCACCATCCTCCGAGCCGAACTGCCGGATCCAGGGCTGAAGCTGTTCAGTCACGCATGACACCCCCCATGAGCTCCCCTGGTCTGGCCCGATTACGCTACGAAAAGCTGTTCATCGGCGGCGAATGGGTGGCACCCGACGACGGCGAGTTGGTTGAATCGCTCGATCCTTCGACCGGGCGGCCATGGGCGACGGTGCCCTTCGGCGGACCTCGCGATATGGACCGCGCAGTGGCTGCGGCGAGTGCCGCATTTTGCGGTCCGTGGCGGCGACTCAGCGTTTATGAGCGCGCGGCGATGCTGCGCAATTTCGCCAACGTCTATAAGACTCATGCCGAGCGGTTGGCGCAACTGGAATCGCGCGATAACGGGCGGCCTATCCGCGAGACGCGGCCCGATATCGCTGCGCACAGCGAGTGGTATCACTACTTCGCAGGCATGGTGGACAAGATTGACGGGCGCGCGATTCCGGTGGACCCGACCATGCATGTCTACACCACGCGCGTTCCCATCGGCGTCGTAGGTGCCATCGTGCCGTGGAATGCGCCTTTGCTGCTCACGGCGTGGAAAGTGGCGCCTGCGCTGGCGGCCGGATGTACGCTTGTCATTAAACCGTCTGAAAACACCTCTGTCACGGCCCTGGAGTTGGCGCGGATCTCGGAAGAAGCCCGTCTCCCCCCGGGCGTGATGAATGTCGTGCCGGGATACGGAACGACGGCCGGGGCACGCCTGGTATCCCATCCGGACGTGAACAAGATTTCGTTCACCGGCGAGGTGCGCACCGCCCAGGAAATCATGAGGACGGCGGCCGGCACGCTCAAGCGCTTGACGTTCGAAAACGGCGGCAAATCACCGCACATCATATTTGCGGACGCGGATCTCGACCAAGCGTTAAATGCCGCGGCCCATGCGGCCTTCATGGCAACGGGGCAAAGCTGCGCCTTGGGATCGAGGCTGCTGGTTGAATCATCGATCTACCAACGAGTGGTCGAAGAGTTGGGGCGGCGTGCGCAGCGCATCGTCGTGGGCGCGCCTTTGGATGAGCGCACTCAGATGGGTCCGCACGCCACCGCCCAGCAACTGGAGAAGACGCTGCGTTACGTGCAGATCGGTCGCGAGGAAGGAGCGCGGCTGGTGGTTGGGGGCCATGTACCCTCCCCCGGGCGGCGCCTCGATCCCGAGGGGAGCGGCGGTTACTATGTGGAACCCACCGTGTTTGCCGACGTGAAGCCATCGATGCGCATCGCCCAGGAGGAGATCTTCGGCCCGGTCTGTTCCATCATCCCCTTCGCAAACGAGGAGCAAGCCGTTACGATTGCCAACGACAGCCGCTACGGACTGACTGCCGCGCTTTGGACGCAGAACGTCGGCCGAGCGCATCGTGTCGCGGCGCAGATCGAGGCCGGCACCGTGTGGGTTAACACGTATCGCTACCTCCGTTGGAACATACCCTACGGCGGCTTCAAGCTGAGCGGTCTGGGCCGGGAAAACGGACCTGAAGCGTTGGAATCCTATCTGCAAGACCGTGCGACGATCATGAATCTGACGGGGATATATCCAGATGCCTATCCATTCTGAGTCAAGGTCCGCTGCCTCGCAGCGAGAGCGCCTTCTTACTCATTCGGCAATTCCACTTCCGCCGCGCCCTTGACGGACGTATCCCCATTCTGGTTCTCGGCCCAGATCTCACATGCCACAATGCCCTTGCCATCTTCCAGCCGCTTGTCGGTAACGCGGCCGCGGCACCAGACCACGTCTCCCACCGGGTTGTGGCGCCTGATTTGGGCCTTCAGGCGGCGCAGGCATCCGTCATCGCCGATCCAGTCAGTCAGCATGTGCGACATCCATGTGACGCGCTCGGGGCCGAAGTCGTAAGCGCCGGGCACGCCTACGTTGCGGGCGAAGTCGTTGCTCCAGTGCACGCGCACGGGAGGTTCCGGCACATTGTTTTCGTTCGGTGGCGCGAGTTTGGGATGGCGCTCGTAGTACCGCCAGGCGATCCGATGGTTGCGGATCGCATAGCTCCCCCACGCCTGCATGAAGGCAACCGCCGCGGTTACGGTGTACGGACCCTTGAGGAGGGGCGTGATCAAATCGCCGGGCTTCACCGAATCCCAAGTACGCTTTTGAGCGCCGCGCGGCGCCTCGGCACGGTACTGCGCCGCGAACCCCGCGATATCCTTGTCGCTGTACACGACGGGAATTGTCGAAACCGAATTGTATTTGGTCCCCTCCTCGCGGGCGGTATCCCGCTCGGTGCGGAAACACCAGGAGTCCGCCTCGGCGATTTTAACGCCGTGCTGATCGAAGAATTCCGTCGTATATATCTGCTGAAAGGACCGGCCCGCAAATCGCGTTTGATGCTCGATCATTTCTTTGAGAACCGACTTCGTCCGCATGGTCGTGCCGACCTTCACCGGCCCGAACCATCGCCATTCGGTGCCGGCAAACATCGCATGCACGCCGGGTAACCCCTCGACTGCACCGCTCACGATGTTATCGGTGGAGTACAGAATACAGGGAGGGCACAAATGCGACTTCCAACGGGTCGAAAGGCCGTAGCTCGGCTGCATCCATAAGGGGTTGTCATCGCCGATTGCCCAGGCAAAGTGACGTGCCGCATCCACGTTCAACTCCGTATAGAAGGGCGGTGTGACCCGACTGATGGGCTGACCGATACGGCCGCGCAATTTGCCAATCTCATCCTCGTCGATCTTTGAGAAGCTCATCGTGGTGCGCCTGGTTTGGTCGAGATCATTTCTTCGGTTCCGGCAATAGCTTCATTTCCGTAAGTACATCCTCAGCCGCCTTGAAGCTCTCAACGGCAGCAGGCAACCCGCAGTAGGTAATGCACTGGTACAGAACCTCCTGGATTTCGCTCACGGTGCACCCATTGTTGATAGCCGACCTGACGTGAAAGCGCATCTCAGTCACTCTGTTGAGCGCGGTCAGCATGCCAATCAGCAGAAGGCTGCGCGTTTTGCGCTCCAATCCCGGACGATTCCACAAGTCGCCGAAGCAATTCTCTTCGGAAAAGATTCGGATGGGCAAATTGAAGTCGGACGTCGTGGCTTCGCGGCGCGCGAAGTAAGCCTCACCGAGCACCTCCGACATAATGCGGCGACCGATTTCACGCTTGGTTTCCATGATTGATCCCGTGGTCAGTTTTGGAACTGGGCCCGCGATCGTAGGACCATGAGCGCGTCCGCGGCGACGGCCCCCTGGCCGACCGGCCGTACGATCACGGGGTTAACTTCTATCTGTTCGATCAAGTCGGCGTGCTCTGCGAAAAAACTCGAGACGGAGGTCACCACACCGATCAGCCCCTCGATGTCGCCCTCCGGTCTGCCGCGGGCGCCCATGAGAAGTCTGCAGGCGCGTTGCGAGCGGATCGCGCGAGACGCCGTCTCGGTATTGACCGGCGCCAGCCGGGCTTTGGCCTCATTAATCAGTTCCACGAAGATGCCGCCGGCACCGATCACCGTGATCGGTCCAAACGTCGCATCGTGACGGCAGCCGACGATCCATTCCGCGACACCGTCTTCTATCATCTCCTCAACGATCACGACGCCGGCCGAGTCGCGTGCGCGCAGCGAAGCACCGACCTCGCCAATTTGCGCGACCGGAACATTCAATTTCACCAACCCATGTTCAGTCTTGTGGGGGTGCTGATCCGAGCATAGCTTGACCACGCACGCGCCAGAAGTCGGATCACGCCGCGGCAGCGCCACACCGGCCTCTCCGAGCAAAGCCTTCGAATCGGCCTCGTGCACCACGGTGCGGCCCTCCCGGACCCATTCCCGCAATGTTGCGGCCGCGGATCTCATGGCCGGGCCATCACTGAAGTCCAGAGTAGCGCGCGATCGCGCTCAAAGCCGTCAGTGCCCTTAGCGGCGCATCAAATATGGGAAATGATTGTTTCTTGAACACGGCGAGCGGCGCAGGTGAGATGGTATCGGGTGCGGTCCACACGATGAGTACCGGCTTGTCGGTGGCCTTGGCCGCCATCATCAACTCTTCGGCGAATGCCGGCTGTTGCGAGAAGGTGACGATCACGATCACGGCGTCGACGCTGTCGCCCTGCACCACCGCATCAACGGCTTGGCGAAACAATGCGGGGCTCGAAAGAGCAGCCCCGGTCAAGTCCACGGGATTTCTCGCCGCGGCAAAATACGGGAGCGAGGCCCTGATCTTCTGCTGCAGCTCGTCGGAAAATCTCGGGACTTCGAAGCCCCTCGCCTCGAAGAGATCGCAAGCTTCGACCGCGAGTCCGCCCGCTACGGAGAGTATGCCCACTCTCAAGCCTCCGAGCCTTTTCCCCAGGGATAGCGCAACCGCGGCATCCACGGCCGTAGTATGGTCGCGCGCCCTTACAATGCGCAGTTCCTCAAATACGCCCTCGGCCACGCGGTCGTCGCCCGCAATGGCCCCGGTGTGAGTAGTCACGGACTCCATGGTTGCGTTTCCCTTGCCCGGCTTTTCTATTACGATCGCCTTGAGCCCGCAGACGCGCCGCGCTGCCGCGATGAAGCGCGCGGGCTCGCGAATCTGCTCAAGATAGGCAATGATGGTGGTGGTCTGCGGGTCGTCCGCGAACCATTCGAGCGCCTCGACGGCGGTGAGGTCGGTTTCGTTGCCGGTGCTGATCAGGGCGCGGACTCCGACGCCCATTTTGTTGAGCCGGTACGACAGCGTTCCCGTAATCGCGCCTGATTGACCGACGATGCCCACTGGCCCGGATTTGAGTCCGTGGGTCATCATGCTGAAGGTCACGAACGTCTTTGATCCGGGAACGACATAGCCCTCGCAGTTCGGACCCAGCAAGCGGAAAGGAACGGTCCTAAGCAGTGATTCCAGACGTTGCTGCAATTGACGTCCCTCGTTGCCGGCCTCGGCAAATCCTGATGTGATCGCTGCGACCAATGCCACGTCCTTGGCGGCGCAAGCGCTGAGCGCCGCGAACAATTGATGGGCCGGAACGATCACAACCGCGACGTCGACGTGCCCGGACACATCCGCAAGGCTTGCGCAGGTTGGGATTCCAAGGATGGGCGCGGCCGCTGGGTTGATGGGGTAGATCTTTCCTTCAAAGCCCGAGTTGGCCAAGGTCTTCAGCACCATGTGGCCGAGTTTGAGGGGATCCGCCGACGCTCCGATCACGGCGACGCTTGAGGGCGCCAGCGCGCGGTTCAACGCTTCCCGGCCCGAGAGGCGTCGGCCGTGTGGGGCAGGCGTGACTGCAAGCTCTGTGCTACCCATTTAGGCTCCCGGGGGCTTGGCGGCAACCCGCGCGGCCACCTGATTGCGCAACGCTTGGCGATTGACTTTGCCGGACGGCGTTTTCGGCAATGCGGACACGAACTCTATCTGACGTGGATACTCGTGCAGGCTCAATCGGGAACGGGTGAAGTCCTGCAGCTCCTCGATCAACCGGTCGGTACCGTCACGGCGGCAGACCACGTACGCCTTGACCACCTGTCCGCGCAGAGCATCGGGCACACCGATCACAGCGACCTCGGCGACCGCGTCGTGCTTGAGAAGCGTATCTTCAATTTCCTTGACACCCATGGTCCAGCCGGCGGAGATGATGACATCGTCCGCGCGACCGCCGTGGTAGAAATAGCCTTCCTCATCGGTCCAGCCGCGATCCTTCGTCCGCACCCATTCCCCGGCCTTCTCTACCACGATTTCGCCCACCTCGTGTGGTGCCGCCACCCTGCCCTCTGGCGTATGGACCTCGACCCGCAATCCGGGTACCGCCTTGCCGAGCGAGCGAGGCTTGACTTTGATGTCCGGTGCGCCCGGATAGTTGACCAGGATCACGCCTACCTCGGTCGTACCGTACATGCTGCAGGCCCGTTGCCCGAAAGTTGCAATGATAAAGTCCTCGGTGGAGGTATCGGTGGGTTCGCCGGTGTACGTGAGCTTATCGATGACGTATTGGTGCCGCGCAGCAACGCCGCTGTTTTTCATCAACCGATAGTGCGTCGTCGCCGCCGACAGATTATTGATGCGATGGTGCTCCAGCGCCTCCAGAAGACGCTTCGCATCGTAGTGGCCGGCCCACGCCCAAATGCTGACGCCGAGCGCGAGCGGGGCGATGGTCCCGTGCCACAGGCCATGGCCCCAAGCCGGAGAGGAGGGACAAAGATAACGGTCCCCTGGGCGAATGCCGGTACCGTACAGCGCGGCGACCATCACCGTCACCACCGCCCGATGGCGATGCTTGACGGCTTCCGGCAGCTCCCGAGTCGTACCCGAGGTGTATTGGTACATGGCCATGTCGTTCGGCGAGGTTTGCGCCTGGAATTCGCTGCCGTGCCGGGACAGCGTCGTCTTGAATGACTCATCCGCACAGACCAGCCGGATATCACGGCCAAGCCTCTTGGCAATCTCAGCCTTCTCCGGGGCGATGATCAGGATGCGCGGTTTGCAGTCATCAATGCGCAGCGCCAAGCCGTCGGGGCCGAAAAGGGTATAAAGCGGCACGGCTACCGCACCCGCCTTCATCACGCCGAACAGGCTGAAATAAAATTCCAAAGAGGGCTCCAGCATGATGGCCACGCGATCGCCCTTCGTTACGCCCTCACTCAGCAAAAAATTCGCTACCCGATTGGACCAATTTGCGACTTCGCACATGGTGAACGATGCGTCAGGATCGCTCTTGCGAAGCACCGTGATCGTGGTGTCCGTATCGACATGTCGATCAATGCACTCGGTGGTGATGTTGAGACTGGCCTCATTGCCATCGAACAGCGCCCACAGCCCCGCCCGCGAGAAGTGGGCCTGCGCGTCCGCGTAGCCCACATAGTCCGTCAACTTCGACGTCACTTCGTTCTCCCTGATCGTAAACCCGACACCCTTTATGATCCGCGCACTAGGCCAGCTCGTATGACGAGAGGGCTGGCGCGATGCCATCCATGCGGCACGGATGGAGTTCCCGATGGGCTGCGGATTTGTAAACGTCGAAGTCGATGATGTCTTCACGCGGCACATGCGGCGATACTCTTTCTGCCCGCCTGTTCTCCCGCATAGCGACTCCTAACTCACCTACGACCTTCGGTGAAGGACAACGTTGCCACAGCTGACACGTCTTGTAAATCGGCTATCGTCGTTGTCTTAAGACAATTCTACTATATTGTATATGTACAAATACAGATGCTTTTTGACACAACAAATGATGCGATCCGCCGGATATGGGCGAGCCAATGTCAGGCCTGTCGGGTCGACAGACCATCAAGGAAACAAGCCATCGGGGCGGAATGAAGGAACTGACGTTGAGTGGTGTGTTCCTGGCCCGCAGAGCCGATGATGCGTCGCCGTCGCGCCAAATGGTGTGGTCCGCCCGCGCGGAGCGTGCACGATGCTACGTCGGGCGATCCGGCACGCCCGGGCATCGCCTGTCGGGAAGACGATGCAACCTAAGTTCGCCGCTGTATAATTGCAAGAGCACGCGACCTATTGTATTAGGCAAATGATCCCGCTGGCCTAGTCAGCGTCGATAATCGCATATGTCATACGCTTGGCGAGACCCCCCTACATATTGCAGGTTTTGCGGGGCCATGCTTGGTGCGCCGATGGAGGCCGCGGCCCACGCCACGTCATTGCGCTGCCCGGTGCCCGAGTGCGCCGGGCATGCCCTCAACCATCATGTCGGTCCGCAGGTGCTTGTTCTGTGCTTCATTTTTTCGCAGGAGCACATGCTTCTCTTGAAGCGCGGACTCGAGCCCTATTCGGGACGTTGGGCACCGCCGGGAGGGTACGTTGAGCCCGGCGAATCGGCTGAGTCGGCGGCGGTCCGGGAGACTGCGGAAGAAGTGGGCATTGCGCTCGATTCCTCGGGCCTCATCCCGTTGGCGATTTCAAGCTTGCCCGAAATCAATCAGCTGTACATCACCTACCTGTGCAGGCTCGAATCAATGCAGACGCCGAGGCCGAATCCGCTCGAGGCATTGGATGCGCGCTGGTTCCCGGAGGATGCCTTCCCGATGCGTGACATTTGGCAGCCATCCATCGAATTTGACATGCGGGCCGTTTTCGCACGGCTGAGAGCCGGGCGCTTGGAGATCTATCAGCGCTCGGAGAGCTACTTGCGTGTGATCTCGGAGGGCGAGCGCATTGATTATTTATTCGAAAAACCCGGCGATTTGGGTCCCGCGAAGTGATCCTTCGAAGCTAGAATGGCCGCATGTGCACCCATCACGTAAATTGCCTGGTAGTGGAAGCCGGCCAAATCTCACCCTGGAAATCATGCGCAACACCAGTGACATCGCACAGCGCCGGGCGCTCGCTCGTGCCACGGACGATCCGGACTACCGAGTTCGACGGGCCGAGCTCATCAAGACCGCTGCGGCGGTATTCCGCCGCAAAGGCTACAGCGCGGCAAAACTGCAGGACATTGCTGCGGCTGCCGGTCTGGACCGCGCTTCGGTCTACTACTACGTTTCGGGAAAAGAGGAGCTATATAAGGAAGTAGTCGCCGAGGCGGTTCGCGACAATGTGGCGATGGTCGAGCGATTGCGGTCCACTGAGGCTTCGGCACCCTCGAAGTTGAGCGCTTTCGTCGAGGGTCTGATGGCCTCCTACGAGCGTCACTACCCGTATCTCTATGTATATGTCCAGGAGGACATGACGCATATGAGCGGCGACACGGCGTGGACGCGCGAAATGCGCAGCCTGAGCCGGCGTTTCGACACAGCCGTTCGGGACATCATTCAGAAGGGACTCGATGACGGATCACTGGCCGCGCCGGTCGAGGACGCACGCCTGCTGGCAAACGCCGTGATCGGCATGTGCAACTGGAGTCATCGATGGTTTCAGCCCGGAGGTTCATTCACCGCGGCTGATGTAGGTCGACTTTTCTCCGCCTTGCTGCTGCAGGGTTTGGCGCGCTCCCAATAGCTCCGCGGCGCAGCAGCCGCAATTCAACGCAGGCGTTGATAGTCAACGCTGGCGTTGATAGTCTCCGTTCAATGACGATGCATGCAGTAACCCGGCGATGAGCACCATGCAGGCAAAGCCGCTCGAATCGCCCATTGATCCTGTGGCCGCATATACGGCCTGGGTTGAGCGCCTCGCGACACTGATGAGCGCAAAGCTCGAAGCGCTGCCCGAGGTCATCGAGCCCGCCGGCTATTGGAAGGACATTCTGGCTTTCACGTGGGCGCGCCAGACTTTCGCGGGCCACGACGAGATTAGACGCGGGTTGCTGGCGAGTCTTGGCGCCGTCAAGCCGCGCGACATTCGAGCCTCCGTTTCTCGATCGAAGCCGCGCTTCGCGAAGCGGTCCGGGCGCTCCGTGATCGAGGGCTTTTTCGATTTCGAAACGTCCATTGGCAGCGGCACCGGCTTCGCCCGCCTGCTGTTAAACGAGTGCCATCCGCTCCATTCGCGCGCCTGGATCATGCTCACGACACTGCAGCAACTCTCGGGCTACGAAGAGCGCCTGGGGGCTAATCGGCCGAGCGGTGTCGAGTACTCGATGAATTTCGCCGGCGATAACTGGCTGGACAAGCGGCGCAAGGCCGCGAGCTATGCGGATCATGACCCGGAAGTGTTGATCGTCGGGGGCGCGCAGTCAGGGCTGATCCTCGCGGCCCGGTTGGTACAGCGGGGTGTCGATACCTTGGTCGTGGAAAAGTCGCGCAGGCTCGGCGACGTGTGGCGTGAGCGCTATCACTCGCTGACCTTGCACAACGAAGTGTGGGCGAATTCGCTGCCTTATATGCCGTTTCCCGCCACTTGGCCGACCTTTGTGCCGAAAGACAAACTGGCCGGTTGGCTCGAATACTATGCCGAGGCGATGGAAATCAATACCTGGACGTCCACCGAATTTACGGGGGCCTCGTACGACACGGCGAAGCGCCTTTGGAGTGCGCGGCTAAAGCAGAGTGACGGCAGCGAGCGCACGCTCGACGTGAAGCACCTGGTGCTCGCCACAGGCGGCGTATCGGGCGTCCCGAAGACTCCCTCCATGCCCGGCCTGGATACGTTTGCCGGCGAAGTCCTTCACTCGAGTGCGTTTACTTCGGGAATTGCCTACCGCGGCAAGCACGCCATCGTTGTCGGATCGGGTACGAGCGGTCACGACGTGGCGCAGGATCTATTCAGTAACGGTGCCGCCCGCGTCACCATGGTGCAACGCAGCCCCACGTGCGTGGTCAGTCTGGTCCCCAGCGGAACCATGGTGTATTCGGTGTACAGCGAAGGGCCGCCGCCCGAGGATGTCGATCTGCTGACTGCTTCAGTCCCCTACCCGGTCATGCGCGAAGCCTATCAGTGGCTCACGAAGAAAACCTGTGGCATCGACAAGCCCCTCCTGGATGCCTTGCGCACGGCGGGATTTGAGCTGCGCTTTGGTGAGGACGACACCGGCTTTCACATGCTGTACTTGCGCCGTGGCGGCGGATACTACCTCAACGTCGGGTGCTCTGATCTGATTGCGACCGGCGCGATCCGTATCGTGCAACATCGTAACGTGGAGAGATTCTCGCCGTGCGGCCTTCAGTTGAAGGACGGCTCAACCGTTCCCGCGGATCTTGTCGTGCTGGCTACCGGGTTTGACAACCAGCAGGAGAATGTTCGGCGGCTCCTCGGTGATGAGATTGCGGACCGGGTAGGCCCCATCTGGGGATTCGATGAGAATCATGTGATGCGCAACATGTGGAAGCGGACCCCGCAAGACGGCTTTTGGGTCATGGGGGGCTCTTTGATCGATGCCAGGCTGAATTCAACATTCCTGGCCTTGGAAATTCTTGCGGAGCTGCGCGGCGCGCGTTATGCGGATCTACATGGAACAGTCGGCTGACCTCGACGGGTATGTCTGCCAGTGCGCGCTCGCCGGTAGCGACGCGTTGGCACCGCTTTTCGGACCGCTCGCTGTTCGTGGGGTGCGGTTGCCCAATCGCTTTGTCATGGCCCCCATGACGCGAAGCTTTTCTCCGCACGGCGTACCACCGCCTCCCACCGCATCCTACTACCGCCGTCGCGCGGAGGGCGGCACCGGGTTGCTGATCACCGAAGGCGTGGCGATTCCGCACGAGGCCGCCATCGGCGCCTCGGGAGTCGACGTTCCGGACATTCCGCATCTATTTGGCTCGGCGGCGCTGGCCAGCTGGAAGACCGTGGTCGCCGAAGTTCACGCCGCAGGCGGGTTGATAGCGCCGCAACTGTGGCACCAGGGACCGATGCGGGCGCCTTGCAGCGGCGCGCACCCCCGTGCGAGATCCCTACGCCCGTCCGGCATTTGGGGCCCGAATACTATCGGCAGCCTGGTCAATCCCGCCTTCATTGCGTCGGTGAGCGAGCCTGTTGCGCCCATGACGGAGGAGGACATTGCCGAGGTGATCGCGGCCTACGGGCGCGCTGCGTCCAACGCGAAGGATCTGGGTTTCGATGCCATCGCGGTGCACGGAGCTCACGGCTATCTGATCGACTCGTTCTTGTGGAACGGCACCAATCGGCGCACCGATCGATGGGGCGGCGGTATTGGCGCACGCAGCGAGTTCGCCGCTGAAGTGGTGCGTGCCATCCGCCGCGCAGTGGGACCGGCCATGCCCATTTCGTTTCGCTTTTCTCAGTGGAAATTGCAAGATGCGCACGCGCGCCTGGCGCACAATCCCGCCGAGCTCGAGCAAATGTTGCAGCCCATTGCGGCGGCGGGAGTGGATATTTTCGAGGTCAGCGAGCGAAACTTTGATACGCGCGCCTTTGCGGGCTCGGATCTCGGCCTGGCGGGCTGGACTCGGCGGGTCAGCGGCTGCCTGACCATGGCGGTGGGTAGCGTGGGGTTGTCAAAGGGACTCTTCGACTCACGAGGACCCTCACCCGATTTTGCCGACAATCTGGCCGCGCTGGTCAGGCGCTTCGAGAATCAGGAGTTCGATCTTGTGGCGGTGGGCCGCATGCTCATCGCCAATCCGGATTGGGTGCGGCGCGTACGCCTGGGTCAGCCGCTGCGTGCCTTTCATCGAGGGTTGCTGACCACCCTATCATGAACACACTGACGCCTCTCCAACGCCTGGAGTACACCGAAGACATCAAGCGCCTCAAGGCAAGATACTTTCGCAGCGTCGATATGCAAGACTGGGTGGCGTTCGCCGCCGTTTTCACCGATGACGCGACACTCGAGGTCGAGCGCTCCGGTGGACCCGCCACGATCATTGGATCCGCCGCGATCGTCGCCCTGGTGCAAGAGTACCTGCGCGGCGCACGCTCCGTTCACCACGGCCACATGCCGGAAATCCACGTCGAAAGCGCTGAGCGCGCCACGGGAGTCTGGTCGATGGAAGACCGCCTGCACTGGTCCGACCACCGTTACCACGGCTTCGGGCACTATCATGAGCGATATGTTCGCACGCATGAGGGCTGGCGCATCCACTACTGCCGCCTCGTACGCATCTCGCTGGAGCACCTCCAGGCCGCGCGCCATCCGTGACGTGCGTCGCGCTCGCTAGTTGCCCGAGAAATTGGGTGGTCGGGACTCTCGGAAAGCCGCCAATGCTTCGCGCTGATCGCCGGTCGTGTGCGCCAAGGCCTGGAATGCCGCGGCCGCTTCGAGGTGTTGATCGAGACGCAGGTCGCGGGCCTGTATCAGCAAACGCTTGGTCATGCGCAGCGCCTGTGCGGGGTTCCTTGCAATTCGCAGGGCGAGCGTCCGCGCGGTCGGCAACAGCTGTTCATCGGGTACGATACGAGAGACGAGACCGCACGCAAGCGCTTCGTTGGCATCGATTGCGTCTCCCGTAAACGCCATTTCGCACGCTTTGGAAAAACCGACGACCCTGGGCAATAGCCACGCACCGCCATCGCCGGGAATCAAGGCGAGCTTGATGAAGCTTTCCGCGAACCGCGCGCTCGCGGCCGCGATGCGAATGTCGCACATGCACGCTAGGTCGCAGCCCGCCCCGACCGCCGGGCCGTTCACAGCAGCGATGATCGGCACTTCGAGCGACTGAAAAGCCAACGGAATACGCTGAATACCGCGTTTGTAGCCGTGTGGCGTGTCCGCCGGGTCGCCGCCACCGAGTTCACCCGGCTGCCCGAGTTTGCGCAGATTGCCGCCTGAACTGAAGCCCCGGCCCGCGCCGGTGAGAATGGCGGCGCGGATGGAACGATCCGTGTTCAAGCGATCGAGGGCCGTAGTCAACGCATCGACCATGTCGGTGTCCGAGATGGGATTGCGCAACTCTGGATTGTTCAACGTAAGGATGGCCACCGCCTCGGCTACCTCGAACAAGACTAGATCGGTCATCGTACGCTCCTTCAGCGCAATCCCAAGCCGCGCGCAATGATGCCGCGCAGAATTTCCCGTGTTCCGCCCGCAGCGAAAAGGAGGGAGTATGAAGTATCGTGTACGCGAGCACAGCCGCGTAGTGTGAGTCGGTGCCGACCGAATTATCGGTTCCGGTGAGACCGCGCGCGATCTCAGGGATCTCCTGTTCGAAGATTGCACCGGCATCCTTTACCAGCGCCGCATGTAGGGCTGGATCCTCGCCCGACTGCAGGGCGCCGGCGACCGCACGGGACATTCTGCGCAGGATGATGAGATGCGATGCCACACGACCAATCGCCAATGCCGCTCGCTCCGAGGGCGCGCTCCCGCAAACACGCACCAGCTCGGCATAGAGCGTAAATGTGGATAGAAAGCGCTCGGGCCCGCTGCGCTCTAGCACCAGCTCGCTCATGACCTGCTCCCAGCCCCTGCCCTCCGTGCCGAGCAGTGCTCGCGCCGGCAGGAGGACGTCATCAAAGACCACTTCATTGAGGTGGTGCTCGCCGCTCGGCAGGTAGATGGGTTTGACGCCTATCCCGGGCGTCGAGAGGTCGACGATAAACTGGCTGAGCCCCGCGCGGCGGTCTTCGGCAGCGGTGTCCGTGCGAGCAAGAAGACTCATGTAATGCGACAAATGCGCGTTTGTGGTCCATAATTTCGTGCCGCTGATGCGATAGCCGTCCTGTGTTCGCACCGCCCGCGTCTGCACGGCAGCGAGATCCGAACCCACATCAGGTTCGCTCATGCCGATGCAAAAATAGCACTCGCCGCGGGCGATCCGCGGGAGAATGTCCAGACACTGGCGCTCTGTGCCGAATCTCTGCAGTGTCGGACCGCTCTGCCGATCGGCGATCCAATGCGCCGCGACCGGCGCCCCGGCCGCCAGGAGCTCCTCGAGCACGACATGGCGCTCGAGCGCGCTGCGCCCTGCTCCGCCGTAGCGCTTGGGCCAGGTCATGCCTATCCAGCCGCGCGCACCCAGGCGACGGCTGAACTGCGGATCTGCGCCGTTCCAACTCTGCGCGCGCTCCAACGGTGACCGGTGCGCCAGCTCGTCCTCGAGGAATGCGCGTACCTCCTGGCGCAGATCCTCCGCTGCGGCGGACTTTGGGGGTACGGCAGGGGACAACGGGTCTCTCACCTTAGATCGCCGTGATCGCAGACCAGAGAGCTGAACCGCCTGCGGCGGCGAGCTGCCGTCCGAGCGCGATCGCCCAGGCGCTCTCGCTTCCGAACTCCTCACGCCATGACCACAGCCTGTGCGTCAAGGTGTGCAACGGATGTTCGCGAGTGAAGCCAATGGCGCCCACCACTTGGTGCGCCGCGGCCGCGATCGCGCCGGCAGCTTCGCCGGCGCGCATCTTGGCGGCGCCGATCGGCCGATCACTCAGGCTATTCGCCGCGCCTTCTACGGCCAGCTCCGCGGCTGCGCAGCCGGCGGCGGCATGCGTGGCCATGAAGGCCAGCAGTTGCTGCACGGCCTGGAACTCTCCGATGGCTCGCCCGAACTGGCGTCGCTCCTGGGCGTGACGGAGCGTCAGGGTCAGCGCCGACCGGCCAGCGCCCCCAATTTGAACGCTGCGCAGCGCCGCACCGAGTAGCACCACGGGGCGGGGGCCGCAGCTCTGTGGCACGGGCGCAAGGCGGTCCGCGGGGATTACACAATCGAATTTGCAATGATCGCGCGGCTCCCCCGCCGCGTTGATGCCCGGGAGTGAGGCGAACCGTCCATGACTGCAACGGACCAGATACAGCTGCGCTCGATGTACGGCTACCCCGACGATGTCGCATGACCGGCCCCAGGGGACAGCGCGCGCTTCGCCGAACAAGCGCCAACCGCCGCTGGCGCGCTCAAGCTGCAGCGGCTGCTCCGCGAGGGCCAGGGCATGGTCCAACGAGGGCTCGAGTCCGGCAGCGACCAGCAACCAGTTAGCCGCCATGGTTTCGACGAGCGGGAAAGGCAAGGCGTTGGCGGCCGCTAGGCGTGCGACATTAAACCCATTTCTCATCCCCGCCCCGCCGTGCCGCTCCTCGAGCATGGCGCAGGTCAACCCCGCTTCCTGAATTTCATTCCAGCCGTCAGCATCGTAGCCGGCCTCGCCGAGAGGCTCCCTGCGTCGCGCGTTGTTCTGGACACGACCGTGGCGCACGAACAAGCGCGTGGCGCTTGCCTCGATGATGGCGTCGACGTCCGCCTCGACCTGCGACTTCATGGAGGTGATTGCGGCACGAAGACGAAGTCCGTGATTCTTCCCTGGCGTTCATCGGAGAATTTCGCGGTGACCCGCACGCGCGCCATGAGTTTCTTCGCAGCCACATCGATGTCGCCCAAGTCGACTCCTTCGACGCGATTCAAGATTGCGGTGTCGGCGCCGTCCAAGGTCACATAGCCGATTACGAACGGTGGCGGCGGAAGCCCGGGAAACTGAGTGGCGACGATCGTGAAGATCTCCAGGACACCGCCGGGTCCCGTATGGATCCAGCCTTGAGTCTCCACGAAGCAGGCGTCGCAGAACGAACGCGCCGGTACCAGCACCCGGCCGCACTTCGCGCACTGCGTGCCGTAGATGCGCGCCTCGTGCCGCAGGGCATTAAAGAAGCGGCTTGCCGTCGCGCCGGCAAAATAGTTGTATTGAAAATTCCAAAGCCCGGGAATCGTAATTAGGTCATTGTCAGCCATGGTCATCTCTCATGGGCGCTCGCTCCCCAGCACGACACACGTCGAAAACTGGGTTGCTCCGCCTTGGCCCGTGGCAACTGCGCGCCGGATTCCGTCCTGTTGGCGCAGTCCAGCCATACCGCGCACTTGCAGCGCGCACTCCGCGATGCGGATGAGCGCAGTTGCGCTAACTGGGTTCGCCGCCTGAGGCCCGCCGGATGGATTGACCGCTACCCGCGCGGTCCCGGCAATCAGCGTGTCGGCAAAGCGCGGACCCGATCGCGCCTCGCAGAGCCGCAATGCCAAATACGCCATCGCTTCGGCACTCGCGAATGGCGCCTGGATCTCCACGCAATCTATTTGTTCCGCCGGACGGGTGATCCCCGCTTGCGAGTAAGCTTTTTCGGCGGAGCGGATCAAGGTGTGGAGATCCACGAGTGATCCTTGAGGTCGGCGCATGCGATCGCCCATCGCATAGGTATCGGTCAGCCCGGCCGCGCCCTGAATCCACGCCACCTTGCGCTTCCCGACGAGCGGTTGCGCCATGAGGACGGCGACGCACGCGCCTTCGCTCATGGGGCAAGCCTCCAGCGCGTGTATCGGCCAGGCGAGAATGGGCGATGCGAGCACATCCGCTGCGGTGAACAACCGGGGTCGATCCAGGGTGTCGTTGAGTTGCGCGGACTTGGAGTTTTTGGCGGCGAGGCCCGCCCAGTGATCTACCGTGAAGCCCTGCTCCTGCATCAGCATGGTCGCGCGCATCGCGACCATCGAAATGGTACTGAGGCTGATATCCTTCTCATAAATCGGATCAAAGATTGAATTGAAGACCTTTTGCGAGGTGGTCGCGTGGCCCATGCGCTCGAGCGCAACCACCAATGCCGCATCGCATCGACCCGCACGCAGCCAGGACGTTGCGGCCAACAGCGCCGAAGATCCCGTGGCTCCGCCGGTATTGACCCGAAAATAAGGAGTCCCAGGACGTACGATCGACGACAGATCGATGTGATTGACACCCGCAAGCGCATCCGGGGCCACACCGCCCACGATCAATCCGATGGCGTCCAAATCGATGTCGGCATCGCGCAAAGCGCGAAGGACGGCCTGGCGTACCAGCTCGGCGCCGCTCAATTCGGCGTGACGCCGTAGGTACTTCGTTTGCCCGACACCGGCGATGGCGACGGCCCGGCTCATGCAGCCTCTAAAACCACGGCATGCGCGATCTGCGCGCCGGCCGGCGAGACGCCCAGGGCCATGGCGCGCTGCCGATCGGCGAGCTGCACGTCGCCGGCCTGGCCGGTAAGCTGTAGATAGCACTCGATGAAGTTCAAAAGTCCCACCGTCGGAAAGCACCAGCCGCTCTCGCCACCGCCGGATGGATTGATGTGCGCAAGGCTCGCGTACATCTCGAAGGCTTCCCCGGGTGCCGCGAGGTCGAGCACTTCAAGCGCCAGCGCCTCATCGGGCACAGTCGGCCCGGGTAGTTGCAATAGGTGCATTTGCTCAATCGTGGTCCGGCTCGCGGCGAGCCCTCGCGACACCGCTTCGCGCAACGCCCGCATGGCGCCGAGCTTTCGGCTTCCCAGCTCCCCGGACTCGGCCGAATGGCCCACGCCCGTGATGCAGACGGGCGATTCCTGGCGACCCAGGATCACGGCGGCGGCAACGTCCGCGAAGCGCGGCGCCTCCGAGGCGTGTAGGGGAAACTCCACGCGGGGGCGCACGTTCGCTTGAACCGAGCGCGAATTGCGGCCCGCCCGCCCGGCCCGCGCTGCCACTGCACGTTGACGCGATTCGCGGCATTCCCCGTGGCGTGCGATCCATTCCGACAGACGCAGCGACGAGATCGAGAGTTCGTCCAGCGCAAACGGCTGCAGCATGAATGGATCGAGCATTGCACGCGACGTGTGCTCATGGTCGCCCTCGCTCGCGCGACCCCAGGCGGCGACAATGGATAGCTCCGCTTCCCCCGCCTCGATCTGCGCGCTCCCCAGCGAAACGGCGGCGAGCCCATCTTCGGCGAGACGAATCTCCTCTTTCAGATAGGCGCCGGCCGCAGGCGCCGTCACCATGCTCGAGAGGGAGCGACCATCGACGAGGTCATGCGCAGACAGCACCACGGAATCGATCTCTCCGATGTGGCGCCGACTGTCCTCGAGGGCCGCGCTTACCGCCTGATAAATAAGTTCGGGCAGGCTGAACTGCATATCGGCCCAACCCATTCGTAACCCAGCGCCATGCACGAAGCATCGCGGCACGCAATGGGGCCTCACGTGGCGCCCACTCGACGCACCTCGCCGCTCCAGAAGGGCTCGCGCAATAACTTGCGGTTGAGCTTGCCCACGGGCGTACGAGGCAATACCTCGCTGCGAATAATGACGCGCGACGGCCGCTTCAAATCGCCCAGGCGTTTCGCGCAAATTGCGATGACATCCGCTTCGGTCAAGCGGCCATGGTCGTACAAGACCACGATGGCCACGGGAGTCTCGCCCCACCGGGGATGGGGTGCGCTGACCACCGCAACTTCACGCACATCCGCATGGTCCGAAATGGCCAATTCGAGCTCGGCGGGCCAGATATTGAGGCCGCCGGAGATGATGAGATCGTCCTTGCGATCGACGAGATAGACGTAGCCATTTTCATCGATACGGCCGATATCTCCCGTGAGTATCCAGCCGTCGATTAGCCGTTCCGCGGTCAATCTTGGCTCATTCCAGATCTGGTTAATCTGCCCATCGGTTTGAACCGCAAGCTCCCCTACCGTGTTTTCAGGGACGGTATCATTGTTTTCATCGCGAACTTCCAGGCGCGCGAAGGGCATGGGACGCCCGACCGACAGGAGCGGCTCTGAGCCCGGAACTTTCTGAAACCATTCTCGTGGCGTCATCCAGACGACCGGTGTCGCCTCGGTCTGTCCATAGAATTGATGAATGACATCCCCCAACAGGCCGCGCGCGGCCAACGCAGTTTGGGGCCGTATCGGAGCACCGGCAATCACGAGGGCTTTGATCTTGCCGGGTTTGAACGTCATTTCGCCGCTCACAGCCAGCATGTCGCTCACGATGGTCGGTACGGCGAAGCAATACCCACCGTGTTCCGCAAGCAAATCCAATGCGCGGCGCGGCTCGAATTTCGGCTCGAGAATGTTGTAACCCCCTGAACTCCACATCGGCAGGAATAGATAGCCGGACCCATGGGAGATCGGCGCAACGTGTAGACACGCGTCACCCTGCTCGATTGGCGGAAGGCGATAGGTCCAGTCGCGCGCCGTATTCATCCAGGCCCGATGAGTGAAAGACATCCCTTTCGGTATTCCAGAGGTGCCCCCGGAATGCCGAATAATATAGATGTCGTCGATCGAGACGGGCGGATCCGGATCGGTCTCGGGAAAGGCCTGAAGCCAGCCCTCATAGTCCGGGCCGCGCACGACAAGGTGCTCGAGCGCGGGTGCGAGGGCACGTAGCCCCGAGACTTCATGCAAGTATCGCTCGGAGACGACCAGCGCGCGACAATCGGTATTTTGCACCATCCGCGCGTGCGCCTCTGGAGCGCTGTGTTTGTATAACGGCACGCGCACCAGATTCGCAGCCGCGGTTCCCAAGAAGAAGTCGGCGGCTTCCAGGGAATTGTCCTCCAGCACGGCGACGCGGTCTCCAGGACGTAAGCCGAGCTGCAACAGTGCATTGGCAAGTCTCAAGCCGCGGCGCCAAGACTGCTCGAACGTCAGGCGTCGTTCGCCGGCGATGAGGGCAATCCGGTTGGCGTTCCAGCGGGCGGACCGGCGCATCGCTTCTCGCACGTCGAGCATATCCGCCATTCCCCCGCAGGACAGAACGATGTTATTAACCGGCCCCCACGTTGTCAACGCCCACGTTGACAACATTACAGTGCGTCGCTGCCTGCGGCAATCGGTTTGCCGCAGGTTCGCTCAATCTAAATCCGCGAAATTGTCCGGGCGCACCGCGCAGGCGACGAACTCCGGCTGAAACGTCAAGCATGCGCCGTGGAGGTGCTTAAGATCGCTGGCTCGATGGACTTGCGCCGTCGCCAGGCGCCGCCCACGATACACCAGCAGGCTACGTCGTAAGACGAGCGCCGCCTCCCGTAGATCGGCATTATCCGCGATGGTGGCCGGCCACTTCGCCTGGCCTGTCGTTTCATGGCCTCGCAACATTAGGGGCGCATCGATGAGGTTCTTTCGGAAAGCGGTCCGCCCGTGCGGCGACCTCGGTGATGAAGGTGCGATCATGAGATATCGTCACCGTGAAGTCGTGAACATTGTCGCAGACCCGGCCGATGACCCGCCCCGGCGCGCAACGCAGCGTCACGGTGCGCCGGAAGCGCGGTGCCGTCTCCCCTTGTTCGGTTGGCAGCACTTCCGTCCCCTTAATCGCAGCAACAACGCACCCTCTCGATGACGAAGCCGATTACCGCCGGCCCCGGCTGCAAACGATCCTGTACGAGGGTTTCAGGCAGCCACGGTGGCTTTGGCAGCCGCCGCTTCCACCATCGGTATGACGCGTTCCTTCACGAGTCGCATCGAGGCCTGGCAGTTCTCGTTGGGCAGTCCGCCCACACTCGACCACAGCACGAACTCGTCGATCCCGAGGCGGTCGCGCAGATCGATGAGGTATTCGGCGCAGCCCTCGGGGTCGGACGCACATACCGCGCCAAATTCGCTCAGCCTCTCGAACTCTAGATACCCTTCCTTCATGGAGCGAATGTTCTCCGCCATGGCAAGTTCGTATCCCTTAACGATGACTTCCTCTTTCTTGGCACCCAACTGGTGACCGCTAACCTTCCTGTAGAACCAGGTCACGTACGCGCCAAACGTCGCCTTGGCGCGGGCTCTATCGGCATCGCAGTAAAGCGGCACCAGCATCATGCGCTTTGCCGCCTTGGGGTCGCGACCGGTCTTTTTGCATTGCGCCTCGTATAGAGCGATCTGCTCGGCAAGCTTCTCGCGCCACACTTCCCGATAGATTCGATAGGAGAACGGCGTCGCCATCTGAATGTTGTAGCCGGCATCGGCGCTCGCAAGAAAGCTGTCCGGTGAGACACACGCCATCCAAACGGGGGGATGCGGCCTCTGCACGGGCTTAGGCAACACTTCGACCGGCTCGGGTATTTTCCAGAACGTGCCGTTGTAGGAAATCTTCTCGTCGGTCCACGCTTTCAGGATGATGTCCAAGCCCTCGTTGAACATCTGTCGGCTCTGCTCCATCTGCAGACCGAGACCGACGAATTCATGCGGTTGATAAGCGCGGCCCACGCCGAAGTCGAGTCGACCATGGGAAAGAACATCCACGAGACCGAAATCCCCCGCGGTGCGCAAGGGGTGGTTGAATGGAATGACCACGACACCGGTGCCGATGCGAATGCGCGAAGTCACACGCGCGATAGCGGCAGCGAGCACCTGTGTGGAGGTCACGATGCCGTACGTAGAGAAAAGATGCTCCGCAATCCAAATCGAGTCGTAGCCGAGCTCCTCGGCGAGTCGGAACTGGCTGAAATGCTCATCCAGCGTTTCGACGACGACCCGCTGATCCGGAATCTGACTAAGGCTGAACATTCCCCAACGCATCGCCTCTCCTCCGTCGCGGGCACTGCCGCGCACCGTGAACCGGATCCATGCTTGTGTTACTTTCGGCAATTGACGCGGCATTGTCAATAGCGCGCTACATATTGTATTAGTGCAATGTCGCAGAACGCCGTGTGCCCTCCGCAGCAGGAGTCCAAGCCATGAAGTTGCAAAAGCCACATCGAGACTCGGGGGACCGATCTCCCGTGATTCGCGACGTGCCGGCGGTCACACGGGCGCTCAAGATCTTGCGCTTTCTGGCGAGAAGCAGGCATCCCATGGGCGTCGCGCCGCTTGCCCGAGAACTGGGGATGATTCCGAGCACTTGCCTGCATATTGTCCGCGTATTGCTGGACAATGGCATGTTGAATTTCAATGCGCAAAGCAAGCGCTACTCGCTCGGTCCGGGCGTGGTCGCATTGGCCACGGCCTATTCGCAACTCAACCCGCTCGTGCAGGCGGCGCACTCTCACATGCAAGTCCTGTCGCGCATGCACGATTGCGCGTTCGCGGCAATTGAGGAAAGCGGACCGGATCATTACATCGTGGTGGCCGCCACCGAACCCTCCCCTGGACTCTCCATACGGCTGTCTCTAGGCTCACGTTTCCCCATCCTCATTAGTGCCGCGGGACTGTGTTTTGCCGCGTTTAACGATATGACCCCGGCCCAGCTCAAAAATGGCTTCGCGAAATTGCGATCGGACAACTTACCGGTCTTCGCAAGCTGGCTTAAGCAGGTGGAACGGGTCCGCGCGACGGGTTATGCAGTCGACCAGGGTCAATATATGCGCGGACTCGCGGTGATTGCGGTGCCGATTTTTCGCGACGGCGGCCACATGATGGGCGCGTTGTGTGCGGTTGGGCTATGCGAGCAGCTTTCGGGCGCGCGCATTCTCGCGTTGAGCACAAGTCTCCGCCAAGCGGTGCGTGACATGAGCCGGGAGATGGATGGCGATGCCTTCATCGACCGCCCTGTGGATCGCGATGGCGGCTCCGGGCCGGTGAAAATGGCGCATCGCCGGCGCAAAGGCACAGATCCAGGCTGCGGTTAGGAGCGCAACGACGGCCACGATGGCGGCGCGTCGGCTCATGTCCTGCAGAGCCCGGCAATTCTTTCGGCCACCAAAGCGCCGTCCCCGGCTGCAGTCACGAGCGAACCCCCGAAGCCATGGCGCGCTGCACCGATGGCATGGACACCGCGCAGGGAACTTTGAAGGCTACCATCCACACACACGAGTCCTTCCTGCGTGCGCTCGACCGAGGTGGGCAACCATCCCGCATTCGGCATCGTGCCCAAAAATGGGAATATGCCGAAACACGGCAGATCGGACGTTTCGCCGCTCTTTACGTTCCGGATCCGGGCGCCGTCGACCCCGTCATCGCCCATGACGGTTTCTACGATCGAGTCCCAACGGAACCTCAGATTGGCGCATTTGGATGCAGCTTCGATGTAGGCCTGCCGCGCACGCAGCCTGCCGCGCACGACGACCTCGACGTGCGCTGCAACGCGGGCAAGCTCAAGAGCCTCCTGTAAGGCACTATCGCCACCCCCGATGACGACGACGGCGCGGCCGCGGAACAGCGGACCGTCGCAGGTGGCGCACTGCGATATGCCATGACCTTCCTTGCCGGCGACGCCTGGCACTCTGAGCGGGCGAAGCGAGGCGCCGGTCGCGATGACGACGTGGCGCGCACGCAGCACCCATTGAATGGTCTGCACCTCAATCAACGCACCGTCCACGCTCAGGGAGGTGACCTCATCCTCGGCGATCGACGCGCCCGCGAGGCGTGCTGATGAAACCAGCGTTGCAGCTAAGTTGGTACCCGATAAAGGTGCGATCGTCGGAAACTCGTGGATCTCACCGACGGTTGCGACCTGGCCGCCAAATATGCCGTTTCGCTCGATGAGGCCGACGATGAGCCCATGGCGCGCCCCGTGCCAGGCGGCGGTCAACCCGGCGATGCCCCCACCCACCACGAGCATGTCGAAGCCTTTCCGCCGCCGAAAGGCGGTTCCTGGTGCCGTTGCCACGGTAGCGTTCCAATAGGAGGTAGATTGCGCTAAGGTTACTCTAGTACAATTTATATTGTGTACAAACAATATGGGAGCGATATGAGCCGCGAATGTGACGGCCACTACGAGGTGGTGTGGCCTAAAAGCGAGAGGATGTCGGAACTCAGGCCTCTGGCACCTCGCTTGCGAAGCCTTGATGGTGTAAAGGTCGCGCAGTTATGGGACTTTCTTTTCCGCGGTGACGAGGTGTTCGACGCGCTCGAGGACGCGCTGCGTGAGCGGTTCCCCACGATCGATTTCGTGTCATGGCGCGAGTTCGGCAATATCCACGGCGAGGACGAGGTCCAAATCCTGGCGGACCTGCCACAACGCTTCAAAGAGCTGGGCGTCGGCGCCGCGATCTCAGGAATGGGCTGCTGAGGCAGCTGTACGCCCGCCGTGCTGCGGGCCAGTGCGATCTGCGAGCAGGCCGGCATTCCCGCGGTATCGTTAATCTGCCAGGGTTTCATGACCCAGGCGGCAACGACCTCGGTTGGACTGGGCATGCCGAATCTCTGCTATGCGATGGTGCCTGGGCATATCGACATTCAGACCAGGGTCGAATTGCGTGAAAATCTTGGCACGGTGACGCTGCAGCAGGTCATCACAGGGCTGACCCGGCAGCCCGACCCGGCCACTCAGGAACCCGAAATTACCCCGCGCGCAACCGTCTTCGCGGGTTCATATACCGAAGTGAATGAGCACTACTACGAGCGCGAATGGAGCGACGGCCTACCCATCGTGCCGCCCACCGTTGCGCGCGTCGAGTCATTCCTGCGCTTCACGGATCGGGACCCGGGCGAGATGCTCGGCATTCTTCTTCCCGACAGTCGCGCCGCCACGGTGTGGAGCGTGGCCGTGAACGGCGTCATGGCCGGATGCCGTCCCGAATACATGCCAGTCCTGACTGCGTTGGTCGAGGCGATGTCCGATCCGGAATACGGGGTGCAACACAGCGGCAACACGCCCGGATCGGAAACGCTCATTTTGCTGAACGGCCCCATGATCGGCGAGCTCGGCTTCAATTTCGAACAGGGCGCTCTACGGGATGGATTTCAGGCCAATACGTCCATCGGTCGCTTCTGGCGACTTTACCTGCGCAACATCGCCGGATTCCTGCCGCACAAAACGGACAAGGGCACATTCGGCAATACATGGCGCGTGGTTCTTGCCGAGAACGAGTCAGTTTTGAGCGAAATCGGTTGGGATCCCCACTGCGTCGACATGGGCTTCAGCGCGGGTGACAATGTAGTCACCATCGGGCGCTACACCGGCGGCAACGTGATGTCGGGCGTGGGTGGATCCACTCCCGAGGAGATGCTGCCCTATATCGCCGATGCCGTGGCCCGCCAAATTACCTGGCAGGTGGTATTCACCGTCGGCCTGGCGAATGGCATGTTGCGCCCCTTGGTGCTCTTGACGCCCATCATCGCGCGGCAAATCGCCAAGGCCGGCTGGTCGAAGAACGATGTCAAGCGCTTTCTGTTCGAGCACGCGCGTATGTCGGCCGCGCAATTCAATCGCTATCTGAACTTCGGCGACTGGGTGAACCCCGGCCCATGGAATATCGAGGATCATGTGCGCTTGCGCAAGGCGCCGTCCTTTTTTTATGAATCCGACGACCCGAACCGACTCGTGCCGATCGTCTTTGAACCCGATGACTTCATGCTCGCCGTCACGGGCGATGTGCTGCGGACGAATGCCTACGCATTCGCACCGAACGGCAATTTGGGATTTCCAGTCGCAAAGAAAATTCATCTGCCTAAGCGATGGCACGAACTGCTGGCCGAGACGCGTTTGCACAAACGTCGCCTCTGATGGCGGCGGCCGCCACCATATTCTCTCCATACAATGCGCATTGCGAGTTGACAACGTGGCCGCCGCAGTGTTTACTCGCTTCGCGGTCGCCAGTACAACAGCGGCAATTATTCGCGGTGTCGCATGGACCCATCGAACATTCCAGATCACGTCCCGCACGGACTGGTCGTCAACTTCGATTACAGGGCGGCCACCACGGGAGGCTCCGACCCGTACGCCGCCATGCTGCGGCTGGCGGAGTCCGGCGCGCCGCCATTGTTCTACACGCCCGCGTACGGCGGCCATTGGGTGGCCCGAACCTATGATCTGGTGAGCGAGATATTTCGAGACTACCGCCGCTTCGGCACCTACCCCAGCTTCATACCACCCAATCCGAATCAGCCGGCGCTGATCCCCATCCAGATCGACCCGCCGGACCACACGCGTTACCGCCGGCTGCTGGGTCCTCTGTTCTCGCCGGGCGCGGCTTCGCGGCTCGAAGATCAAGTGCGCCGCATCGCGGTGGAGCTGATTTCGCCCATCGCGAAGAGGCGCTCCTGCGAGTTCGTCAGCGAATATGCCCGGCTGTTTCCGCAATATGTGTTTCTGCGACTCATGGGGATGCCCACTGACCACGTCGAGGAATTTGTCGGCTGGGTAAAGGATTTTCTTACCGGCACACCCTCGCAAAAGGCCGATGCCGGCAAGATAATCAGCGGCTTCATCGCGCGATTCATCGATGAGAAGCGCGGTCGGCCCGGGGATGATTGGGCCAGCTTTCTATCCGGTGCAGTCTCTGAAACGGGCGACTCCGCGCTGACCCGGGAAGAGATCATTAATATCTCTTACCTGCTCTTTCTGGCGGGCTTGGACACGGCGACGAATGCGCACGCTCATGCCTGGCGTTACTTCGCGCAGAACCCGGCGGTGCAATCCGAGCTTCGGGAAAATCCCGAACGCATACCCTCCGCGATGGAGGAGTTGTTGCGAGTCAACGCGATCACCAACAATAGCCGCAAAGTGCGGGAAGACATGGAATTTCACGGTACGCAGCTCAAGCGCGGAGAGGCCATTCTGCTTCTCGTGGCCCTGGCGAATCGTGACCCCGAACATTTCGATGGACCGGACGAGGTGCGCTTGAATCGGGAAGACAATGTACACGTGACGTTCGGCGCGGGGATTCACCGATGCCTGGGCTCGAATCTTGCCCGCATGGAACTGCGCGTATCGCTCGAGGAATGGCAGCGCCTTTTGCCGCCCTTCACGCTGGCGGACGGTGCTGACATTCACGCTATCGGCGGTGTCACGATGGGCATCGATCGGCTGCCGCTGGTGTGGGCGTAGTTTCAAGCCGCCGCACCTCTCCGAGGCGGCCAGAGCTGGTCGGATTCGCCGCCTCCTAGCACGGTAATGGCGCGCTCCGGGCACGCTCGGGCCCCGCGCAAGGCAAGCGCCTCGAGTTCCTGGGGTATCGCGCCGCAGACGAGTAATACCTTCCCTTCAACCTCGTCGGTCGAATAGACCCCTTTTGCGACGGCCTGGCAGCGCGCATGACCCACACAGCGAGACAGATCGACGATGACCCTCATGACTCAACCCTGCGCCGCCCTTGTGAATAGTGCCGCGGCATTGGCATTCAGGATGGCCGCGCAATTTTCGTCGTCCATATCCAGGACTTCGATGCTCTTGAGCGGTGTCCTGTCCAGAATGACGTAGGGATAGTCAGTGCCGATCACGATTTGCGAAGCACCGAACTGTTCGACCAGGAAGCGCAATGCAATGGGGCTGTACACGAGTGAGTCAAAAAACAAGCGCCGTGCCAGCTCGACCGGTGCCGCACCCGTCGCATCCCTCAACGCCGGCATGAAGCTCCATGCGTGCTGTAGCCGGGGCAGAATCTGCGCGAATGCCCCTCCACCGTGGCTAAAGATGAGTTTGAGCCGCGGGTGTCGAGCGAGCATTCCGCTGGTCATTAGCGAGGCAATCGCCAGCGCGGTTTCGCAGGGAAAGGCGATGATCTGCTCCATACCCGACGGCCCGATCACTTGATCGCGTCCCGCCGCACGCAGTGGATGGACGAAGATTACGGCACCCGCCGCTTCTGCCGCAGCAAAAAAGGGCTCGAACCGGGGGTCGCCGATCGGTCTGCCACCCACGTTGGTGCCGATCTCCACGCCGTCGAGGCCGAGCACGGCCAGCGCGTGATGAAGTTCGCGAACGGCGACTTCGGGACACTGTAGCGGCACCATGCCCAATCCGCGGAAGCGGTGCGGGTCGGATGCCACGATCGCCGCGATCTCGCCGTTGATACAACGGCCGAGGACGGCGGCGTCCTCGGGTGAAAACCAGTAGGACAAAAGCTCCGGCATCGGCGAGAGTACCTGAGTGGCGATGCCCATTTCCGTCATGTCACGCACCCGCCGCTCAGCGCTCCAGGACGAGTCCTCGATCTCCCGAAAGACCTTCCCCCCGATCACGACTTGCGCGCAGCAAGGGCGATGGTGATGGATGGCCGGCCATGCGATCTCGTGGCCCCCGCCCGAATAGGGAGGAATGGCCGCGGGGACCACATGGGTATGCACGTCGATCGGGCCGCTGAGCCGAGTCATGGGCGTCCAATAGGCGTCGGCCTCATCCCCTGAGGAGCTCGATGTTACCGACATCAGCCGTGGGTGCGTAGCGCGGTGCGTCCCAGTAATCCACGTTCTCAGGGGTCGCCAGCAGCAGTCTCGGCTTACGGGCTCCGTGTTCGGGGAACTCCTCCATACCAAAACTGTATTCCACGGTCATGCCATCGGGATCATGAAAATATAGGAATATGCTCCCCGACGGCGGATGGCGGCCCGGTCCCCACGCGATGCGTACGCCCTTCTTTGTAAATCGACCGATTGCGCATCCGATGTCGTCGATGTCGGATACCATGAAGTTGACGTGGTTGAACCCTTTGCGCGGAGAGTTCTCAAGCCCGAATGTATGATGATACGGATTGGGGAAACAGCGGTAGAATTTGACGTACCCTTCGATAATGTCCGAGACCTTGAAACCGAGAACATTCTCGTGAAACGCGGTGGCGGCTTCGTACTGATCGGTTTTCAAGATGGTGTGCCCCAGACGGGCGATCTTGGCAACCGTGGGCTTGAACGGCGAGCCGCCATAGTCGCCCATGCTGCTATAGAACTCATAGGTGCCGCCGGTCGAGGGTTCGCTGATTCTGAAACTGGTCCCCTGGTGCAACCGCTTGCACTCTTCGGCAGAGACATTCATGATTTTTAATCCCGCATCGGTCAGTCGCGCGCGCAGGATTTCGAGATTCTCCTCATTTTCGAGCTCCCACCCGATGCGCTTGAGACCGGGCTCCGCGGCCTTGTGCAAAATGATGTTGTGATGATCGGTACTGCAACGGAAGTAAAGCTGCTGTTCGTCGGCGCCCGTTGGCTCAAGGCCCAGAACATCCGGCCCGTAAAATTCCGCCGACCGTTGCAAATCCGTGACGTTGAGAGCGAGATAGCCTAACTTTGCATATCGCACCATGACGATCTCCATTTGGATACATATCTACAAGTCTCCAGCTGCCCCACAGCCACGACTCGCAGCTATCTCTGCGCTATGGGCAGAAACACGATCAAACCATCCAGTTCGGGACTTACCTGAATTTGACACGAGAGCCGGGAATTGGGCTTCGGATCGATGGCAAACTCCAGCATGTCCTTTTCGTTCGCACCGGGAGGCCCGACGCGCTCGGTCCAAGCTTCATCGACGTAGACATGGCATGTGCCGCAAGAGCACGCTCCTCCGCAATCCGCATCGATACCAGGAATGCCGTCGCGCCGGGCCCCTTCCATCACCGAGAACCCCGCGGGCAAGTTCGCTTCATGCACAGCGCCATTGGACTCTATATACGTCACTTTCGGCATTCTTCACTCGAACTCTGAAACATGTTCATCGAGCCCAATACGGTAGAGACTGCCCCCTACAGCATGGTGCTTCCTCCATTGATGCTGATCACCTGACCGGTGATGAAACCCGCCTCCTGTGTGCCCAGGTAACTGATCAGCGAGGCGACTTCGCTCACTTCGGCGCCACGACCCTTTGGGATCATGCGAAAATATTTGTCGATCTTGCCGTCCGGATCACTGACGTACTCGCCTTTGTCCATTCCGCCACGAATCATCTTCTTGACCCAGGGGGTCTCCACGGTGGTCGGTGCAACGGTATTGACGGTGATGTCCTGCCTCGCAAATTCCCGGGCGAGCCCCGTGGTCAGGGCGTGGACGCCGCCTTTGGCCGCGTTGTACGCGGCGTGGTTATCCAGCCCATTACGGACGGAGTCCGCACCCATATTGATGATGCGACCGTAGTTCGCCTTCAGCATATGAGGGAGCGCCTTGTGGCAGCACCATATGGTCGTCCATAAGTTGCGTGCGATGGTTTGCGTCAAAGACTTTGCGTCGTGATCGAGAAAGGGCCGTATACCTCCACCACCGGCGTTGTTGACCAAGATGTCGATTCGGCCCCAGCGTCGCATGGCCTCGGCCATCAACGAATCAACCACGCCCTCGGATGCCAGGTCGCCGGTGAACACTTCGCTTTGCACGCCCTGGCCGCGCACCAGCACGGCGGTCGCTTCCACGCCATCGTCAATGTCGGCGACCAGCACGTGAGCCCCATCTTCGGCCAGGCGCAGTGCGATACCCCGACCGATGCCTCCTGCGCCGCCCTGCCCCGAGCCTGCGCCCGTGACAATTGCCACCCGACCTAAGTGTGGTTTCGGCTCAGCCAATTCGCTACCCCCGCCGCCTTGCCCGCGCCCCGAGACCCCCTGGCGGCCGCGGCAATTTGAGCGTTGAGGCTACCGTTGCGGCTGTTAAATTGTCAATACACCACCACCATTGCACCTGCGCAATTTCATCCACATATCATGCTTCGGGTCCACCCGGCCGGTTGCGCAGCCGCATTCCGAGCGTCAGTCCGCCGTCGATGGCAACCTCGGCGCCGGTCACAAAACTTGAGGCGTCGCTCACCAGGTAAAGACACGATTGTGCAATCTCCAATGGCTCGGCCGCGCGGCGCATGGGCATGTAATCGAATAAGGAGAGGGTCGTGAGCTCGGCGGCCGGCCGGCCGGTGGGATTCAGCATCGCGGTGTTGACCGGCCCCGGATGGATGGAATTGCAGCGAACACCGGACGCACCCAGCTCTTGCGCCGCCACCTTGGTCAATCCGCGAACGCCCCACTTGCTCGAGGCATAGGCCGCCATCGAGTTGCTGCCCTGCAGCCCTTCACTCGATGAAAAATTGACAATACTCCCACGTTTCGCCTTGACCATGACACGCGCCGCATGTTTGATGCCCAAAAAGGTACCGACAAGATTGACGCGGAGCACCCTGTCGAATTGTGCGCGGTCAAAAGACAAGATGGCGTCGGTGATCAAGATTCCGGCACAATTGACCAGCGCATCTATTCTGCCGTAAAGGTTCACGGTTTCCGCGACTAATTTCTCCCACGCGGGCTCATCCGCTACGTCGTGGCGGCGAAAGCTGACTTTGGGGCCGAGTTGCGCGGCCAGATCCTGTCCCTCCGACTCGAGCATATCGGCGATCACCACCGTCGCTCCCTGCTCTGCGAACAAACGGGCTACGGCCGCACCGATGCCTCGAGCGCCTCCAGTGACAATTGCGACATGCGAGCTCAAATCGATGAGCGCATTGCCTCCGGACTTCGTTGAAGGATTGCTTCCCATGATCTGCCCCCCGATGGCATGTTCTTCCGAGCACTCTGCCGCAATCATCCATCGCCAGGCGCTGGAGACGCGAGTTGATATACAATTCATATTGCCATTGTGCAATTGCGGTTCTCCATATCGTAGCGAGGGTAACCGATGTCATTCCCGCACCCCGGGCTTGCCGACGCCTATCAGCTTGCCTATGTCACCAGTGACCTGGCGCGCGCCATCCGTCTGTTCAAATCCCGCCTCACCGTCGATGATTTTCTTACCGTAACTTTGCACCTCAACTTGACTACCCCTGCGGCCCGCGCCTCGATCAACGTCGGGGTCGCTTGGGTGGGGGACCTGCAGATTGAGCTCATTGAGCCCGTTTCCGGCGCGATACAGATCTATCGCGACGCGATCCCAAGCGACCCAGCGGCCGTTGCGTTCCACCACCTCGCCATGCGTGTATCGGGCGATCTTCCCCGCTGGAATGACGCTAGGGCCGGCATCGCCGACGACCGTATAGCCATCGAGGGAGGAAGCGACGGAATGCGCTTCGCCTACGTGGACGAGCGCTCGACGCTTGGCCACTTCTTGGAATATGTGTGGATGAGCGAGCGCTTTCTCGCGCGCAATCCCTTCTGGGCTTTGCCCTCCCGCCGGCATGCGACGCCTCCTCACTCGCTTCACCCAGCGACCAAGCTCAAAGAATGATACTGAGTTTCCCCTGGGGTCTGAGTTCCTCGAGCCCGAGTATCGCCGTCTTGCGTTTGATCAGGTATTTATCCTCGACCTGCACGACTAGGTAAATACTGCGTCCCGGGTACACATCGAGTTTGTCGGCTCGCGAGCGATAGACGACAAAGGTGCAGTCAATGCGGTCTATGCCGCCTTCCTCCACGCTGACACGCACGTTCGACACGATACGCGTGGTGCGCGAATGCGGATACTCGGCGTGCGCCGTGCGTTTGAGCAGCCGAATCCCGCGCTGAACGAGTCGCACGTGGTCATCATAGATCAGAAATAGGCTTTGGCTGGGCGATCCGGCTGGATCATCGGTAGAGGGGACCAGGTATTCACCATCCTCGGTGAACAGGGAGGACCACTCATCCGTTCTCCAGCCGTCGAGCAGCGCGGCTTCGCGGCATACCAATTCCTGCGCTTGCGCAAGCGTAATCGGCATCTCGTGCTCCTTCAACTCGCGGCGCCGGTCATCATCTTGTGCCACTGGCGCCAGAACTCGCGCATTTGCTCTTCGTCGTCAGCGGCCTTTTTCGGGCTGAGCATGCCCTTCGACAAATCGTTGTACGGCAGCGTGCCGCAATTCGCGTACCCCTGCTGACATAGCTCAAGCATCTCCACGTCGTCGGGCGAGGCGAACCCCGCGGGGCCGAAAAATTCACAAAAATTCTGCAGCCTCCGATCGCGAGACATGGCGCTTTCGCCGATCGGCGCGAGCGCCCACGCGTTGATTTCCATGTAGTTCGGGCGTATCGGGTAGAAAGTGCGAATGGTGATCGCCATCAGATCGTTTACCACCAGGTTGGGAAAGATCAATGTGTTGCGGTCGACGTGCGTCACCTGCCGCCCGCGCTCCACGCCGAAGCGTGCAACGATGCGCCGCCCGATCTCCTCGACTTCCTGCTTCGACTCCTCGCCCCACCCGGGAACCCAGCGGGCGCAAGGCCGACCCCACGGTCCCTCCGTTTCAATAACCGAGTGTCCGTTGCCGAGCGAGCGCATGCCTACATTCAGCGACGGAACACCTACCAGTGTCTCGATCTTGCGCTTCTTGCTCTCGTTCATGAGAAAATCACCGTCGCGGGCGACGATGTAGTCGAAATAACTCGAATGGGTAGGGCCCGCGTGGTACCCATCGGCACTGTTTTCCAGCAGAAGCTTCCAATTGGCGGGCGTGGAGTATTCCTGCGTTCCGCTGCAGATCTCCATGCCATTCTCGCCCTGCGCCGTAATGAATTCCAACACCTCCGTGGCGTCCCCGAGATAGCTCTCGAGGCTGGGCGCCTGCGCGTCGAAGCAGACGAAAACCAGGCCGCAGTACTCGGCGAGCTGCGCAACCTCGGAGAGGTTCAGGGTCGTATCCGACTTCACCGCCGCGGAATACGTTGCGTTGCCTGGAATGTTGATGAGCTTGCCCTCATCATTGTATAGCCAGCCGTGATAGGGGCAGGGAAAAGAGCCCCTCTTGCCCGACTTCTCGCGGCAGAGCCGCGCGCCGCGATGCGAGCATGTGTTATAGAAGGCGTGCAGCTTGCCGGCGCGATCGCGATTGAATATCAAGGAGCGACCTGCAATCCTGCGGGTCACGAAGCTCCCCGGGCTCGTCACTTCGGAGACGTGCCCGAGATACAGCCAGCAATGATCGAAGATCAGCTTGCGCTCCAGCTCGAAAATGCTTTGGTCAATGAAAGCACGTCGGTCGACGCGAAAAATGCCATTTTCACAGTCGTCGATGACGATTTTGGAGACGAGATCGCGCATCTCGTGAGTGCCGATCAGATTGGTGAGTGACGTATCCATGAGACCTCGCCGGCAAGCGATGATTTAGACGGCCTTCTTGACGTCATAGTTACCGCGCATGGGACCGGCGGTGCTGGCCTGCTCACGCTCGCCGCTGTGACGCCTGAGAAATGACGTGACCACGTCGTTGAAAAGATCCGCTTTCTCCCATTGCGCCCAATGACCGCACTTCGGAAATACGTGCAGCTGCGCATTGGGGATGACTTTGAGGGGGATCAGCGCCGCGTCGAGGGGAAGGGTCCGGTCCTCCCGTCCCCAAGTGAGCAGCGTTTCGTGAGTCAAACGGTTGAGCGGCGCGCGCCAGAGCTCGTCATTGGGGTGGGTGCCAAGATTGCGCAACGGCGGCGCGGCCAGATATTCAGGACGAGTCGCTGCCGCGAACCGCTCCTGAATCAGTGACTCCGGAATGGACTTCACGTCATAGACGAGCTCACTTACGATGCCGCGCATCTTCTCGATGGTCGGTCCGTCGCCCTCATAAAAATCGAACATGCGGCGCAAGCCCTCGGTCGGCCACGGTTGGCATACCGGGATCATTCCGCCCGGCCCCATCAACACCATCTTGTTTACGCGGTCCGGCTCGCGCAGGGCCAGCGCCAAAGTCGTGCCGCCGCCGAGCGAATTGCCTACGAAACTGGCCTTCCCGATGTCGAGACGGTTCATCAGAGCAAGGATTGCATCGGCGTGCGAAGCGAACAAACCCTCGCTGCCGATTTTGTTTTCTGAAAGACCGTATCCGGGTTGATCGACCGTTAGGACCCGAAACTCCTTCGACAGTGGGCCGATATTGCGGCGCCAGTTGCTGAGGCCCGAGGCCCCCGCCCCTCCGCCATGCAACAAGAACAACGGCTCGCCCTTGCCCGCATCGTAGTAATGAATTTTTGTTCCGCCAGCGTCCGCGAACAGCCCTTTGTATTCATCTGCCATCGCAGTTCTCCGTATGGTCATGACCCTGCCGCCCGCGGGGCATCGAAGGCGGCGCACCGGACTCATGGGCCGCTGCGATCAACGGCTGGGTGAAGGGATCTTCTACCCCACTCCTATCGTTGTCAATATGTTCGCACCATTGCATATGCGCAATACGCAGAGGTACGATTGCCCTATAGGGAGGAGCTATGAGCAGCGTTCCGTCTGAATTCGAGGCGTTTGCGGGTGCGTTTCAATTTGCCTATGTGGCACGCGACGTGCGGCGCGCTGCCCGCGCATTTGAGGCTCGGTATGGCCCCGTGCCATTTCAGTTTCACGAGGTCACGGTCGCGTGCCGCACCCAGCCGGCGACCTGCTCGTTGCGGGTCGGCATCGCCTGGATCGCCGACAAGCAGATCGAATTGATCGAGCCGGTTGCGGGGGCGATTGAGCTGTACGTGCGTGCGTTGCCCGCTCACGGCGATGCGCTTGCCTTCCATCATGTGGGAGTTCGTGTGCACGGCACTCTTCAAGAATGGGACAATTGGCGCTCCGAGCTTCTGTCCCGGGGAGAACGATTGGCTCTTGAAGGCGGTTTTGCTGATACGTTGCGCTTCGCCTACTTGGATACGGCGGACCGGCTCGGCCACTACATTGAATATATTTGGCTCGGGGCGGTATTCTTGAGCGAGCAAGCCGCAACTGCCTATAGACCACACTAATTACGCTGCAATTTCGGCCGGATCGTACGGCGACGCCGTCGCGCACGTACGTGGCTCTTTCACTGGTGCATCGAATAAGCCAAATGAGCAACGCTGAGAAACCCCCTTCCAAGCCTCGGACCGCTCGGCACGTGCCCGCCGTCACGCGGGCGATTGCAATCCTGCGCTACTTGTCCAAGATCAAGGAGCCTATTGGGGTTGTGTCCCTGGCCCGCGAATTGAAGCTCATACCCAGCACGTGCCTTCATATCATCCGGATCCTTTCTCTAGAGGGACTGGTTGTATTTAATCCCGAATCCAAGCGCTACGCGCTCGGGCCAGGAGTGCTCGCGTTCGCTACCGCTTATTCGCTGCGCAACCCGTTCGTGCAGCTGGTTCGGACGCACCTCGAGGAACTCTCGAAATCGCAGAACTGCGCCTTTGCCGCAGTCGAGGAAAGTGGCCCTGATCACTATATTGTGGTCGCGGTCGCCGATCAGAATGCGGGGCTGTCGGTTCGGCTGAGCCCCGGGACGCGCTTCCCCGCTCTGGTGAGCGCGACCGGCCAGTGCTTCGCCGCTTTCAGCAATTTCACGACCGCTCAACTGAAGGAGCGTTTCGTCAAGCTCCGCTGGGACAATCCACCGACGTTCGCCGCGTGGCTCAAGCAGGTACAGCGCGCGCGCGCGCTCGGCTATGGAGTGGACGTCGGCAACTACATTCTCGGTATTTCCATCGTCGCAGTGCCGGTGTTCAATGACAGCGGCACGATACTTGGCTGTGTTGCCGCCGTGGGCCTGCGCGAGCAATTCGTCGACGCGCGGCTCGAGTCTTTGATCGAAAGCATGCGTGAGGTGGCGCGCAGGATCAACAGCGAGTTGGGCCAAGACGCGTTCTTCGACCCGCGCCACCTGTCATCGGAGCCGGCCCTGCGAGCCTCGCCGCACAAGCCGCGGGCGACCGTGAACCCGGAGAAAACCTAGTCCCTGGCGCGCGCGAGCGCACGATCGGGGCTCCCGCCGTAAGGCCGGCCGCGCGCAGTCAAAGCCGGGATGCCGGTCATAATATAGCCCATAGCCTCGAGCTGCAGTTCGTGTCGCACTCTTTCGCCTCTTCAGCTTCATGGGCTCTGGCGGGCGTAGGATCCTCCGTGGAGAGATTGTCTTACGGCAATCTTAATATGCTCTTGACAATACCTCCGTCTACGGCATTAGATACCCCCGCAGGGGATGACTGCCGCGGCGGCGGCATCCACTGCAAGAATAAATATGGGGGAGCGTCATGCGTGCAAGCAATCAATGGTACTGGAGCGTTGCGACGTGGTTAGTAACAGGAGCGGCATGCGCGCTTCCGCCCGCCGCTTTTGCTCAGGCTCAGACGCAAATGCCACCACCCGAGCAATCGTCCTCCACCGTCCAGGCTGCCGGTGCATCCAATGCGCAGTCCCTGGAGGAAATCGTGGTTACCGCGCGGAAGAAGTCGGAACGGCTGATCGACGTTCCCGCCGCGATAACGGCGGTCGACGATGAAACGCTTACGCGCTACTCGGACACGGATTTTACGGCGGTCGGCGACCTGATTCCCGATGTCAAGTTCACGCGCCAGCCGTCCGGCAATGGCGGTTCAATTGATATTCGCGGCGTGGCCGCCAACACGTCTGCCGACGACGGTGTCGAGCAGGCGGTGAGCGTCTATATCGACGGCGTGCCGACTTCCCGAGGCCGCGTGTTGGAGAACGGCCTTTTCGATCTCAATGACGTACAGGTGCTCAAGGGACCGCAGGCGCTCTATTTCGGCAAGAACAGCCCGGGGGGCGTGATCGTGGTGGATAGCAAGGGCCCCACCGATCAACTGGAAGGTTACACCAAGCTCGGCTACGAGTTCACCGCAGATCAAATGGAGGGAGAAAGCGCCGTCGGGGGGCCGATCAACGATGTCCTCGGTTTTCGCGTGGCCATAGCGGGCAACGACATGTTCGGAGGCTACGTTCACAACACGGCACCACCGATTTCCGCGGCCGACGATCCGATCACGTTCGACCGCATTCTCGGTGTCGGCATCCCCGGGGGGGCGTTCTCCTGGGGACCGCAGTCGAAGCAGGTAGCCGGACGCTTGACGTTGGTATTCACGCCGAACAGCAATTTTGACGCCGCACTCAAGTTCATGGGTTCCTCCTATCGCGACAATGGCGACCAATCTGACTCGGTTCAAATGCATTGCCCCCTCGGGTCAAATCACGCCGTGATCGAGGATCTGAGTGCCATCATCACCACAGGCGCACCCGCCCTCCTCGTCGATCCCAACAGCTATTGCGCGGGGGGCAAGTGGGTCAACGACATCGGTCAATTGCCGGCTCCCTATTTGGCGGGCTTCCCCATCAACGGTCCGAGGAGCGCCTACGACCAAGACACCTCGTATATTTCATCGCTCACGATGAATTACCGTCTGCCCGTGGTGACATTGACGTCGGTGAGCTCATATTTTCACTACGACAATATCGACACGACGTTCTCCGATGAAAGCGAGTTTTCACTCGCCGGCGGCGCGAACGACTCCGATTCAACGCAGATCGGCGAGGAACTGCGGGCGGTCACCACCTTCGATGATCCCGTCAACCTCACATCGGGGCTGTATTATGAGCACGACTCGCGGACGAACAACACGTGGAGCGACATCTTGCGCTACATTGACCCGGCCTCCGGAGACTCGGTCAATGCCGAAGGACACATGCCGAACACCGGGCACACGTATTCGGCCTTCGCTGAACTCAACTGGAAAATCACGCCGGATCTCGAGCTCGCGGGCGGCGCGCGCTACAGTGAAGAACAAAAGAGCGGCTCGGTAGGCAACACCTATATTCAGCCGGGACTGTTTCCGTTCCTCGGAGCCGCTAGGCCTGCGACATTGGCCCCGATCGACATATCGTTCCTCGAGCACAACGTCTCGCCTCAGGCGACGCTGAGCTGGCATCCGACTCACGACGTCATGATTTACGGTGGATACCGCACCGGCTTCCTCGCGGGCACGATCAGCAACCCGGGCTTGATCTCGCCTGCGGTCACCGCACAGAATTTGACGGTCCAGCCCGAAAAGGCGAAGGGCTACGAGGCTGGGATAAAGCTGCAATCGCCCGATCGCAGGCTGAGTGCCGACCTGACGGCATACGACTACACATATGACAACTTGCAGCTGACGGCATTCGATAGTGCCACCTTCACGGTGGTATCGGGAAATGCCAACGCGTCGGTTCGCGGCGCCGAGGCAAGCGCCAACTATCAGGCCACGCAGGCATTCGCATTGCACGCCTCTGCCGCCTATAACAGGGGCAGATACGGGACCTACGAGAATGCGATTTGCTGGGGCGGGCAGCCGACCGGGGGCGCGGGAAACGAAGAAGGATTTTGTCGGACCGGCGGGGCGTTCGCCGGCTTGCAAAACCTCTCCGGCCAGCAGCTCCCGCGGGCCCCTGATTGGACCGGCACGATCGGGGGGACTTGGGACAGCCCCCTGCCTTATTCGCAATTGAGGCTGTCGATGAGCGTCGATGAAGCCGCTTCGTCGAGCTATAACATCACGGCGACGAATAACCCCTATGGCGTTCAGTCCGCTTACGCCACAACGGCTGCCACCCTTGCCCTCTATAGCCCGCACCAGGGCTGGAAAGTGGCCGTGATCGGCAAGAACCTGACGGATCGCTTCTACATGAACGTGGGGTCCGAAGTGCCGCTCGCCGCGCCGGGGTCCGTCTACGGTATACCCGGCAACCCCCGCACTGTCCTTCTCGAAGGATCTTACAAGTTCTGATCAACATCGAGCATTCTGGCTGCTCATGCCCGGCGACCCGCACTACGACGTCATAATCAGCGGCGCCGGGCCGGTGGGGCTGACCACCGGGATCAACTTGGGTCGCTATGGCGTCAATTGCCTGGTGATCGAGCGCAATCCGGGTCCGGCTCCGTGGCCCAAGATGGACCGCACCAACGCGCGTTCCATGGAAATGTTTCGCAGGCTCGGACTGGCCGATAAGATTCGCGAACTTGGCTATCCGCCAGACAATCCGATGGACGTGTTCCTGGTCACGCGCCTCAGCCATCCTGCCATCACGGCCCTGCGCTATCCGTCCGTGGCCGAATGTCGCGAGCGAATCGCGAACTGCACGGATGGCTCGCAGCCTCTGGAGCCCTACCAGCTCGTCTCTCAGAACAGGCTGGAGCCGCTCCTCAGCTCTGTCGCCGAGGAAACGCCCGACGTCACCGTACGTTATGGGTGCGCGCTCGTTCGCTTCACTGCGGATGAGGATGGTGTGACGGTGAGCGCGCGCGGACAGGACGGCCGTGAACAAACCCTGCGGGGAAGTTATCTCGTGGGGTGCGACGGCGGTGTAAGCACCGTCCGCAAGCAGCTGGGTGTGAAGCTCGAGGGACAGGGGCGCATCGCGGAGATGTGCCAGGTCATTTTCGGGTCTGACGACCTCTACGATAAGATCCCCGTCGGCAAAGGACGCCATTATTCGTTCATCGACAATGGATGGGCTATCTTGGTTGCACAAGGCGACCGCAAGGAGTTCACCTTACACACCACCCTGCCGCCCGACGCAGATTTCCCGCGAGTGATCCGCGAGCTCGTCGGCTTTCCCTGTCAGGTCGAGATCCGACATATTGTGAGATGGTTTCACAATCTGCTCGTTGCGGAACGGTTTCAGGCAGGGCGCGTCCTGATGGCAGGCGATGCCGTCCACCTCGTCATCCCAGCGGGCGGCTTGGGCATGAACTCCGGCGTGGGCGACGCGTTTGATCTTGCGTGGAAGCTCGCCGGCGTGATCAAGGGCTGGGGTGCACAAAGGCTACTGGCCTCCTACGAGGAGGAACGACGTCCGGTCGCCAAGCGCAACGTGGACGGTGCACGCTGGGCGGCCGCCAGCGTGCAGAACTGGCACGAATGCGTACGTCCGGAAGTCCTTGAGCATTCGCTCACGGGTCAGCAGGCGCGCGAAGCCCTGGCCGAAGCGTTTCGAATCAACCAAGGTCACATGCACAGCATGATCGGCTTGGAGCTCGGCTATTCGTACGCGGGGTCGGCAATTGTCGCGGATGAGCCGGGCAATGTCGCCGACTGGGAAACCTGCCGCTACATCCCACATGCCCGGCCCGGCGTTCGCATCCCGCACATGTGGCTTAAGGACGGCCGGGCTCTTCAGGACATTCTGGAGATGAAATTCGTCATCCTCGACTTGTCGGGCGGCATCGACACCTCCGATTTTGAGCGGTCTTTCGCCAAAATAGGGGCGCCTCTTCAGACGATTCACATCGACGAACCGCGCCTGCGCGCTGTATACGGGCGCTCGCTGTTCCTGCTCCGACCGGATATGCACATTGCATGGCGAGGCGATGCGCCTCCCGAGCCGGCAGACGCGCTGGCAGCGCAGGTCACAGGCAATCTTTAGTTTGGCGAACACCATTTCGTGACCAGGAGCAGTCCACCTCCACGCCCACGCCACGCCACCACGATCTCCCCTATTTTAGCTCGGCGGATCCGGGAACTGCTCCGCATGCATGGGGAGATGATCGTGATTGTCGGATTCCAAATTGTATACCCGCAAGTTGAATGTGCGCTTGACAATAGCAGGGGATGACATTAAATACCCTCGCGACCACAGCCGACGATGTTTGGAGCCGACCATGCAACCGATGATGACAGACGCGGACAGGGTGCGCCTCGGTGATGTCATTTGCGACACGGGAGTCTATCTCGATGGAGGTCTGGCCTACGACGCCGCTTTGACCCGGCTGCGCAAGGAAGCTCCTGTTGCGTGGCTGACACCCGGGAACTACCGGCCGTTTTGGCTGGTCTCGAAACACGCCGATGTGCGCGAAATCGAAGGGTTGCAAGATGAATTTCTGAATCGTCCGCGCTCGTTCTTGATTCCTCGGGAACAGGAGGAGGAACTGATCAAGCTGACCGGGTCGGGATCCACGTCGCGTAGCATTGTGCAGCTGGACGCTCCCGATCACCGCGTCCTGCGAAATATCACGCAAAGCTGGTTCCTGCCGAAGCACACCAATGCGCTGATTCCCAAGATCCGCTCGATTGCGCTCGAACTCATCGACAAGATGATCATCGCTGAGACCGCCGACTTTGCGGCAGATGTGGCGCTTTGGTATCCGCTGCGCGTGATCATGTCCATTCTTGGCATGCGGCCGGAGGATCGTCACCTGGCGCTCGAGTGGACTCGTTCCACGTTCAGCTCGAGCGATCTTGACGGCGGCTACGAAAATGTGCTCGAAGCGAACCTGCGAACATTCCGTGGCATCTCGGAGTATTTCTCGCCCGTTACCGAAGATCGTCGCGCGCATCCGCGCGATGACCTGGCCACGGTGCTGGCCACTGCCATGGTCAACGGGGAACCCATTACCGATCTTGATGCGAACTCCTACTATTGGACCATCATCACGGCCGGCCACGACACCACGAGTTCGACCCTGGCGGGCGGCCTTCTTGCACTTTTGCAGCATCCGCAGGAGCTCGAGAAATTACGCCGGAATCCTGGCCTCATTGAACAGGCTGTCAACGAGTTTCTGCGATGGACCACGCCGATAAAACACTTCTTCCGCACCGCGACAAGGGATTATGACCTCCGAGGGGACCGCATCCACGCCGGGGATAGCCTAATGATGTGTTACCCATCGGCCAATCGGGACGAGGAAGTCTTCGAGGATCCCTTTTGTTTTAGGGTGGATCGTCCGAAGAATCCGCATCTGACGTTCGGTTACGGCGTTCACCAGTGCCTCGGGATGCATCTGGCTAAACTGGAGTTGCGGATATTTCTCCAAGAGCTGCTGCCCCGACTGGAAAGCATAGATCTCGCCGGCGATCCCATATGGTACAAGGCCAACTTTGTCGTCGGACTGAAGTCCATGCCGATTTCCTATCGCATGCGCAGCACACGACAATCCGCAGGCTAGCATGCAAATCGTCGCCGCTGTCGCCGTCGATCCCCTCGCTCCATTTTCAGTACAGTCTGTCGATCTGGATGAGCCGCGCCGCGACGAGATCTTGGTGAAGATCTCGGGTGTGGGTCTATGCCACACGGACCTTACAGCCATGGCGGGCAAGATGATCCCTGTGAGGCTGCCCGCCGTGTTTGGTCACGAGGGCGCCGGCATCGTGCTCGCCGTCGGCGCCGCCGTCTCGGGATTTAAGGTGGGGGACCGGGTGGCGATGTCCTTCAGGTATTGTGGGGAGTGCGGCAATTGCCGGGCGAGCCATCCTGCGTACTGCGAAAGCGTGGCCGCCCTAAATTACGCCGGTAAGCGCCCGGACGGCTCCACGTCAATCCAGGGCTCCACGAACGCCGCGGCCGGCGCCGCTGCCTTCTCCAGCAATTTCTTCGGGCAATCCTCTTTTGCGAGTCACGCACTAACGTATGAGCGAAATCTCATCGGCGTTCCCGACGCGTTTCCTCTGGAACTCGCGGGGCCCTTGGGTTGCGGCGTTCAAACCGGCGCGGGATCCATATTCAACGTGCTGCAATGCGCGCCCGGATCGTCTTTGCTCATTGCCGGCGGTGGATCGGTAGGCCTGAGCGCCCTTCTGGCCGCGGTAGTGGCAGGCTGCTCTCAAATCATCGTCGCCGAACCGGTATTGCGGCGCCGGGAACTGGCACTCGCGCTCGGTGCCACCGACGTACTCGACCCGCGCGCAGCCGATTTCTCTGCACGACTGACCGAGATTGCCCCCGTTGGAGTGAATCATTTTTTCGACACCACCGGTATTCCCGCCGTCATTGCCCTTGGTATTGACGCGCTTGGATCGCGAGGCCGAGCGGCGATCGTAGGCGTGCCCCCTGGGCTGGACAGCACCTTGTCTATGGCACTGGTTCCGCTCATAGGGCTGGGTCGGAGCATACACGGAGTCGTGGAAGGTGACAGCGATCCTCAATCCTTCATCACCCGGCTGATTCAGCTGTATCTGGAAGGCCGCTTTCCACTGGACAAGCTGATCACCAAGTATCCGCTTCGCGACATCAATCAAGCGGTGAGCGACCATAAGGATGGCCGCTGCGTCAAAGCAGTACTGATTCCTTGAACTATGCGCCTACGTGAAGCAATTCAGCGGAAGATGCCGGACAAGGAGGGCTCATGCACTGCGTCGCGTCATTCGCTGACCGGTAGGGTCCACGGACATGCCGTTGTCAACTGAAGCCCAAATTGCGAGTACCGTACGTCGCTTTCAGGGGCCGTCACTCGACGCCGTACTCTGCGCGCTGATTGTGATCGACATGCAAGTCGGTTTTCTCGATCCAGGCGAGCCCGCGGCAGTCGCCGGAGCTCTTGCCATCGTGCCGAGGATTAATCGGATTGCCGGCGCGTTGCGCAGCGTCGGCGGTACGGTGGCCTTTACTCGCCACAGCATCGATGATGATACCGCTCGCGCTCTGCCGTCGTGGGAGCGCGCGCTAATCCCCGAATCCATCGCGACGCGCTTCGTTCCCGGGGCCGCATCTCACGCGCTGCATCCCGATCTCGAACTGAAGCCGCGGGACCTGATCGTCGATAAGTATCGATACAGCGCGCTGGCCGGCCGCTCATCGACCCTTGACGCCGATCTGCGGCTGCGCGGGATCGAGACGCTCATCATCGTCGGCACGATGACCAACGTCTGCTGCGAGAGTACGGCGCGCGACGGCCATTCGCTCGACTACCGGACGCTTTTCATATCGGACGCTACCGCGACTGAAACCCGCGAGGCGCAGTCGGCGTCGCTGGCGACACTCGGCTCATTCTTCGCCCATGTGCTCAGCAGCGATGACCTGGTGGCTATTCTCGCGACAAAACCCCAAATCAGAAGGAGTTAACATGACGACGAGATTGACCGAAGAAGGGCTGATCAATGTGCCGGGGCTCCTCAGCCGGTGGGTGCGACTAGGAAACGGCGCCAAGGCGCATTACATGACCGCCGGCGAGAGCGGTCCGGCAGTAATCTTGCTCCACGGCGGTATCGCCGGCTCATCCGGGACCGCCGGGTTTCGCTTCACGGCGCCTTTTCTCGGGGCCAACGGCTTTCGCGTGTACTGTCCCGACATGCCAGGATTCGGCTGGGCCGACACGAATCCAGCTTATTGGCCGAAAAACGGTGTACTCGACCACATAGACTTCGTCGATCGCTTTGCCGATGCCCTGTGCCTCGACAGATTTCATCTCTCCGGCAATTCGATGGGGTGCATCAACACCTCGCACTATGCGGTACGATACCCGCATCGTGTGATTAGCTTCGCGCTGGTCGCGGGCTTTATCGGCGATCATGTGCCATCAGACAAGAAAATGGTCGACGAACTGGCTGCGAAGCCCTTCATGCCCGAATCGATCGACGACATGCGGAAAATGATGAAGACAATTATCGCCAAGGACGCGGCAATATCTGATGAACTGCTGCAGATGCGGCTGGAGGCGGCGCAGCGACAGAGGGAATCCTGGTATGCCTGGTGGAACGCGGTTCCACAGGCCAATGCCTCTCATGACGTGAATCTCGCGCTGTCGACCCGCAACCGCATTGATCGACTTGACGTTCCGGGCATCTATCTATATGGAGTCGATGACATCATATGCCCGATCGCTCTCGGCTATAAGCAAGAAGATGCGCTGCCGAAGGTGCAGTTTTTCTATGTCAAGGATTGCGGTCATCAGGGGCAGACCGACCGTCCTGATATATTCAACCCCGTATTCCTGGAATTCTTCCGGGACGGCAAGGTATCGCGCGCGACTGCGGATCTAGCGGGAGTATCCAAACGTCGGCCAGAGATTGCCCAGTTGGTGGAGCAATAGATCGGGCATCGGCCCACCACGCCTCGGCTGATATCCACGCGGAGTAGACGCTCGCCGACTACCTCCCTCGAGCGAGCGCATCCTTGCACGGCGGCGCCAGTCGCCGGCCTACTTCGACAACGGCATCCTGCAAGGATTCGAGGTGAGCCATGAGCCGCTTGGGCCGCACGGGTCCCTGGCGCTTCGATATTGAGACAGCGGCAATTATACGTCGCTCGCTGTCGTATATGGGCGCCGCGAGGCATGTAAGGTTGGTGTCCATCTCCGCGTCGTCGATGGCATAACCTCGCACGTAGACTTTTTTCAACTCGGCGCGCAGTGCCTGCGCATCCGTCACTGTATTTGCTGTAAGGCGCACGAACGGGCCCTGTGCGAGGTACTGCTCCAACGCCGACTTCGTGAGGCCTGCGAGCAACACCTTCCCAATACCCGTACAGTATGCCTCGAGTTGCGTCCCTTCCCTCGTGAAGATCGTACCTCGCCCGCGCCCCGCTTTGACGAGGTAAGTGACCATGCCGTCCTCAAATACGCCCAGGTGAGCGGTGCACCCGGTTCTCCTCGCGAGCCTCTTGACGACGGGACGTCCGATGGCGATCAGGATGTGATTGAGGCTGTGAGAATTCGCGAGCTGCCGCAGAGTCGGACCCGGGAGGTAATGTCCGCGACGCAACCGCGTGATCATGCCCCCTCGCTCGAAGGTGACGCAGATCCGATGCGCCGTGGATGGCGGGATCCCGATTTCCCAAGCCAGCGCCGAAATCGAGCGAGTCGCGCCGGATTCAGCGACCCGAGCGAGCAACTCTAGAGCCTTCTCCAGCGATTTGAGCGAGGGGGTGGCCATGGTCGCTACACGCCCATATCTCTCACATTGTGAGAGTAAACGCAAGCCCGAGCGGGCGCGCCGGCGCCGGGTGACTTATATTGGGACAGCCCTGGAGGGCGTTTCGTTGCGGGAGACTAACCACGTGCAATCAGCATCTGAACAGGCGGCGCAGCGCTTGCGGGACGCCTACGGCGGCAAGGTCATTGCGCCGCTGCGCGATCTGATGGGGCCACTCGATATCGAGAGCGCCTACGCGGCACAGGCGATCAACACGCGGTTCTGGGCGGCGCAGGGTCGGAAGATCGTCGGCCGAAAAATCGGGCTTACAGCCAAGGCGGTGCAGCAGCAGCTGGGAGTGGACCGCCCCGATTTCGGCGTGCTGTTTCACGACATGCAAATCGCGAACGGCGATGCGCTGGCGGCGAGTTGCACGATTCAGCCGAAGGTGGAGGCCGAGGTGGCCCTCGTGATGGCGCGCGATCTCAACAGGGCCGATGCAACGCCCGGCGACGTGGCCGGCGCCGTCGATTGCGCGGTGGCCGCGATCGAGATCGTCGATAGCCGGATCGAGGACTGGAAGATCTCTTTCGCGGACACGGTAGCCGACAACGGTTCGTCAGCATTCTTCGTGCTAGGCAACGATCGCAAGACGCTCGCCGGACTGGATCTGTATACGTGCGGCATGGCTCTCGAGATTAATGGCACGATCGCCTCCGTTGGCGCCGGCGCTGCCTGTCTCGGCCACCCTTTGAATTCAGCCGCCTGGCTGGCACGGACGCTCGCCGAAAGCGGAGAGCCGCTTCGCGCGGGCGATGTCGTGCTCACCGGCGCGCTGGGACCTATGGTCGCGCTCGCACGTGGAACCTCCATCAAGGCAACGATCGGCGGGCTCGGATCGGTCAACTTTCAGTACACGGGGGACTAATATGAAGACAAAGGTCGCCATCATCGGCTCCGGGAATATCGGTACTGACCTCATGATCAAGGTCATGCGACTCTCCAAGGTGCTTGAGATGGGCGCGTTGGTCGGCATCGACCCGCGGTCTCCGGGGCTCACGCGAGCCGCTCGTCTGGGTGTTCCGATCACGGCGTCGGGCGTCGAGGGCCTCGTCTCGATGCCCGAATTCGCTTCGATCAAGATGGCTTTCGATGCGACCTCCGCCGGTGCTCACAGGCATCACGATGCGATTCTCCGCCAGCACGGCAAGATCGTGATCGACCTGACCCCGGCAGCGATCGGTCCCTATGTCATTCCCCCGGTCAACGGCGCCCAGCACTTGGATGCGCCGAACGTCAACATGGTTACCTGCGGCGGTCAGGCGACGGTGCCGATCGTGGCGGCTATCGGTCGAATAGCGAAGGTGCGCTACGGGGAGATCGTGGCATCGATCGCGTCCAAATCGGCAGGCCCGGGCACTCGCGCCAACATTGACGAATTCACGGAAACGACTTCCCGCGCCATCGAAGTCGTGGGTGGTGCTCAGCGCGGCAAGGCAGTCATCGTGCTAAATCCCGCGGAGCCGCCGCTGATCATGCGCGATACCGTCTATTGCCTGTGCGATGAGGCGGACGCCGGCGAAATCTCCGCCAGCATCGATGCCATGGTCGGCGAGGTGCAGAGTTACGTTCCGGGGTATCGCCTGAAACAGAAGGTACAATTCGAACACGTCGGCAAGAACCGCCCGCTGCGGATTCCCGAGCTGCACGGCGAGTTCAGCGGCCTCAAGGTTTCAGTGTTTCTCGAGGTTGAAGGCGCCGCGCACTATCTGCCGTCTTATGCCGGCAATCTCGATATCATGACCGCCGCGGCGCTGCGCACGGCCGAGAAGATTGCGTTGCTCAAAGCTGAACGGAGAGCAGCATGACCGCCGATCCGAAGACAACGAAGCTCTATATCCAGGACGTGACGCTCCGTGACGGCATGCACGCCATACGTCATCAATATAGTCTCGATCAGGCTCGCGCAATCGCTCGCGCACTCGATGCGGCGAAGGTGGACGCGATCGAGGTGTCCCATGGAGACGGACTGGCGGGCTCCTCCTTCAACTATGGCTTCGGCGCGCACACCGATTGGGACTGGATTGCGGCCGTGGGCGAGGTGATCGAGCAGGCCAGGTTGACGACGCTCCTGATTCCCGGCATCGGGACTATGCACGATCTAAGACATGCCTATCAGATCGGCGTGCGCTCGGTTCGTATCGCCACCCATTGCACCGAAGCGGACATCTCCAGGCAACATATTGAATTCGCGCGCGAGCTCGGGATGGATGTGGCCGGCTTTCTGATGATGAGCCATATGATCCCGCCGGAGGTTCTGGCCCAACAGGCGAAACTGATGGAAAGCTACGGCGCGCATTGCGTTTACGTCACCGACAGCGGCGGTCGACTTCTAATGGAGGATACGGCGGCACGCTTCCAGGCCTACGATCGCGTTCTGAAGCCCGAAACAGAACGGGGAATCCACGCCCATCACAATCTGTCGCTAGGCGTGACCAATTCGATCATCGCCGTTCAGAACGGCGCAATCCGCGTCGACGCCTCACTCGCCGCGATGGGCGCAGGCGCGGGCAACGCGCCACTCGAAGTTTTCATCGCGACGGCCGAACTCTACGGCTGGAATCATGGCACCGATTTGTTTATGTTGATGGATGCCGCCGAGGATCTGGTGCGCCCACTGCAGGATCGGCCGGTCCGCGTAGACCGGGAAACCCTGACACTCGGTTATGCGGGTGTTTATTCGAGCTTCCTGCGTCACGCCGAAAGGGTCGCAGCCGACCACGGTCTCGACACGCGCTCGATTCTCGTGGAGCTCGGCCGACGCAAGATGGTCGGTGGACAAGAGGACATGATCGTGGATGTTGCTCTGGACATGCTCACCAAACGTGGCGCGGAAGCGGGCGAACAGCGCCCAGCCTGACAAAGAGGGATTTACGCTCTCAAGCGGGATGCACTGCGCGCGCGACGTCAGCCGCGAGATCCTCGACGTCTGCCGACGTCACCAGGTCGCTAACTCTTCGACGGTTGCAAGGAGGCGGTGCTCGTTGGCGACCCTGAGCGACTTTGCCAGGGCCAGCGGAAGGTATCCCGATAGACGGCTTTTGCAGGCACTACAACCTCGATCCGCGT
>Ga0335074_10000459_pt1 | contig 59080 bp, 45 predicted proteins | sample Lox_Sample_23_FD_206715 | JGI IMG/M metagenome (GOLD analysis project Ga0335074, IMG submission 206715) | Soil microbial communities from Loxahatchee National Wildlife Refuge, Florida, United States - Lox_Sample_2.3 | ecosystem: Environmental > Terrestrial > Soil > Wetlands | place: USA...
GAGATCTTCGAGAAGACGTGCTCGGGCAAGATCATCTGCTTGCCCGCGATGTAGTACAGGTCGGTGTACACCGACTGGGTGAAGTTGATCGTGACGCTGTACGGGCCGTTCGTGGTGACGCTCGAGACCGGCAGGCCGTATGAGTTGTACGTGGGGTTCTTGTCCAGGTTGAACGTGTAAGCGACGTCGGCGCTGGTGAACGGCTGGCCGTCGGTCCACTTGACGTTGTGCCGCAAGGTGAACGTAATCGACGTGCCGCCCGCCCCCCAGGTGTAGCCCGTGGCCAGCCAGGGCTGCACGTTGCCCGCCTCCGCGGTGTCAAAGAACATCAGCGGCTCATAGACCATCCCGTTAGCCACCGCCGCCACGTAACCAGGGTTAAGCGGGTTGAAGTCGGCCACGTACGGCTCGGAGGTGAAGAACCCGGTGACCGTCCCGCTCGGGCCGGAGGACGAGCCCCCGCTCGTGCCGCTGCTCTTACCGCCGCCGCCGCTGCTGCTGCACGCGGCGAGCACCACGGCAGCCGCGATAGCCGCGACGCACCCGGCAAGCGTGCGGGCTCTTCTATGCCTCGTCATCACAGACACCTTTCTTCCGGGTAAATCCGATGTGTCGCGATCGAAGCACTATACCGGTTAAGTGTCAAGACCTCGCATTCGCCAGAAAAGGCATGTTACGGTTTCTATATCCGCTTGGCGTATCCGGTGGACTCGCGGACGATGAGCCGCGGCGCCTCCTCCTGCACGCTGGCCACCTCTTCGCCATCCGCGGCGAGCCGCAGCAGCCGGGCGGCACACGAGCCGGCCGCGGCCGTGTCCCAGCGCAGCGCGGTCACCGCCGGGTGGACAAGCTCGCACAGCACGGAATCGCCCCAGGCCACGATCGACAGGTCGCCGGGCACCGATACCCCCGCGCGCTGCGCCGCGCCGAGCGCGGCCACGGCCATCACGTCATTGTCGTACAAGATCGCGGTCGGCGGGTCCGGCTGGTCGAGCAGCGCGCGCGTCGCCTCAGCACCGTGCTCGGCGGTGTAGTCGGCCGCTACGGACGTCGCGTCGAGCCCGGCCGCCTCGGCCACCTTGGCGAACGCGTCGGTGCGCAGCTTGGAGTGCCAGTACCTGGGGAAACCGCCGACTCTGGCGATCTTGCGGTGGCCGAACCCGGCCAGGTGCCCGATCACCATCGCGGTCGCCGCCCGGTCGTCCTGCCAGACCGACGGCAGCCCGCCGGCCCCGCGCGGATGGCCGACCACCACGGCCGGCATGGCCAGTCCCTTCAGCACCTGGACCCGGCTGTCCCGCACCTGGAGGTCGACGACGAACACGCCGTCCACCTTGCGCTGGGCCCACCAGGTCCGGTACATCTCGATCTCCGCGTCTTGATCCTCGGCCATGGTGAACAGCAAGGTCACGTGATGCGCGGACAGCTCGGCCTGGATACCGGAGATGAGCTGCATGAAGAAGGGCTCGATACCGAGTGTCAGCGCGGGGCGGTCGATGACCAGGCCGAATGCTCCAGACCTGCCGTCGGACAGCGCACGGGCCGCGCTGCTCGGCTTGAATCCGACCTCCTCCGCGATCGCCAGGATCCGCTCCCGGGTGGTAGCCGAGACGCCGGGCTGACCGTTGAGGGCGAACGATACGGCGGCCTTGGTCACCCCGGCACGCTGCGCGACATCCGCTATCGTCGGCCGCTTCATGTCGGTGGCTCTCCCCTTTCCACCCGAAATCATACTTGACACTTAACCGGTATAGTGCTTCGATCCGCTGGAAGCTCTCCCATCAGAGCTGGAGGCACTCCCATCAGAGAGGAATCCCGCCGAATGCGCAGGAACGCCGCTAAGGTTATCTCTGCTGACCGGCCACTGACCTGGCTGGGCGCCAACTTCTGGTCACGGACCGGCGGACCGCTGATGTGGCGGAACTACGATCCGGCGACCGTCCGCGCGGAGCTGACCGTGCTGCGCGATCACGGGCTGTCCATGACGAGGTCGTTCTTCTACTGGCCGGATTTCATGCCGGCGCCGGACCGGATCGACGAGGAGATGACCGCCAGGTTCGCGGATTTCCTCGACGCTCACACCGGACTCGGCCTGACCACCGTGCCCACGTTCATCGTCGGCCATATGTCCGGCGACAACTGGGACCCGGCCTGGCGCGGCGGCCGTGACCTGTACGCCGACGTGTGGATGGTCGGCAGGCAGGCGTGGTTCGCCGGGGAAATGGTGCGCAGGTTCGGCGGGCACGCGGCGGTGGCCGGATGGCTGGTCTCCAACGAGATGCCGCTTTACGGCGGCAGGGAAACCCCGCACGAGACGGTCACCGCCTGGGCGCAGCTGATCAGGGACGCGGTCCGGGCGGCTGGCGGGCACCAGCCGTTCTCGCTCGGCGACGGCGCCTGGGGCATCGAGGTCAGCGGCGTGGAGAACGGGTTCCGGCTCGCCGACTCCGCCCGGCTGTGCGACTTCCTCGGCCCGCACGTGTACCCGCTAGGCGATGACCGGATCCGGCAGGCTTACGCGGCGGCCTGGGAGTGCGAACTCGCGGGCACGTTCGGCAAGCCGGTGGTGCTTGAGGAGTTCGGGGTCAGCTCCGATTTCGCCGCCGAGCAGAACGCGGCCAGGTACTACCGCCACGTGCTGCACAACAGCCTGCTGGCCGGCGCCACAGGCTGGATAGCCTGGAACAACACCGACTTCGCGCTGCCGCACCAGGAGCCGTACCTGCACAAGGCATTCGAGCAGAACTTCGGCCTGACCCGCTGTGACGGGTCGCCGAAGGCGACGCTGCTGGAGATGAGCAGGTTCGCCGCCACGCTGGCCGCGATCGACGCCGCCCGGTGCGGTCGCGCGGACACCGGGACGGCCCTGATCGTCCCCGCCTACCTGGATACCGCCTTCCCGTTCTCGGCTCCCGGCGACCGCGCCCGCGCCGCGAAGGCGCTGGCGCAGGCGTACGTGTCGGCCCGGCTCGCCGACCTGCCGCCCGCGCTGGTCCGGGAAAGTGAACGGTCGCTGGCCGGGGAGAGCTCCGGCATCAGCGGCGGGACCGCGCAGCGCGACGGGCTCGGCGCCCAGGCAACCCTCTACCTGGCGCCGTCAGTGAAGCAGATGCTCGCCCCGACCGTTCTGGCGCTGGAGGAGCTGGCGGTGGCGGGCGCGTGCGTATACGTGTCCTACTGCGCGGGCGAGAACGACTGGCATCGCGGGCCCTCCTACGGCCGGCTCAACGAGCTGTTCGGCGTCATCCACCAGCTCGACGCCGGGATGGGCGACCCGATCCAGGACGAGGTCGCCGAGTTCATCTTGACCCGTGACTTCGGCGGGCTCACCCGCGGGCACACGCTGCGTCTCACGGTGGCCGGCAACGAGCACAGCCGGGCGTTCCTGCCGGTCGTGCCTCGCGAGGCGGAAGTGGTCGCCACCGACGCGCACGGCCGCCCGGCGCTGCTGGTGCGGCGCACTGGCGCCGGGTCGGTGGTGCTGTGCACGTACCCGGTCGAGCAGATGGCGGCGAGCACTCCGCGGGTCAACCCTTCCGACACGGTCGTTCTTTACGGAGCGCTCGCTGCGCACGCCGGCGTGCATCAGCCGATCGCGGTCGACGACACCCGGGTAGCCTGCGACACGCTCGTCCGGGACGACGGGGCCCGGTTCGCGGTGCTGGTCAGCCACGCGGCCGAACCGGTTACGGTCAAGCCGCGGCTCCCGGCCGGCGACCGGCTGGCCACGATGGCCGGAGAAGATGTTACGGATGGCGTCACAATAGATGGGTTCGGGATCAGCCTGCTGACATTCACCCGGGAGTGACGATGCCCTGGTTTGACCTGCCCATCGAGCAGCTCCATGAGTACCGGACGGCGACGGCCGAGCCGGCCGGGCTGGACTCGTGGTGGGCCGCGCGGCTCGCGTCAGCCGCGGCGGACGCGCGACCACCGTCGGTGACGCCATATCCGGCCGGGGCATACGAGCCTGTCGAGGTGTCAGACGTCGAGTTCTCCGGCGCGGGCGGCGACCGGATCAGGGCGTGGTACCTGCGGCCGGCCGCCGACGGTCACCCGCCGGTCGTGGTGAAGTTCATCGGCTACGGTGGCGGACGCGGCGTGCCCGCGGAGCACATGCTGCTGCCCGCGCTCGGCTACGCGGTGTTCGTGATGGATACGCGCGGCCAGGGCGGGCGGTGGTCGGCGGGCGCGACGGATCCGGCGAATTCGACGGTGATGACCCAGGGCATCGCCCGGCCGGAGGACTACTACTACACCCGGCTGTTCACCGATGCCGTCCGGGCCGTGCATACCGCCGCCTCGCTGGGCGAGGTGACCAGCGTCGCCGTGAGCGGCGCCAGCCAGGGTGGCGGGCTCGCGCTCGCCGCGGCCGCGCTGACGCCCGGCCTGGTCACGGTGTGCCACGCGGACGTTCCGTTCCTGTGCGACTTCCAGCGTGGCATGACGCTGACCGACTCGTACCCCTATCACGAGATCCCCGAGTTCCTGGCGCAGAACACGGCGGTAGCCGACGCCGCGCTGGACACCCTCCGGTACGTGGACTGCGCTCTGCTAGCCCGGCGAATCACCGCGCGATGCCTGCTCAGCACCGGCCTGATGGACCAGACCTGCCCGCCGTCCACCGTGTTCGCCGCATATAACGAGATCAACGCCGACAAGGACATTGTCGTCCACCCGTTCGGCACGCACGCCGTGCCGAACTCGCACATCGAGCGCCAGCTCCGCCACCTGCGCGAGCACCTCCCGGTGCTTTGCTGAGCTGCTCGGCAGGACCCCAGGTAGTCCCGCGCCGCCACGAGATGGACGGTGTTCCGCATCGGGTGGGGCGAGCGGCGCCTGCGCCTGCATCCCGCCCAGGTGCTCGGCCGGCACCGCCTGCTCGGCCGGCACCGCCTGCTCGGCCGGCACCGCCTGCTCGGCCGGCACCGCCTGCTCGGCCGGCACCGCCTGCTCGGCCGGCACCGGCTGGCGGCAGAGCGTGGCGCGGTTGAGCGCACGGCGGGTGAGCGTCTCGGGCACGGTATCGAGTATCGCTCCGGCGCTGGCCGGTGCGGCGAGGCTGGCCGGCCGAGCCATGCAGCCGCTCAACTGGGAGTATCGGGCCGCGATCGTCAAGCCGTATGCTGCCCGGGTGATGGCATACAGAGTACAGTCCGTTACCGGCATGCCGCAGTTCCCGGCCACCGGTGGCGGCAGCCGCGTCCGGGAGATCCCGGCCTACGGCGGCAGCCGTGTCAGGGAAATCCCGGCCTATGGCGGCAGCCGTGTCCGGCAGAATCCGGCCTACGGCGGCGGAGGTCGCATCCGGCTTATCCTTATCGCCGACAGAGGCTCGCCGACGGCGTTAACCCGCTTAGCGGCCGGAGCGGACCAGGCAGTACGTGACCGCCTCCTCCAGCGCGTGCCAGGACGCGGAGATGATGTTCTCGTCCACGCCGATTGTGGACCAGGTGTTCTCGTTGTCGGTGGACTCGATCAGCACACGGGTGATGGCGCCGGTGCCGTGGGTTCCTTCGAGAATCCGCACCTTGTAGTCGGAGAGTTCGAGCATGGCAAGCTCGGGGTAGATCTGCTCCAGGGCCGCGCGCAGTGCCTTGTCCAGGGCGTTGACCGGGCCGTTGCCCTCGCCGACCGCGACCAGCCGCTCGCCTTTGGCGGTCAGCTTCACCGTGGCCTCGCTGGTAACAGCGCCGGTCACCTGCCGTTCCACGATGACCCGCCAGGACTCGACGGCGAAGTACTCGTGGCGCTCCTCGAGTTCGGTCCGGAGCAGGAGCTCAAAGCTGGCGTCGGCGGCCTCGAACGTGTAGCCGCGTGCCTCCAGGTTCTTGACCTTGTCGGTCACGTGCGCGATCACCTCTTGGTTGTGTGAGAGGTCGTAGCCGAGTTCGCGGCCCTTCAGCTCGATGGACGCCCGGCCGGCCATGTCGGACACGAGCATGCGCATGTCGTTGCCGACCAGCGCGGGGTCGATGTGCTGGTAGAGCATCGGGTCCACCTTGACCGCGGACGCGTGCAGGCCGGCTTTGTGCGCGAACGCGCTGAGCCCCACGTACGGCTGGTGGGTGTCCGGACTCACGTTGGTGACCTCGGAGATCGAGTGGGCGATGCGGGACATCTCCTTCAGGCTCCCGGCGGGCACCACCTGCCGGTTCTTCTTGAGTTGCAGGCCGGCCACCACGCTGAACAGGTTCGCGTTGCCTGCTCGCTCGCCATAGCCGTTCGCGGTGCCCTGGACGTGGGTCGCGCCGGCATCCACCGCTATCAGCGTGTTGGCGACGCCGCAAGCGGTGTCGTCGTGGCAGTGGATGCCGATGCGGGCCTGTGTCTGGTCTATGACGGCACGGACGATGTCAGCGAGCTCGCCCGGCAGCATGCCGCCGTTGGTGTCGCACAGGGCGATAACGCCGGCGCCGGCCGCAGCTGCGATCCGCACTACTTCGAGCGCGTACTCCGGGTTGGATTTGTAGCCGTCGAAGAAGTGCTCCGCGTCCAGGAAGACCCGCTGGCCGTTGGCCCTCAGGTGGGTGATCGTGTCCTCGATCATGGCCAGGTTCTCGGTGAGCGTCGTCTTGAGCGCCAGCTCGACGTGCCGGTCATGGCTCTTGGCGACGAGCGTCACGACCGGCGCGCCTGATTCGCGCAGCGCGGCAACCTGGGGGTCATCGGCCGCCTTCGCGCCGACCCTGCGGGTTGAGCCGAACGCGGCGAGCTGCGCGTGCTCAAGGATGAGCTCGGTTCGCGCGCGCTTGAAGAACTCGGTGTCCTTCGGGATCGCGCCGGGCCAGCCGCCCTCGATGAAGCCGACGCCGAGCTCGTCCAACTGCCGGGCGATGACGAGTTTGTCGGCCACCGAGAGGTTGAGGCCTTCCTGCTGCGCACCGTCCCGCAGCGTGGTGTCGTAAACGTGGAAGCTATCGTCGAGCATCGGTCTCTCCCTTTGGTTTTGGCTGGCACCCGGTTCCGGCTGGCGCCCTGGACTGTCATGCCGGGCAAACAAAAAACCCCTCGCGAGAAGCACGAGAGGTTTGCGCGCTGACGTGGATCCTCTTGCTACAGAGGAAATCCCAGGTTACCTAGGTGCCAGCGCGCCTGCCGATAATAATGCGGCCGGAAGTCACGACGTCAGTCTGCCACATGATGGCGCCTGTCGGCACATCGCGTCTCGGATGGCGAGACGCCAGCTCGGACGGCGGAAGGACGGCCTGTGATGGCAGCTAAGCGCACCAGGCACCGCGAAAGCGGTGCACGACGAACATTTCACCGCAAATACCGCGCGGAACCGGATGCCGACCGTGATCATGGATCATACGTGCCGTATTTGGTCATATTGGCCGCAAGCCCCGCATTCGGCTTTGCCGCACTTCATGGGCGCTGTTGACCGGATGGGTGTGTGCTCCTGGCTGGCGACGCAGGGGTAGCGAAGTGGCTCGTGTGCCGCACGGTACCTGTGTTGCTGACGGACTGGTCCCGGTCCCGATTTAACGTGGAACTCTACCGCGTCGTGGAAGGTTACCCGTCGTATACGTATGCCAGACTTCCACGAAGCGGTAAAACTCCACGTTATTTTGGCCCTGGCGCGCTTTACAGGGAGGCCGGTTGCCGACCCTGGCCACCGGAAGGTTACATCTGTGCTATCTCGCTGGCTGGGACGGTCTCGCTGGCTGGGGCAGTTAACCGAATGAGCGTGTGTAGTTGCACCCCCCATAGGGCTCAGGCGCACATTTCGGGATGATAATGCTCCCGCAGCAGGTCGATCACGCAGCCCCCCGGCCGGCAGCCCCCCGGCCGGCAGCCGCCGTACCGGGGCAGAACGGACGTCCAGCGGCCGTTTCCGGTTACCGTGTGTACTTGCACCCCTGATGAGGGGCGTAAGTACACACGATCATCCGCATAACCTCTCCTGGCGGTACGAGATGCGGTCAATCCGCGTGGCAGCCCGACGGCCCCTTGTAGTTACCATCCCGTTATCTGAGCCAGAGCCCCATGGGGGGTGCAACTGCACACGATAGCCATAATCACCGACCGTGCGGGTGTTATGCCCCGTTCTGGCCGCTCACGTCAACCGTCACGGAAGCCGCTCACGTCAACCGTCGCGGAAGCCGCTCACGTCAACCGTCACGGAAAGTGCAGCAGAGCCCGTTGCCCGGGTATCTGGTCGGCCAGCGGAAGCACAACTGCCCGTTTTAGTAAAAATGTTGCAAATGTGAGAGGGGAGCGCTCGGCGGGGGGCGGTGGCGGGGGCCGACGGGGGCCGGCGGGGCGGCGGCGGATGCGGGTCGGGCGGGGCGGGGGCCGACGGGGGGGCGGCGGGGCGGCGGATGCGGGCGGGGCGGGGGGCGGTGGCGGGGGCCGGCGGGGGGGCGGCGGGGCGGGGCGGGGGGTCAGCAGATCTTGTGGACCCAGCCGAACGGGTCGGTGAGGTGGCCGTACTGGATGCCCATGAGTTCCTCGCGCAGTCGCAGGGTCACCGGGCCGGCGGTGCCGTCGCCGATCGTCCACCCCGCGTCCGTGCCCTTCACCGAGCCGACCGGCGTGATCACGGCCGCGGTCCCGCAGGCGAATACCTCGGTCAGCTCACCCGCGGCGCACTGCTGCCGCCACTGGTCAATGGACGTCCGGCCTTCCTCGGCGGTGATGCCAAGCTCGGGCGCGAGCTGAAGAAGTGAGTCGCGGGTGATGCCCGGCAGCAACGTGCCGGTCAGCGCCGGGGTCACGATCTTGTCCTCGCCGTAGACGAAGAACAGGTTCATGCCGCCCATTTCCTCAACCCAGCGGTGTTCGGCGGCGTCGAGCCAGACCACCTGGTCACAGCCTTGCGATATCGCCTGCTGCTGCGCGGTGAAGGCCGCCGCATAGTTGCCGCCGCACTTTACCGCGCCGGTGCCGCCCGGTGCCGCCCGGGTATACTGCTGCGACAGCCAGACCGCGACTGGCTTGGCGCCGCTGGGAAAGTAGGAAGCGGCGGGCGAGGCGATCACGCAGAACAGGTACTCACTTGACGGGTGGTTGACGCCCAGGCCCCGTTGCGTGGCGATCATGAACGGGCGCAGGTAGAGGCTGTTGCCCTCACCGGCTGGCACCCACTCGCGGTCCTGCGCGACCAGGAGTTCAAGAGCCTCGATGAACGTCTCCTCCGGCAGCTCCGGCATCGCCATCCGGCGCGCGCTCGAGTTGAACCGCGCCGCGTTGGCGTCCGGCCGGAACATCGCGATCGAGCCGTTGTCCTGCCGGTACGCCTTCAAGCCCTCGAAGAACTCCTGGGCGTAATGGAACACCGAGGTGGCCGGGTCCAGGGTGAACGGGCCGTAGGCTTCCAGCCGGGCATCGTGCCAGCCCTCGGCGGCCGTCCAGCGGATCGTGATCATATGGTCGGTGAAGGCCTTGCCGAACTCCGGCTGGCGCACGATCGACTCGCGCTCGCGGTCGGGCACCGGGTGCGCGGAAGGGCGTAGATCAAACTCAATCATGATATTTCTGGACTCCTCTTGGCGCCCCCGTGCCCGCGCCGTTGCGGGCACGGCCTAGCGGCGGCTCTGACATCTCTTCTCGAAAAACCCGCGACAGGTAATTCACCTAGCCGGATACTCGGTCGGCGATGTCGTCGCCTATCTCCACGGTAGTCCGTGCGGCAGACTCCCCCTGGCGTTCCACGAGGTCTTCGCTGACCGCCTGTTCGATCTTGGCCGCCTCGGCGGTCAGGCCGAGATGGTCGCACAGCATGGCCGCGGACAAGATCGCGGCGGTAGGGTCGGCCTTGCCCTGTCCGGCGATGTCCGGCGCGCTGCCGTGCACTGGCTCGAACATGGACGGCGTGTTCCTGGCCGGGTTGATGTTGCCGCTGGCGGCGAGCCCGATGCCGCCAGCCACCGCGGCGCCCAGGTCGGTGAGGATGTCACCGAACAGGTTGTCTGTGACGATGACGTCGAAGCGCTCGGGTGCGGACACGAAAAACATCGACGCCGCGTCGACGTGCGAGTAATCGGTCGATACCTCCGGGTACTCCTTGGCCAGCGCGTCGACCGTCCGCTGCCACAGGTCACCCGCGTAGGTGAGCACGTTCGTCTTATGCACGAGCGTCAGCTTGTGCCGCGGCGTGCGCGTGGCCCGCTCGAACGCGTACCTGACCACCCGCTCGACACCGAACGCGGTGTTCAGGCTCTCCTGGGTCGCTATCTCGTGCTGCGTGCCTTTACGCATGACGCCGCCGGCGCCGGCGTACGGGCCCTCGGTGCCCTCGCGCACGACCACCATGTTCAGGGTCTGCGGCGTCGCACTCGCCAGCGGGCTCTTCACGCCCGGGTAGAGCCGGACCGGGCGCAGGTTCACATAGTGGTCGAGCTCGAACCTGAGCCTGAGCAAGAGGTTGCGCTCCAAGATGCCACTGGGCACGCCCGGGTCGCCGACCGCGCCGAGCAGGATCGCGTCGTGGGCCCTGATCTCCTCGAGCACCGCATCTGGAAGCGTCTCCCCCGTCCGGTGCCATCGCTGCGCGCCGAGATCGTAGGGGGTTTCGTCGAAACTGACGGCGGCTGCGCGGAGAACCTTGAGTGCCTCGGCGACCACTTCGGGGCCGATGCCATCACCACCGATGACGGCGAGCCTGAATCCCTGTGAACCCATTCCAGAACCTTACTGCTCAGCTGGGTCACTGCCGTTGTCGCGGCGGTCGAGAGCCTCCTGGACGGCCGCTGCGGCGGTCTTGGCAACCGCGGCGTCACTGGCCATGCGAACGGCCGCCGAGCCGTCAGCACGAGAATCCCAGGGGTACATGTCATACACGGAAATAACTCCTGATTGTGAGGACTGATACGACCAGCGCCAAACCCCCGCAGCGGGTCGCTGGCCTGTCCTGGATCAGGCCCCGCTGCGGCAGGCGATGAGTACGAAGCGCCGCATAGTGCCTGCTACCTTATCCGAGCCAACCACCCAATGTACAGTTTCGTCTCAGAATGCGAGACAACGGTCCGCGGGACCGCGCAGGGCGCGGCCCGCGGCGCGGACACGGGCTACTCGTCGGCGGCCAGCCAGGACATCAGCGGGCGGAGCTTGGCGCCCACCTGCTCGATCTGCTCGGCGTGCTCGGCCTCGCGGCGCTTGAGGAAGTTCGGCTTGCCGGCGTCGAACTCCTCGACCAGCTCACGCGCGAACGAGCCGTCCTGGATCTCGCCGAGGATCCGCCGCATCTCCTCCCTGGTGCGCTCGTCGACCAGACGCGGCCCGCGGGTGTAACCGCCGTACTCGGCGGTGTCAGATACCGACCAGTACATCTTGGAGATGCCGCCCTCGTACATCAGGTCCACGATCAGCTTCATCTCGTGCAGGCACTCGAAGTAGGCGGCCTCCGGCTGGTAACCGGCCTCCACCAACGTGGCGAAACCGGCCTTGATCAGCTCGGACACGCCTCCGCAGAGGACCGCCTGCTCGCCGAACAGGTCGGTCTCGGTCTCCTCGGTGAACGTGGTCTTCAGCGCGCCGGCGCGCGTCCCGCCGATGCCCTTGGCGTAGGACAGCGTCAGCGGCCACGCGCCGCCCGTGGCGTCCCGCTGCACCGCCACGAGTACCGGCACGCCGCGGCCCTGGGCGAATTGCCGCCGGACCAGGTGCCCTGGAGCCTTCGGCGCGACCATACACACGTCTACGCCGGCCGGCGGGTCGATCAGCTCGTACCGGATGTTGAGGCCGTGCGCGAAGAACAGCGCGTCGCCTTCCACCAGGGACGGGGCAATCGCTTCCGCGTACAGCTGGCGCTGCAGGTGGTCGGGCACCAGCACCATGACCAGGTCGGCTTCCTCGCAGGCGTCCGGCGGGTCGAGGACGCGGAGGCCATCGTTCGAGGCCTTCTCCCGGCTGGAGGAACCGGCGGGGAGACCGACGCGGACGTCTACCCCCGAGTCGCGCAGGGAGAGCGCGTGCGCGTGCCCCTGGCTGCCGTATCCGAGCACCGCGACGTGCCGCCGCTGGATGATCGAAAGGTCGGCGCTGTCGTCGTAATAGATCTCTGCCACTGTAAGTAACAGCCTCTCGTGTGGTATCTAACAAAACCTTATGCGCTGCGCTCGACCGGCCGGAGCGCACGGTCAGTAATCGACCGGCCACCGCGCCCGATTGCCACCATCCCGGACTGTACGAGCTCCTTGATCCCGAACGGCTCCAGCATCCTGATCAGGGCGTCGAGCTTCTCCCGGTCCCCTGTCGCCTCGACGGTGATCACGTCCAGCGCGACATCCACCACCTTCGCCCGGAACAGCTGGACGGTCTCCAGCACCCGGGATCTGCTGACCTCGTCGGCCCTGACCTTGATCAGGATCAGCTCGCGCTGGACGGTCTGACCTGGTTCGAGTTCAACGATCTTCAGCACGTTGATCAGCTTGTTCAGCTGTTTGGTGACCTGCTCAAGGGGGTGTTCCTCGCAGTTGACCACGATCGTGATGCGGGACAGCTCGGCGTGCTCGGTCGGCCCGACGGCGAGCGAGTCGATGTTGAAGTTCCGCCTGGCGAACAGTCCGGCGATCCGGACCAGGACCCCCGGCTTGTTCTCCACCAGCACCGACAAGGTATGCCTAGTCATCGTCGAGTCCTCCCCAGTCGGGCGCCATGCCGCGCGCGTGCTTGATGTCGTCGTTGCTGGTGCCGGCCGCGACCATCGGCCAGACCATGGCGTCCTGGTGCACGATGAAGTCGACCACGACCGGCCGGTCGTTGATCGCCATCGCCCGCTCGATGACCGCGTCAACCTCCGACGGTGCCTCGCACCGGATGCCCACGCAGTCGTACGCCTCGGCGAGCTTGACGAAGTCGGGGATCCGGGTGCCGCGGACCGGCTCGGCAGAGGGAGTGGAGTGCAGGTTCGTGTTCGAGTAGCGCTCGTTGTAGAACAGCGTCTGCCACTGCCGCACCATGCCCAGGCTGCCGTTGTTAATGATCGCGACCTTGACCGGGATGCCCTCGATCGCGCAGGTGACCAGCTCCTGGTTGGTCATCTGGAAGCAGCCGTCGCCGTCGATCGCCCACACGGTCTTGTCGGGGCAGCCGTACTTGGCGCCCATCGCGGCCGGTACCGCGAAGCCCATCGTGCCGAGACCGCCGGAGTTGATCCAGGTGCCAGGGTGCTCGTAGTCGATGAACTGGGCGGCCCACATCTGGTGCTGGCCGACGCCGGCCACGTAGACGGCCTCCGGGCCGGCGATCTCGCCGATCCTGCGGATGACGTGCTGCGGCGCCAGCGTCCCGTCTGTGGGCTCGTCGTAGCCGAGCGGGTATTTGTTCCGCCACTGGTCCAGCTGCGACCACCAGTCGGCCAGGTCGGGCTTGCGGTCCTGGCCCTCTGGTGAGCGCTGCTCCGCCTGGACGGCGGCGATCAGGTCGGTGATCACCTCACGGCAGTCGCCCACGATCGGCACGTCGGCACGCCTGTTCTTGGAGATCTCGGCCGGATCGATGTCCGCGTGCACGATCAGCGCGCCAGGGGCGAAGGTGTCGAGCTTGCCGGTCACCCGGTCGTCGAAGCGCGTGCCCAGCGCGATGATCAGGTCGGACTTCTGCAGCGCGCCCACAGCGGCGACCGTGCCGTGCATGCCCGGCATGCCCACATGCTGCGGGTGCCGGTCCGGGAACGCACCCCTGGCCATCAGCGTGGTGATCACCGGGATCCCGGTCAGCTCGGCCAGTTCATGTAGCTGCGTGCAGGCGCGGGCCTTGATCACTCCGCCGCCGACATACAGCACCGGGCGCCGGGACTCGGCGATGAGGCGGGCCGCCTCTCGCACCTGGCGGGCGTGCGGCCTGGTCACCGGATGGTAGCCGGGCAGGTCGAACGGCACCGGCCAGCTGAACTCGGTCATCGCCTGCATGGCGTCCTTGGCAACGTCCACCAGGACCGGGCCCGGCCGGCCGGTGGACGCCACGTGGAACGCCTCGCCGATCGTGCGGGCGATGTCCTCGGCCTTGGTGACGAGGAAGTTGTGTTTGGTGATCGGGAGCGTGATTCCGGAGATGTCGGCTTCCTGGAAGCCGTCCGTGCCGATCAGGGTGGTGGAAACCTGGCCGGTGATCGCCACGATCGGCACCGAGTCCATGTACGCGTCGGCGAGCGGTGTGACCAGGTTGGTCGCGCCCGGCCCGCTGGTAGCCATGCAGACGCCGGTCCGCCCGGTGGCCTGCGCGTACCCGGTGGCGGCATGGCCGGCTCCCTGCTCGTGCCTGACCAGGATGTGCCGGATCGCCGTCGAGTCCATCAGCGGGTCGTAGGCCGGCAAGATCGCGCCGCCCGGAATGCCGAATACCACGTCGGCGCCTACCCGCTCAAGCGCGTAAACCAGCGCCTGCGCGCCGGTGATAGTGCTAGCTTTGCCGCTCTGCGGCGGCTTGCCTGGCTGTGGCTGCGGCTGAGGCTGCGGAACTCCCGCGCCTGCCCTGGCAGCCAGGTCACGCGGGCTCGGCCCCGCGGTCCCGCCGCGACCCGTCGTCTGCTCGGTCATCGGATACTCTCCCTGGCTTGTACCGGCTCAATAAAAAACCCCTCGTGCCATCGGCAGTCGAGGGGAGCGCGCAGTGAGCTGCTTGGTCAGCTGCCTGCGCGCCGGCCAAGTACGAGAATGAGTGTGCTGTACACGGCAACCACCCTACTCTCCCCGTAGACCAGAGCGTCAACCGGGGTCTCAAATACTGAGACATGCTCATCTAGAAGAACGGACGTTAGTGCTTCGTCCACAGGTCATTCGGAAGCCAACGCGGCGGTTACCGGGGCGGGAGTGCCTTCGCCGCTGGTAGTGCGGATCAGGGCTTCGACGCCGGGGGCGGCCATCGGGCGGGCGACGAGGAAGCCCTGGCCGTAGCCGCAGCCCATCTCGCGCAGCGCATCGAGCTGGCGGGGCTGCTCGATGCCCTCGGCGACGACTTGCATGCCCAGGTCGCGGCCCAGCTGGATGACAGTCCTGGTGAGCAGCGTGAGCGTCTCGTCCCGGCCGAGGCCATCGGTGAACGAGGGGTCGATCTTGATGATGTCGGCGGGCAGTTGCCGCAAGTAGGCGAGCGAGGCGTAGCCGGTGCCGAAGTCGTCGATCGCCAGCCGGACGCCGAGCGCGCGCAGCTCCGCCAGCCGGTCCACGATCATGCTCGCGTCCTCCACCAGGATGCGCTCGTTGATCTCCATAGTGAGCGCCGCGGCGGGCAGGCCCGTCTGGGCGAGGACCGTGTGGACGCCTGGCACGAACGACGAGGCCCCGATCTGCCTGGCGGACACGTTGACCGAGACGCCCACATCCCAGGACGCCCGCCGCCACTCCGCGCCCTGGGCGCACGCCTCGCGCAGCACCCATTCGCCGAGCGGCACGATCAGGCCGGACTCCTCCGCCGCGCGGAGGAACTCCCGTGGCGGTACCGCGTGCTCCCCACGCCGCCAGCGCACCAGGGCCTCGGCCCCGGTCACCCGCGAGGTCGCCAGGTCCACGATGGGCTGGTACTGGAGCGTCAGCTCGTCGTTGGCGATGGCCTGCTGCAGGTCGCTGACCAGCTCAAGCTTGCGGACCACATCGGCATGCATGTGGTCGGCGTAGACCTCGACCCGGTCGCCGCCGGCGTCCTTGGCCCGGGACATCGCCACGTCGGCGTTGCGCAGCACGACACCCGATTCGCCCTCGGCCAGCGCCACGCCGACGCTGGCGGTGAGCGCAATCTGCTGGCCGGCCACGCGGAACGGCTCGGCGGCTACCGCGCCCGCCAGCCGGATAGCGATCTCGCTGATCTCCTGCGCGCCGACCGCCTGCTCGACGAGCACCGCGAACTCATCGCTCCCCCAGCGCGCCACCGTGTCATGAGCGGGAACGACGGCGCGGAGCCGCCTGGCCGCCTGGGCGAGCACCAGATCGCCGGCCCCGTGCCCCACCGAGTCGTTGACGGCGGTGAACCGGTCGATGTCGAGGAAGATCACGCCGGAGGCAGGCCCAGGCGTTGCGGAGAGGGCATCCCGCACCCGCTCTTCGACGTAGGCGCGGTTGGGCAGGCCGGTCAGGCCATCGTGGAAGGTCAGGTGGGCGACCTGCTGGCGCAGCGCCACCTGGTCACTGACGTCGCGGACAGTTACCAGCATCTGGCCGTCCTCGCCGGGAACGTCATAGCGGAGCGCGGTCGCCTCGATGTGACGCCAGGTGCCGTCGGCGGCGCGGACCCGGCACGGGAACCGGCCGCCAGTGCCCCCCTCGCCAGCCAGCCGCTCCCCGGCCAGCTCGAGGCGGACGGCGGCCACGGCTCCCTGCCTGTCCTCCGGATGGACGATGTCGGTCAGCCGTTTGCCGTCGAGCTCGGCCGGTGCGTAGCCATAGCTGGACACGGCAGGACTGGCATACCTGATCGTGCCCTTCAGGTCGCAGATCAGCACCACGTCGCTGGTCCTGCTGGCCAGCTCGCGCAAGTTCCGGCTGGACTCGCGCCAGATGGACAGCACGATGCCGTTCTCCCGTACCAGCATGAACACCCTGGCGGCGAGCACGAGCACCCCGGCACCGCCGGCCACGACCACCGCCAGGCTCGCCGAGGGGGCATCGACCAAGCCGTTCAGCAGCACGGCGACGGTAGCCGCGGAGGCGCTGAGTGCGGCGATGACCGTGGCAGCGCCCGCGTTGGCCATGCCGGGCAGCCGTACCCGCGCGACCGCGGATATCCGGGGCGCGGCCTCGCTCCACGGCGCGGCCGCGAGCAGGAGAGCGGCCAGCAGCGCAACTAGTTGCGCAGATAGGGAAATGTGCCCGCCGCTCACCCGCTGCCCCACCGCCAGCGCGTCGGACAGGGCGACGGCGAGCAGGGCGAGGAAGGGCAGCGTGGCCCGTCTCCAGGCCACGGTGACCATGGGCAGCAAGGCGCCGAGCACGGCCAGGTCGGCCAGCGGATGAATGAGGTCGAGCAGGAATGTGCCCGGCCGGGCTCCCGACCGGTGGAATTCGCCGCCGAACAGCGCGACCCAGCCGATCACAAACAGTGCGACCGCCATTACATAGCCGTCGGCGAGGCCCGGCACCACAGATGTCTGCGAACCGTCGGCCAGCGCGGTCTCGCGTCCGCCGGCGGCCGGCCGGCTGGCGCCCGGACCACTAGCGCCTGTGCTATGAGTACACAGGGCGATGATGCCGATCGCCGCGGCGGCCACCGCGAGCAGGGATGGCAGGTCGGCGAATGACAAGCCGCTGGGCGGGCCATCGATCTGCACCGCGATCAGGCCCGCGCACCACAGCAGCGCCGCACCGGCCAGCCACCGGTAACCGCGGAGCCCTTGCGCGCCAAGCCATAGGCTCACCGCCGCTCCGCACCAGGCCAGCATGCAAAGCACGCTCATAGTGAGGTTTCCATAACGGTCGTGGATCCCCCGCGATGATCATGCTCACCTCGTAGGGCTCCTTCCATTCCCGCGGGTGGCCCTCGCTTCGTTACCACTTCGTAACGAAGCGTCGCCAGCAATGCGCGATCGTCGGTGCACGCCATCGAGCACCAGCTACCGGGCTCCCCTAGGGTCAGCGAACACAGGCCCTCGCATCCGGTATGACGTTTACTCTACGTACCCGAGGTCACACTTCGGTTGAGGAAGGGCGTATAGCGGGCGACAAAGCTAGGACAGCCCGCCTGCATGGCGGCTATTATCCCAGGTAAGAGCGCTATACAACCGTATGTATCAGTTCTTACACTTTTGTGTGGGGCATCGCGTGGCGGCGTTCAGCCGACCCTGATCTAGACTGCCGAACGCATGGTCTGATCCGAGGGAGGCTGCGGTGCGAAAGGTCCTGGTCGCTAACCGTGGTGAGATCGCGGTGCGTGTGGTGCGGGCCTGCCGGGATGCCGGCCTGAGCAGCGTAGCGGTCTACGCTGAGCCCGATCTGGACGCCCTGCATGCGACGATGGCCGATGAGGCGTATGCGCTCGGCGGGACATCCCCGGCGGACACATACCCCCCTCACATCCAGGGATACCTAGATATCGGGAAGATCGTGAAGATCGCCGTGGAAGCGGGCGCGGACGCGGTGCATCCCGGCTACGGCTTCCTTGCCGAGAACGCCGAGTTTGCCCGCGCGGTGACCGCGGCCGGGTTGACCTGGATAGGGCCGCCGCCGGACGCGATCGAGGCACTCGGCGACAAGGTCAAGGCCCGGCACATCGCGCTGTCGGTAGGGGCCCCGCTCACACCGGGGACGCCGGACCCGGTCTCCGGTGCCGACGAGGTGGCCGCGTTTGCCCGTGAGCACGGGCTGCCGGTGGCGATCAAGGCCGCCTTCGGCGGCGGCGGCCGCGGCCTCAAGGTCGCCTGGACCCTTGACGAGATCGAGTCCCAGTACGAGTCGGCTGTGCGCGAGGCGGTCGCCGCGTTCGGCCGCGGCGAGTGCTTCGTGGAACGTTACCTGGACCGGCCCCGGCACGTGGAGACCCAGTGCCTGGCCGATCGGTCCGGGTCCGTCGTGGTGGTGTCGACCCGGGACTGCTCGCTGCAGCGGCGGCACCAGAAGCTGGTCGAGGAAGCACCCGCCCCGTTCCTCTCCGCCGGCCAGGTCGAATCGCTGTACGCCGCTTCGAAGGCGATACTCCGCGCGGCCGGGTACGTGGGCGCCGGCACGTGCGAGTTCCTGGTCGGGCAGGACGGCACGATCAGCTTCCTCGAAGTAAACACCCGGCTCCAGGTCGAGCATCCGGTCAGCGAGGAAGTCACCGGAATCGACCTGGTCCGTGAGCAGTTCCGGATCGCGGACGGGGAACTGCTCGGCTACGCCGACCCGGTGGCCCGCGGGCATTCGATCGAGTTCCGCATCAACGCCGAGGATCCCGGCCGCGGGTTCCTGCCCGCCCCGGGCACGCTCGCCACGTTCAATCCTCCATCCGGGCCGGGGGTCCGCCTGGACGCCGGGTACACGGCAGGCCAGACCGTCCCCCCGGTCTACGACTCGCTGATCGCCAAGCTCATCATCACCGGCGCCACCAGGCGGGAGGCGCTGCAGCGTGCCGTCCGCGCGCTCGCCGAGTTCGAGATCACCGGGATGCCCACTGTGCTCCCGTTCCACCAGGCCGTCGTGCTTGACCCGGCATTTACCGGCGCGGACTCCCTGGGCGTGCACACCCGCTGGATCGAGACCGAATTCAGCACCATCCTGCCAGCACAGGAAGATGGTGTCGGTGAGCCCGCGCCGATCCGCGAGAGGCTGACCGTGGAGGTAGGCGGGAAACGGCTTGAGGTGGTGCTGCCAGTTGCTTCCGCTCCTGTTACCGCTCCTGCTTCCGCGGAACGGCCTCGGCGAGCTTCCCGCAAGGGCCCGTCCGCGTCCGCCGCGGGCGGCGGCAACGGGCTGGTCAGCCCCATGCAAGGGACGATCATCAAGATAGCGGTGGCGGACGGCGCTGCCGTGCTGGCTGGCGACGTCGTCGTCGTGCTTGAGGCGATGAAGATGGAACAGCCGCTGGTGGCACACAAGGGCGGGACGGTGAGCGGCCTGTCCGTGGCGGTCGGCCAGACTGTGACCGCCGGCACCGTCATCTGCGCGATCGAGTGAGGGCGGTGGGTGGGAGGATAACGCCATGGCACGGCTGGCCGGGGATCCCGGTATCGGACGACAGTTGCTGCTCGCCCTCGGGTTCCGTCTGCCACCCAGGTACCTGGACTGGCTGCGACACGACCTGGTCGACGCCGGCTGGCGGGGCCGCCTCGTGACCCGGCACCTGCTGGCGATGCTGCCGGTGGCGCTGGTGCTCGGGCTGGCCCTGCCCGGGCCGCTCTGGCTGCACATCACCGTGCCGCTGCTGTTCCTGCTGTGCTCGGTCGGCATCGTGGCTATCTACGCGGACGACATCCGGGTGTCCCGGCTGCGCCGCCACGGCATCGAGCCGCCCGACGACCCCGACCTCGGCCGCCCGTCCCACTGATACCTCGGCCGCCCGTCCCACTAATAAGAGCTGTCCGCGGTGAAGTCCATCAGGCGGCGGGCGGTTTCGGCGATGCTGCCGGACAGCGACGGGTAGACGGTAAATGTGTGCGCCAGCTGGTCGGCGGTGAGCTGCAGCTCGACAGCGAGCGATATCGGCATGATCAGCTCGCTGGCGCGCGGCGCGACCACCACGCCGCCAAGGACCACACCGGTGCCCGGGCTGGTGAAGAGCTTGACGAAGCCGTCGCTCACCCCCCTCATCTTGGCCCGGGGGTTGGTCGCCAGCGGCATCTTGAGAGATCTGGCCAGCACGTCGCCGTCGCTGACCGCACGCTGGGTGACGCCGACCGTGGCGATCTCCGGGTCGGTGAAGATCGTCGCGGCCACGTGACCGAGCCTGATCGGGTGGACCGCCTCGCCGAGCGTGTGCCACATCGCGATCCTGCCCTGCATAGCCGCCACGCTGGCCAGCATCAGCAGCCCGGTGCAGTCACCGGCCGCATAGACGCCGTGCGCGCTGGTCCTGGATACGCGGTCCACCTCGATGAACCCGCCGGCGTCTCGTTTGACACCCGCTTCGTCCAGGCCGATGTCCTCGGTGTTCGGGATCATGCCGACGGTCATCAGGCAGTGCGAGCCGGTGATCTCGCGACCGTCGGTGAGCGTGACGGCCACACCGTCCCTGTCCCGGCGCACCGACTGACCACGTGACTGGCTCAGCACGGTCATGCCGCGACGCCGCCAGACGTCCTCGATGAGGGCGGCGGCATCCTCATCCTCATGCGGCAGCACCCGCTGGCGGGAGGAGACAAGCCTGACGCGCGATCCGAGCGCCAGGTAGGCGGCGGCAAACTCGGCACCGGTCACGCCGGAGCCGATCACGATCAGGTCGTCCGGCAGCTTATCCAGGTCGTAGAGCTGGCGCCAGGTAAGGATGCGCTCACCGTCGGGTTCGGCTCCGGGCAGGATACGGGGATGCGCGCCGGTGGCGATCAGGACCGCGTCCGCCTCGATGTCACCCTCGGGTGTCTGCACGACGTCCGGGCTCTTCAGCCGTCCCTTGCCGCTGATCAGCCGGACGCCCTCCGCCGCCAGGCGCGCGGTGATGTCGTCTGACTGAGCGGCTGCCAGGTTCTTGATCCGCCGGTAGACATGCTGCGCGCTCACCGACTCGGTGCCGCTCGTGCTGATCCCCAGGTGCGCGGTGGCATGAAGGAACGTCATCGCGGTCGAGGTCTCGATGAGCGTCTTGGACGGCACGCAGTCGGTCAGCACGCAAGCCCCGCCCAGCCCGTCCTCGTCGACAACCGTCACGTCGGCGCCGAGTTGGGCTCCGACGAGGGCCGCCTCGTATCCTCCCGGGCCGCCGCCAAGGATCGCTATTCTCTGCCGTGCCAAGGTCACGATGGGTAACTCTTTCTGTCATGCGGCGGTTGCAGTCGAATGCCGGCCTCCGGACGCCGTACGCTGTCCCCCGTGGCACTGTACGCGGCCTATGGCAGCAACATGGACCCAGCCCAGATGCTGGAGCGCTGCCCGCACTCACCGCAGCGAGGCACCGGCTGGCTGGAAGGCTGGCGGCTGACGTTCGGCGGGGCGGACATCGGCTGGGACGGCGCGCTGACGACCGTCGTCGAGGATCCGGGCTCACGCGTTTTCGTCGTTCTTTACGACATGTTCGAGACCGATGAGAAGGAGCTAGATTCCTGGGACGGGGTAACGCTCGGCTACTACCGGAAGGTGAAGATCCGGGTCGAAACGCTCGAAGGCGACATTCTGGCGTGGCTTTACGTCCTGAACTTCTACGAGGGCGGCCTCCCGTCCGCCCGTCACATCGGCATCCTGGCCGACGCCGCCGAGAAGGCGGGGGCACCGGCGGATTACGTGGCGGACCTGCGGGGCCGACCCTGCATGAAGCTCGGCGACTCGGCATAGCGGACCGGATCGACTCGGCGCGGCAGACCCGGACGGGATCGAGCCTCAGACCAGGCAGCAGATCAGCAGGATGACGGCTGGCACCAGCAGCGCGGCGACCGCCCTCCAGCTCCATGTGCTGGTCAGCAGCGTTGCGCGATTCCCCGTGCTTTCGTACCCGGCCAGGATCGTACCCGGTTCCGCTGTTTCGTCGCGATCGGTGGCCTGCCCGGTCCCGGCAGCCGCTACCCGATCGTTCAGCAGCCGGACGATTTTCATCGCCTCCGCCTCCTGAGACGCCACCGACCCGTAGCTCTCGGATCGGCTGCTCCTGGACTGCGGAATGCCAAACTGGGACATTCCAGACATCCGGCTGGTACGCGGGCCGGCCGATCGCATGGCGTCGCGGCGCGCCTTCACGTCGGCCGTGTACTGCCGGCGACGTGAGTAATGCACCGCCCACGCGGAGATGACCTTGCCCGGCCTCCCTCGCTTCCCGTCCTCGTCCTCGCCCCCGTTCTCGGCCTCGTTCTTGGCAATGGCCGGACCAGGCAGCCGGCAGTGCACTCGGAGCAGGTCGGACACATCCACCCGGGAGATGTTCACCCATGGGATCCGGTGGTCACGGAGCGGGTTGCTGATCGTGAGGGCGTCGTCCTCGGCGATGACCCTGGGCCGCTGCGCCGCGACGTAAGCCACGCCCGCGGTCATCACCAGGATCCCAGCCGCGACCAGCGAGAAATGATCGCGGCCCTGGACGGCTAGGTCAATGAGGTTGGCGACGACGAAGGCCAGCCAAAGCCACCATATTCCGACCGCGACCGGCGACCGGAAGACCTGCGGCTTGCCGAGCTCCGAAGCCTTCTTCCCGTCCGTCGCCTGATCCGCTGCCATGGAGTAACGGTACCGCGCGATGTCGGCTTTGCCATCCGCCCGCAAGCCCTTCGCCCGCTTTGCGAGCGCAAAGCCCAGCACAACCGGCACGGGCCTAGGTCATGCGCCTGCCACGCGGGACGACTGAGGCTGGCGGGACTGACGGTACTGGCGGGATTCGGCGGGACAGGCGTCGGACGGGTACGCGGCCGGGGAGTACGAGTCCTCGGACGGGTATGTGTCCGGGGGGTACGAGTCTTCCACCGGGTAAGCGCCGGACGGGTACGCATCGCGGGCACGGGACGGCGGGGGGGTCTGGGCGGCCGCCTCGTCCCACAGCGCGGTGCTGGCGGTAGCCGCCAGGACCCGGACCCCCACGCTGATGGCGTGCTCATCCACATCGAACGTGGGCTGATGCAGGTCGAACTGACCGGCACTGCCCGGCACCCTGGTGCCCAGGCGGGCCAGCGCGCCGGGGACCGATTCGAGCAGCCAGGCGAAGTCCTCGCCACCCAGGCTCTGCGGCGTATGCACCACGGCGCCAGAGCCGAGCACCGCGGTCCCGGCGGCGGTGAACATCGCGGCGCTCTCCGGGTCGTTAACCGTAGGCGGCACGTTCCGCTCGTAGTCCAGTTCGGCGGTCACGCCGTAGGCGGCGGCCACCGAATCGATGAGCTCCTTCAGCAGATCGGGGGCGCCATGCCAGGCCTCGTCGTCCAGGCAGCGGACAGTGCCGGTGGCCAGACCGATGTCGGGAATGGCGTTCGGCGCGTTGCCAGCGCTGATATGTCCCCAGACGAGAGACAACGACGACCGCGGGTCCACGCGGCGGGACAAAGCGGCCGGCAGCTCAGTGATGATCTTGCCAAGCGCGAACACCAGATCCGCGGTCAGGTGCGGCCGCGCGGTGTGCCCGCCCGGCCCGCTTACCCGGACGGTCACCTTGTCGCAGGCCGCAGTGATCGCGCCCGTGCGGACGCCGAGCTGGCCAGCGTCCAGACGTGGGTCGCAGTGCAGCGCGAACGCCCGGCCGACTGAGGCCAGGCCACCCGCAGCGAGCACGTCCAGCGCGCCGGTGCCCAGTTCCTCCGAGGGCTGGAAGATCAGCCGGACCCGGCCGGGCAGCAGGCCGGCGGCGGCCTGCTGGGCGAGAAACAAGCCGGTGCCGAGCAGGATCGTGGTGTGCACGTCATGCCCGCACGCATGACAGACCCCGGGCACGGTGGAGGCGTAAGGCACGTTCTTCTCGTCCGCCATCGGCAGCGCATCTATGTCAGCGCGCAGTGCCACCACGGATCGTTCCGCGTCCGCATAAATTTCGGTGCCGATGTCGACGAGGAGCCCGGTTCCCTTGGGGAGTATTTGCGGGCGCAACCCGGCCGCGGCCAGGCGCAGCGCCACCCTGCGGGTGGTCCTGTGTTCGTTGTAGCCGGTCTCCGGATTCGCATGCAGGTCGCGGCGGAACTCGACGAGCTCGGCCTCATGCGAGGCCAGGAACGCGTCGAGGTCCGCGACCAGATCATTGCCTTCCATGCCCAACACCCCCCCGGTCTGGACTGACACTGCCCGAACCAATGCCGAAGCTGTCCGAGTCGAACTCCGCGACCAGCGCCGCCACGACGCTGCTCAGGTCCCCGGTGCGCCGGTAGACGGCGCGCTGGCGCTCGTAGGAGGCGCCGTACTCGAGCACCTCATCGGCGACCGACAGCTCGTCCGCGCAGCCGAGCCTATCGGCTACCGGTTGCAGCACGCGCACCAGCTCATACAGCTCGTCGCGAAGCGGGGCGGTGGAGCCGTCCTGGTCCGTGATCACGATCGCGTCCAAACCGTACCGGGTGGCCCGCCACTTGTTGTCGCGCACCACCCAAGGGGGCGGGGAGGGCAGCGTATAGCCGCGGTCAAGCTGGAAGTCGAACAGCTGGACAAGAGACTGCCCGAGTGCCGCGACCATGCCGACCTCGCGGAGGGTTGGCGTACCGTCAGCCATGCGGATCTCCACCGTGCCGAAGTCCGGGTGCGGCCGGATGTCCCACCAGACCTCCTTGATGGAGCGGATTGTGCCCGCGCGCCGCAACGTTTCCATGTAGTCCTCGAACTGCTTCCAGTCCGCAAGCCGCGGCGGGGGACCCGACGTCGGCAGGGAGCCGAAAGTCACGGCCCGGCAGGACGCCAGGCCCGTGTCGTACCCGCACCAGAACGGGCTCGACGCGGTCAGCCCGAGGAAGTGCGGCAAGTATGCGGCGAGCGCATTGACGATTGGTATCGCCTTGTTCCCGTCGCGAATCCCAACATGTACGTGCACGCCGAAGGTCTGAATCCGGCGGGCAAGCCATTGCATTTGCTCAACAAGTTCGGCATAGCGCTGGATGGGCGCCATGGTCGCATCACGCCAGTCGCTAACCGGGTGAGTGCCGGCGCATGCGAGCACAATACCGTGCGGACTGGCGGCTCGCTGGAGTTCGGTGATCATTTCGGCGAGGTCGTCCTTGGCCTCTGACACCGTGCTGCAGATGCCGGTAACGACTTCCACGGTCGACTGCATGAGCTCGTGCCGGATCTGCGGGTGTTCACCAGTCTCCCCGATCACCGGCAGCTCATCGAGCACCTTGCCGGCTTCCTGGCGCAGCAGCATGGTCTGGCTATCGATAAGCTGCACTTCCCACTCTACTCCGAGGGTCGGGCCGTGCGAGGGGTTCCAGGCGATAGCCATGCCAACTGCCTTTCTGAATTTAAGTGGGTTGATACACTCCCCACACCTCGCGGAGCGCGTCGCAGACCTCGCCGAGGGTGGCACCCGCGCGAAGGGCGTCGCGGAGGGGGTACAAAACGTTCTCATTGCCTTCCGCGATTTTTCTCATAACATCAGTGGCTTTACGCACGGCAGTGCTGTCACGTGATTCGCGGAGTTTCGTGAGCTTGCGTGCTTGTTCTTGCTCGATCGACGGGTTCACTTTAAGTGGATCGTAGCGTTCTGTGGTATCGGCCGTGAATTTGTTCACGCCGACGACCGTGCGATTCCCGCTGTCGATCTGCTGGCTGACCTCATAGGCAGCCTGTTCGATCTCGTTCTTCTGGAAGCCGCGCTCGATCGCGGCGACGGCGCCACCGAGGTCTTCCACCTGGCCGATGAGTTTCATGGTGGCCTGTTCAACTGCGTCGGTCATCGACTCGATCACGTACGAGCCGGCGAACGGGTCGACAGTCTCAGTGAGGTCGGTTTCGTACGCGATCACCTGCTGCGTGCGCAGCGCCAGCCGGGCGGCCGTAGCGCTCGGCAGCGCGAGCGCCTCGTCGAACGAATTCGTGTGCAGGCTCTGCGTGCCGCCGAGCACCGCCGCTAGTGCCTGGATACTGACCCTGACCAGGTTCACCTCTGGCTGCTGCGCGGTTAGCTGCACACCCGCGGTCTGCGTGTGGAACCGCAGCATCTGGCTTCTCGGATCCTGCGCCTTGAACTCCTCCCTCATAATCTTGGCCCAGAGCCTGCGCGCCGCGCGGAACTTGGCGATCTCCTCCAGCAGCGTGGTGCGCGCGACGAAGAAGAACGACAGCCTCGGGGCGAACTCATCGACGTCGAGGCCCGCGCTGAGCGCGGCCCTCACATATTCCTTCGCGTTGGCGAGCGTGAACGCGATCTCCTGTACCGGGGTGGCCCCTGCCTCGGCCATATGATACCCGCTGATTGAAATTGTATTCCATTTAGGCAGGCTTTCTCGACAGTATTTGAACGTGTCGGCGACCAGGCGGAGCGACGGGCGCGGTGGGTAGATATAGGTGCCTCGGGCGATGTACTCCTTGAGTACGTCGTTCTGGATCGTGCCGGTCAGTGCGGCCGGGCTGACGCCCTGCTCCTCGCCCACCGTCTGGTACATGAGCAGCAGCATCGCCGCCGGAGCGTTGATCGTCATCGAGGTGGAGACCTTGCCGAGGTCGATGCCGTCGAACAGCGTGCGCATGTCGTCGGTGGAGTCGATGGCGACGCCTACCTTGCCGACCTCGCCGTGCGCGATGTCCGCGTCGGAGTCATAACCCATCTGGGTGGGCAGGTCGAACGCCACCGACAGGCCCGTGGTGCCGTTGGCGATCAGCTCGTGGTAGCGGCGGTTGGACTCTGACGCTGTGGCGAAGCCAGCGTACTGGCGCATGGTCCATGGCCGGTCCACGTACATTCGTGGGTACACTCCGCGAGTAAATGGGTACTCTCCGGGGTGGCCCAGCTTTTCTTCGGGGCGGAAGTCCGCAAGCTTGCTCTCGTCGTACACTGCGTCGATGGGCAGCCCAGACTCCGACATACGGTCCATGATTGAAGGGTACTTCGGAGGTTCCCACTGAACACTGTGGCGTTGCTCGCAGCTGTACTTATTGGTGTGAGCGCTGTGACCAGCGGGACCCCGCGGGCGAGCGGCACCTCGGTCATCGGCGGGCCAGAACTCGCCGGGCAGGGGCTCATCGTCAATGACCCGCCGCAGCGCCTGCCCGATATCAACGCGTCCGCGTGGGTGATCGCGGACGCGGGGACGGGCCAGGTGCTCGCCGCGAAGGACCCGCACGGCGAGTTCCGGCCGGCATCGACGCTGAAAATGCTCACCGCGGTCGCGCTGATCCCGGTGCTGAACCCCGACTCGTCCGTGGTGGCGACGCAACTAGCCGCCTCCCAGACGCCGAACGACATCGGCCTGCTCGCCGGGCACTCCTACCAGGTGTCCGATCTGTTCACCGCGCTGCTGACCATCTCGGCCAACGACGCGGCGGTCGCGCTCGCGCAGGCCACCGGGTCGCTGGCGCATGGCATGGCGATCATCAATGCCGAGGCGCACCACCTCCAGGCCGATGACACCAACGCGGTCCATCCGAACGGCCTCGATGCCCCCGGCCAGCACACCTCCGCGTACGACCTGGCGCTGATCGCGCGCGCGGCGCTGCGGATGCCGGCGTTCATGAAGTACGACCAGACCGAGGGCGGGCAGTTCCCCGTAACCGCACACAAGAAGGTCGGGCTATGGAACCAGAACAGCCTGCTGACCGACTACCCGGGCGGCATCGGCGGCAAAATCGGCTGGACTAGCGCGGCGGGAGCAACCTACGTCGGCATGGCGAAGCGGGACGGGGTCACGCTGATCGTCACGCTGCTGCACTGCCCGGCGCTAACCGAGATCACCTCGGCCGAGAAGCTGCTCGACTGGGGTTTCGCCGTCGACGGGAAGGTGAGGCCGGCCGGGACGCTGGTCCCGCCGCTGCCAACACAGGCACAGCAGGCCGCGGCCGCCGCGGCGGCCGCCAGGCACGCGGCAGCGCCCGCGGACCGGGCGGCTCCGGGACGCGGAATGCTGAGCAGCCCGTCCGCCCTCGCGGCGATCGGCTTCAGCGCACTCGCCGTCCTAGCCGCGGTCCTCGCCTTCACCTGGTCCCGTCGCCGCCACCGTCATTTTTCATGATCGCCCGCCGCGCCGCCACGCCTGCCTGGGAGCACCACTGCTGTTATGAGACAAATCCCACTAGATCGCGTACGGCGGTCATGGTTTGCGAGGCGACCTGACGCGCGTTCGCCGCGCCGTGCGCGAGCATCTTCTCCAAGGCGGGTTCGTCCGCGAGGATCGCGTGCGTCTGCTCGCGGATGGGGCTCAGCGTCGCGACGACCAGCTCGGTGAGATCCTTTTTGAGGCCGCCGTAGCCGACCCCGGCGTACTTGTCCTCCAGGGCCGCCACTGGCTCCCCGGAGAAGGCAGAGAAAATCCGCAGCAGGTTGGTGACGCCTGGCTTGTTCTCCTCGTCGGCCTTTACCTCGGCGCCAGCATCAGTGACCGCGCGGGCGATCTTCTTGCGGATCGCCCCCGGCTCGTCGAGCACATCGATGACGCCCTGCGGGGACGAACTCGATTTGCTCATCTTGGCGGTCGGGTCCTGAAGGTCGTAGATCTTCGCGACCTCCTTGAGGATGTACGGCTGCGGGACAGTGAACGTCTCGCCGTACCTGTGGTTGAACCGCTGCGCGAGCGTGCGGCTGAGCTCTAGGTGCTGGCGCTGGTCTTCACCCACCGGCACCTGGTCGGCGTTGTACAGCAAGATGTCTGCGGCCTGCAGGATCGGGTAGGTGAACAGGCCGACGGATGCCTCGGCGGCCTTCGCGGATTTGTCCTTGAATTGCGTCATCCGGCTCGCTTCGCCGAACCCGGTCATACATCCCAGGATCCACGCCAGCTCGGTGTGCTCACGGACCTGGCTCTGCACGAACAGCGTGCACCGGTCCGGGTCGAGGCCCGCGGCGAGCAACTGGGCGGCGGCCACCTTCGTCCTGCGCCTGAGCGTCCCCGGGTCCTGCGGGACCGTGATCGCGTGCAGGTCCACCACGCAGTAGAACGCGTCGTACTCATCCTGAAGCGCCACCCACTGCCGGAGCGCACCCAGGTAGTTACCCAGGTGGAACGAGTCGGCGGTAGGCTGGATGCCCGACAGTACACGCTTCATGGTTGGCGATCCTATCCGGAGACCACGACTTCCACCCGCTGGAACTCCTTCAGGTCGGAGTAGCCGGAGGTGGCCATCGTCCGCTTGAGGGCGCCCATCAGGTTCATCGAGCCGTCGGGCACGGTCGACGGGCCGTGCAGGATCTGCTCAAGCGTTCCGATCGTGCCGACCTTGACCCGTGCACCACGCGGAAGCTCGGTGTGATTAGCCTCGCTGCCCCAGTGATAGCCGTGGCCTGGCGCCTGTTCGGCCCTGGCGAGCGGTGAGCCGACCATGACCGCATCCGCGCCGATGGCCAGCGCCTTGGCGATGTCGCCGCTGCTGGTCATCGAACCATCCGCGATCACGTGCACATACCGTCCGCCCGATTCGTCCAGGTAGTCCCTTCTCGCGGCCGCCACGTCCGCGATCGCGGTCGCCATCGGGACCTTGACGCCGAGCACTTTCGCGGTCGTGTGACCGGATCCGCCGCCGAACCCGACCAGCACGCCCGCCGCACCGGTCCGCATCAGGTGCAGCGCCGCCGTGTACGTGGCGCAGCCGCCCACCACGACGGGGATGTCCAGCTCGTAGATGAACTGCTTGAGGTTGAGCGGTTCGGCTCTTCCTGACACATGCTCGGCGGACACGGTCGTGCCCCTTATGACGAAAATGTCCGCGCCGGCGTCCACCACCGCCTTGTAATACCTGGCCGTCTTCTGCGGAGACAGCCGGGCGGCCGTGGTGACCTTCGCCTGCGCGATCTCCTCGATGCGGCGGCCGATCAGCTCTTCCTTGATCGGCTCGGCGTACATCTGCTGGAGTTTCCTGGTGGCTGTCTGCTCGTCGTCAAGCTCCGCGATCTCGGCGAGGAGCGGCTCCGGGTTCTCATATCTGGTCCACAGGCCCTCGAGGTCAAGTACGGCCAGGCCGCCGAGCTTGCCGATGCTCACCGCCGTCTTGGGAGACACCACGCTGTCCATCGGGCAGGCGATCAGCGGCGACTCAAACCGGTACGCGTCGATCTGCCAGGCGATGCTGACCTCTTCCGGGTCGCGTGTGCGACGGGCCGGAACGATGCCGATGTCGTCGAGCGAGTAGGCCTTCCGGCCATGCTTGCCGCGGCCGATCTCCACGTCTGTCACTTCCCGGTGCCCCTACCGCTGTAGTTGGGTGCCTCGACGGTCATCTGGACGTCGTGCGGGTGACTTTCGGTCAGGCCGGCGCTCGTGATCTGGACGAACTTCGCGTCCTGCAGGTCCTTTATGTTCCTCGCGCCGGTATAGCCCATAGCCGCCCTGAGCCCGCCGATGAGCTGGGTGGCGACCGCGGCGAGCGGCCCGCGGTACGGGACCTGCCCCTCAATGCCTTCTGGCACCAGCTTGTCTTCTCTCAGCACATCGTCCTGGAAGTAGCGGTCCTTGGAATAGGACTTGCCGCGCTCCCGGTTGCGCATCGCGCCCAGGCTGCCCATACCGCGGTACAGCTTGTACTGCTTCCCGTTGACGAACACCAGCTCACCCGGGCTCTCCTGGCAGCCGGCTAGCAGGCTGCCGAGCATGACCGTGTCCGCCCCGGCGGCGATGGCCTTGGCGATGTCGCCCGAATACTGCAGGCCGCCGTCGCCTATGACCGGGATGTTGTGCGGTCGCGCCGCTTTCGCGGCCTCGTATATGGCCGTCACCTGCGGGACGCCGACGCCCGCCACTACGCGCGTGGTGCAGATCGAGCCAGGGCCGACACCGACCTTGACACCGTCCGCACCGACGTCGATGAGCGCCCGGGCTCCTTGTAGCGTGGCGATGTTGCCGCCGATCACCTCGACGGCGGCGTTTGCCTTGATCTCTGCGACCATGTCCAGCACGTCCTGGGCATGACCGTGCGCGGTGTCCACCACGAGGAAGTCCGCGCCGGCCTCGGCAAGCGCCTGGGCCCTCCGCTTCGCGTCCTCGCCGACGCCCACGGCTGCGCCGACTACCAGGCGGCCCTGTGCGTCCTTGGTGGCGTTCGGGAACTTCTCGGTCTTGGTGAAGTCCTTGACCGTGATCAGCCCCCCGAGTTTGTTGCTGTTATCAACAAGGGGAAGCTTTTCTATCTTGTGCTGCCGGAGAAGCTTGAGAGCCTCATCCGGGTGGACCCCGACCGGCGCGGTAACCAGCGGCATCGGGGTCATGATGTCCATGACTCGCCGCGCGTGGTCGGACTCGAACCTTATATCCCGGTTTGTGACGATCCCTACCAGCGTTCCGTCTGGTGTGGTGACCGGCACGCCGGATATCCGGTATCGCGCGCAGAGGTGTTCGATTTCGGCGATCGTGGCATCAGGGCCGCAGGTCACCGGGTGGGTGATCATCCCGGCCTCGGATCGCTTGACCATGTCGACCTGCTGAGCCTGCTCCTCCACGGACATGTTCCGGTGCAGCACGCCGACCCCGCCCTGCCGGGCCATGGCGATCGCCATCCTGGACTCGGTGACCGTGTCCATCGCGGAGGACACTAGCGGGATCCTTACCGTGATCGTGCGGGTGATCCGGGTTGTCGTGTCCGCCTCGCTGGGCAGGACCGTCGAGTGCGCGGGCAACAGCAGGACGTCGTCGAAGGTCAGCCCTAGTGGCGCGAACTTGTCGTCGGATGATGGCAGCGGCATGAACATATCTTAGTGACATCACAGCCGGTTACGCGGATCAGATACAGAGTGACCGGACTCTAGCTCGCTGCTGCCAGTTCGCGGAGCCTGGACAGGGCCCGGTGCTGAGCGACGCGGACCGCGCCCGGGGTCATGTCGAGAACGTAGCCGGTCTCCTCGGCGGACAGGCCGGTGACCACGCGGAGCAGCAGCAGCCGACGCTGGCCGGCCGGCAGGGATGCGAGCAGCCGCCTGGCGCGCACCGCGTCCGCATGCGTCAGCAGCGCGTCCTCGGGACCGGGTTGCAGCTCGTCGGGCCGCTCGGGGACATCGGACACGGAGACCGCGAGAGACCGCGCGGCGCCTCGGGCCACGTCTGCTACTTTGTGCGCCGCTATGCCGAACACGAACGCGCCGAACGGCCGCCCCGTGTCGGTATAAGAGGGCAGCGCGGCTAGCAGCGCGAGGCATACCTCCTGGGCGACGTCGTCCTCGTTCTGGCAATGACAGCCCATCCGGGCCAGCCGCACCCGGCAGTACCGGACGATCTCCGGGCGCAACCGCCGTAGCAGTTCGTCGATGGCATCGGTTCGTCCCCTCGCGGCAGAGTGCGCGAGAGCCAGCAGATCGTCATCCCCCGTCACGTATATGTGATGCCCGGCAACGCTCGTGAGATGCCAACGCGGGGGCCACATTGATGTGGCCCCCGCGTTATAACAGCCCGCCTAGGAGCTAGTGCGAGTGACTGTGCCCGTGACCGTGGCCAGCCTCGGGTTCCTTCTCCTCCGGCTTCTCGACCACTAGCGTTTCCGTCGTCAGCAGCATGCCGGCGATGGATGCGGCGTTCTGCACGGCGGAACGGGTGACCTTGACCGGGTCGATGACGCCCTGAGCCATCAGGTCGCCGTACTCGCCGGTCGCGGCGTTATAGCCGTGACCAGCCGGCAGCGAGGCGACCTTGGCCGCCACTACCGAACCCTCCTGACCCGCGTTCAGCGCGATCCACCGGCACGGCTCAACCAGCGAATCCCGCACGACCTTGACACCGGTCGCCTCGTCGCCGGTCTTGCCCAGGTCACCGAGCTCGGCGGCCAGGTGCACCAGCGCGCTGCCGCCGCCAGCCACGATGCCTTCCTCGATCGCGGCGCGAGTCGCGGAGACCGCGTCCTCGACGCGGTGCTTCTTCTCCTTGACCTCGACCTCGGTGGCCGCGCCGACCCGGAGTACCGCGACGCCACCGGACAGCTTGGCCAGCCGCTCCTGTAGCTTCTCCCGGTCCCAGTCGGAGTCGGTGTTCTCGATCTCGGTGCGGATCTGCCGGATCCGCTCCTCGATCGCGCTCTTGTCGCCGGCACCATCGGTGATCGTGGTGTCGTCCTTGGTGACGACGATGCGGCGGGCGCGGCCCAGGCTCTCCAGCCCGACCGAGTCGAGCTTGATGCCCAGTTCCTCGCTGACCACGGTCGCGCCGGTGAGCGTCGCCATGTCGGCGAGCATGGCCTTGCGCCGGTCACCGAACCCCGGTGCCTTCACCGCCACGACGTTCAGCAGGCCGCGGATCTTGTTGACCACCAAGGTGGCCAGCGCCTCGCCCTCGACGTCTTCGGCGACGATCAGCGTCGGCCTCTTGGTTTGGGCGATCTTCTCAAGCAGCGGGAGGAAGTCCTGCATCGAGGAGATCTTGGCCTGGTGCACCAGCACGTAGGCGTCCTCGAGGACGGCTTCGAGCCGCTCCTGGTCGGTGATGAAATATGGCGAGATGTAGCCCTTGTCGAACTGGAGTCCCTCAGTGAACTCCAGCTCAAGACCCATCGTCGGGGATTCCTCGACGGTGATCACGCCATCCTTGCCGACCTTGCTGAACGCCTCGGCGATCAGCTCGCCGATCTTGGCGTCCTGCGCGGAGATAGTCGCGACGTGCGCGATCTCCTTTTGCTCCTCGACATCACGTGCGACCTTGAGCAGCGCATCGGACACGGCGATAGCCGCCGCGTCGATGCCACGCTTGAGGTCCATCGGGTTCGCCCCTGCCGCCACCGAACGCAGGCCGTGCTGCACCATCGACTGGGCGAGCACGGTCGCCGTCGTGGTGCCGTCACCGGCCACGTCATTCGTCTTGGTGGCGACCTCTTTGGCGAGCTGAGCGCCGAGGTTCTCATACGGGTTCTCCAGCTCCACTTCCTTAGCGACGGTCACACCGTCGTTGGTAATGGTCGGAGCGCCCCACTTTTTGTCGATCACGACGTTGCGACCGCGCGGGCCGAGCGTCACCTTCACTGTGTCCGCGAGCTTATTGACGCCACGCTCAAGCGCGCGGCGGGCGTCCTCGTCGAACTCCAGGATCTTGGCCATAGACTACCTCTGTTGTCTCGACGGCACAGCGGGGCCCGGAACCCGCGAAGGTCCCGGGGCCCCGCAATGGCGCACTACTTCTCGATGACGGCTAGCACGTCGCGGGCGGAGAGCACCAGGTACTCCTCGCCGGCGTACTTGACTTCGGTGCCGCCATACTTGCTGTACAGCACCACGTCGCCGACCTTGACGTCGACTGGAACGCGCTTGGTGCCCGCGTCGTCGAAGCGACCCGGGCCAACCGCGAGGACTTCGCCCTCCTGGGGCTTCTCCTTGGCGGTGTCAGGGATCACAAGACCGGACGCCGTGGTCTGCTCCGCCTCAAGCGGGCGAACCACGATCCGGTCTTCGAGCGGTTTGATGACTACCTTGGTGGCGGTCGACACGCTGACCTCCCCCTTCGGAAAGGTTAAATGACGAGTTGCTTGCAGTGTTGCTTCACGGGCGACCGCGGCCGCCTGTCGTCGCGGGTGCCAGACTGCCTCGTCGCGTTAGCACTCTACACGATCGAGTGCTAATCCGGAACAGTAGCGGGGGCGCACCGGATCGTCAACACGGGCGAAGCGCCAGACGCGCGCAGCAATTAGCTTCTTTCGCTCTCCGTACACTACTAGTTACCTGCCGCTATTAGAGTTGTCAGGTCTTCGGTACTGGCCCCCTCGCCCGCACCGTGGCTGAGCAACCCCTTTTCTGAAGGAGCACCATGGATCAGCCGGGTAACCACATCCTGCTGCGCGGAAACCAGCCCGGCGCCGTGCCCGACCGCATGCGCGAACTGCTCGCGCGGACGGTACAGGATCACGTCGCCGACCAGCGCTTGAACGCTGGCGCGCTGGAGGATATCCGGCAGCGCATGGAGGGCCTGGAGTGGCTGATGAAGGAGGTCCGCGAACGCGAGCTTCCCGGCCTCACCGAGCAACTAGACGGCCTAACCGGCCACCTGGACGACTCCGCGCAGCGTCCGCCAGCCTGGGCCGAGTCGCTCGCCGAGCACATCGAGTTGCTTCGCGCGCAAGTCCAGCCTGTCACCGAACTGCACTCGCTGTGGGCGGACGTGGGCTCCGTTTCGGAGAACGTGGAGCACGCGCTGCCCCGCCTGCAGGCGGTTGCCGACATGGTCGCCCAGGTCAGCGATGCGCTAAAGGCACACGACGATCGGCTCGCCAAGCTGCACGGCAGCGTCGGGAAACTCCAGCAGGCCATGGACGCGGCGGCCGGGCGGTTCAGCCGGGTGGACAAGGCAATCACCGACCTCGCGCAGCGCACCGCTCAGCTGGACAAGGAAGTGTCGTCGGTAAAGGGCCGGGTCGACCAGGGTCTCGCGGCGCTCGCCACCAAGGTTGAGCAGGCCGCTGACGCGGCGGGCACCCAGGTGGGGCAAGGCGTCGAGGCAATGACCGCAGCGGTGGACGGCCTGGCCAGCACCGTGACCGGGGTGGCCGGCCAGGTCGACCTGCTCGGTGGGCAGGTCCAGGTAGTCCACGGCCGGATCGAGCGGCTCGACGAACGGCTCGGCGACACCGACGACAAGCTCAGCGTCCTCGACGGTAAGTTCAGCGTTTTCGACGGTAAGCTGGGCGTCCTCGACGGCAAGCTGGCGGGCGTGGACACCAAGCTGGGTACGACCGATGCCAGGATTACCTCCGCCGACAACAGGATCGGAGCCCTGGACACCCGCCTGGAGCGGCTGGACGAACGGCTCGATGACCAGTACGACCGGGTCAGCGCGATCGACAACACGCTAGCCTCCACCGACGCCAGGATCGGCGGCATCGCCGAGACCGTGTCCGGCACGGATGCGAGGATCGGCGCAATAGAGGAAGCGCTCACCGTCACCGGCGGCAGGATCGCCGCGATCGAGGACGCCTCGGTGGAAACCGGGGCGAAGGTCGCCGCGATCGAGACCACGATGACCGTGACCACCGCCATGCTCGGCGCTGTGGACACCAGGCTCGGTACGGTCGACGGACGCTTTACCGAGATGGACGGCAAGTTCACCGAACTCGGCGGGCGGCTGGGCGACCTGGGTGGCCGGGTCGGCGGGCTGGACACCCGGCTGGGCAAGCTGGACGAGCGGCTCGGCGAGCATGTCAAGGGGCTGAGCACGGTGGATGGCAAGCTGGGCACCCTGCATGGCAAGCTCGGCCCGGTCGACACCAAGCTCAGTGCGCTGGACATCCGCCTCGGCGGCGTCGACGGCAAGGTCGGCACGCTGAGCGGCAGGCTCGACGGACTGGACGGCCGACTGGAGGGCATGGGCGCGCGGCTGGACGCCATCGGCGACAGGTTCGGCTCGGTCGACGCCAGGTTCGAAGCGGTCAACGGCCGTTTCGGCGAGGCCGCCATCAAGCTGGACGGGCTAGGCGAGCAGCTCACCGGTGTCGGCAACCGCGTCGACGCGGTGAACGGCCGGATCGACGTCGAGATCGAGGAATCCATCACCAAGGTTGTCGATGCCGCCCAGGTGGACGTGGCCGCACGGCTCAGCTCGCTGGAAGATACCGTGCTCACGCTGGCCGAAGCGCTGCTGCGCCCGCCCAGCCGCCCCGGCCCGGTCCCGCCGCCCCGCGGCGAGGGCACCCGCATCTAGCAGGTTTGTTCTCGGGGCCTGCTTCGGGGCCGCTTCGGGGCCGTTGAGGCAGAGGTCAGGGCTGGCAACGACGAAGGGGGTCAGGCTACGCGGCGGGCGCCCGCTGACGGGACGGCGCTGTAGAACACGGGCGGGGCCCAGTCACGGACGGTGTAGGCCGCGGTGACCGCGGCGAGGACAGGGGCCGCCGCCCCTGGGTCGCCGGGAAGCATGGCCAGGACCGAACCGCCGAAGCCGCCACCAATCATCCGGGCGCCCAGCGCCCCGGCTGCCAGGGCAGCCGAAACGGCGACATCCGCCTCCGGCCAGGAGACCTCGAAGTCGTCGCGCAGCGACGCGTGCGCTTGGGTCAGCAGTTCGCCGACCGAGGCGATCGAAGCATCGTGCCCACCGCGGAGCAGGTCCACCGCCCGCAGCACGCGCTCATTGTCGGTGCAGACGTGCCGTGCCCGCCGTCGCAGGACGGGATCGGCGAGCCGGGCGGTGTCACCACAGTCAGTTATGTACCGCAGGGAAGGAACTGACAGCTCGCGGGCGGCTTCCTCGCATTCGGTGCGGCGAGCACCGTACTCACCCTCCCCCAGCACGTGCTTGGCGCGAGTGTTGATGACGAGCAGATGAGCGTCGAACGGGATCTGCGTGGTTTCCAGTGACTGGCAGTCGAGCAGCAGCGCGTGCCCCGCGGTGCACAGCAGCGACGCCGACTGGTCCATGATGCCGGTGGGCACTCCGGCGAACTCGTTCTCGGCGCGGCGGGCGATCGTGACTAGCTCCGAACGGGGCACGGAAAGACCCGCCAGGCCGGTCAAGGCCAGCGCGACCGAGCATTCCAGCGCGGCGGACGAGGACAGCCCGGCGCCGGCCGGCACGTCCGAGTCGATGAGAATCGTGGCCCCCGGGATGTCATAGCCGGCCTCGCGCAGCGCCCAGGCGACACCCGCCGGGTAGGCGGCCCAGCCCTTGACGCCGCCCGGCACCAGCGACGTCATGTCCAGCTCAATCGCCGGCTCCGGCAGTTGCCGCGATGTTAGCGTTATCATCTGGTCGCCGCGGCGACGCGCGGTCACCGTCGCGCCCTGCCCCAGCGCGAACGGGAGGACGAAACCCTCGTTGTAGTCGGTGTGCTCGCCCATCAGGTTGGCCCGGCCGGGGGCGAACCACACGCCTTCCCGCGTCACGCGCCACGCACCTGAGTGAAGTGCCAGGCGTCGGCGGCCATCCCGGTCAGGTCCCGGGTGGCCCGCCAGCCGAGGTCCGCGGAGATCCGCGCCGAGGACGCGACGAGCACGGCCGGATCCCCGGCACGCCGGCTAACTTCGGAAACTGTCACGTCGGTGCCGGTGACGGTACGGCACACCTCGATCACCTCGCGGACCGAGAAGCCCCTCTGGCTGCCGAGGTTGTAGACACGATGCCGCCCCCGCTCGCAGGCGTCGAGCGCGCGCAGGTGCGCATCGGCCAGGTCGGTGACGTGGATGTAGTCGCGGATGCAGGTACCGTCCGGCGTCGGATAGTCGGTGCCGAATATGCTGACCGGCTCACCGCGGTCGGCCGCCGCCAGCACGTTCGGGATCAGGTGCGTCTCCGGATCGTGCCGCTCACCGAACCACGCGCCGTGCGCATTGCGATAAGCGCCAGCCACGTTGAAGTAGCGCAAGCTGACCGGGGCGAAGCCGTAGAGCCTGGCAAATTCGGTCAGCGTGGCGTCAATGGCCAGCTTGGACGCGCCGTACGGGCTGGTGGGCCGGGTGGGATCGGTCTCCGCGATCGGTATCCGCTCCGGCTCCCCGTACACCGCCGCGGTCGAAGAGAACACCAGCTTGTGCACGCGGCAGCCGCGCATCGCCTCAAGCAGGGCGAGCGTCGCGCCGAGGTTGCCCGACCAGTACTTGGCCGGGTCCGCGACCGACTCCCCGACCAGCGACTTGGCCGCGAAATGCAGCACGGCGTCGATGCCGTCGGCGAGCACGGCGGACGCGTCGGCGCGCAGCGATCCCTTGACGAAGTGCACTCCGTGCGGGACCGCGTCTGTGTGACCCGTCGACAGGTCATCGAGGACGGTGACCTTGTGGCCCTGCTCGTGCAACTGAGCCGCGACCACGCTGCCGATGTAGCCCGCTCCGCCGGTAACCAGGACCCTCATATCGCCTCCCGCAATCTCCGGGCCGCCTCTTCCGGTACTATGTCGTTGATCCACACGCCCATGCCCGACTCGGTGCCGGCCAGGTACTTGAGCTTGTCCGCCGTCCGGCGCACCGAAAATACCTGAAGGTGCGCCGCGAACACCTCGCGGGCTGTCTTGTCCCGGCCAGGCGCTTGGTGCCACGCCGCGATATAGGGCATCGGCACGCCGAAGAGCCGGTCCAGTCCCCGCAACACCTTCAGGTAGACCGGGCCGAATGCTTCTTGTTGCGCCAGAGAAAGAGCAGGCAGCTGTGGCACCCGCGGCAGCGGGAAGAGCCGGATCTCGAACGGCCACCGGGCCGCGTATGGCACGAACGCCACCCAGTGCTCGTTGCGGGCGACGATGCGAAGATCTTCGTCTAGCTCCCTCTTGACCGCGTCGTCGATGCGCCTGGCCTGGGCGATCATCTGACGTGTCCGCGGCGTGACGAACGGGAACGCGTAGATCTGCCCGTGCGGGTGGTGCAGGGTGACGCCAATCTCCTCGCCCCGGTTCTCGAAACAGTAGACCTGCTGAACCGCCGGCAGTTTGCCGAGGGTGACCGTGCGGTCGATCCAGGCCGCCATCACCGTGCGTACCCGCTGCGGCGTCAGTGACGCGAACGAGGAATCGTGCACGGAGGTGAAGCACATGACCTCACACCTGCCATGTGGGTTCCTGAGCGATGGGAACCGGTTCTCGAACACGACGACGTCGTAGCTGGATGCCGGGATCTCGGTCGCGCGGCCGGGGGTGCTGGGGTCGAGCGGGCACTCGTCAGCGGACGGATGGTACGTGCGGCCTTGCCGCTGAGCAGCGATGACAACATCCTCACCGGTGAACGGGTCGGTCCTGATCTCGGGAGGAGCGAAGGCGGGTTCCGGCAGACCCCGCGCATCGACGACGACAGCGCGACCGGAATCGGGCGATTCGTCGAAGTACACAATTTCGCGCCCATCCGAAAGCTTCCGGCTTGCTTTCCAGACCGTTTCTGTGTTCACGGGATTAATACGCTATCCCGTCTACACTGGTCGGACAGCACCGACGCCGGCTCCGGGAGGGCCGACGCCGGCTCCGGGAGGGCCGCATATCCCAGATGAGCAAATTCATCCTGGATGTCTTCATTGTCCTTATAATCGTCTCCATCGGCGGTTTTTTCGCTGGCGCGGAGATGGCCCTGGTCTCGCTGCGCGAAGGGCAGGTCAGGAACCTCGCCCAGCGCGGCAAGCGCGGGCACAGGGCGGCACGGCTGGCGATGGACCCGTCGCGTTTCTTCTCCGCGGTCCAGATCGGCGTGACCACGGCGACGCTGATCTCGGGCGTGTACGGGGCGGCTACGCTGGCCGCGATCTTCAAGACCTGGCTGGTCAGGACCGCCGGCATGCCGGCCGGCTGGGCCGGGGCAGCGTCGTATGTGGTCATCACCATGTGCATCACGTTCGTCTCGCTGGTGCTGGGCGAACTCGCGCCCAAACGGATCGCCCTGCAGCGCTCGACGCGCGTCGCCCTGCTCGCCGCGCCGCTGCTCGACCGGCTGGCAACGCTGGCCAGACCGGTGGTGTGGCTCCTGACGGTGTCGGCGAACCTTGTCGTGGCGGTCTTCGGCGGGGACCCCGCCGCCGGCCGGTCGGCGATGACCGAGCAGGAACTGCGCGAGACGCTCGCCGGAGCGCAGACGCTGTCGCAAGACGAGCGGCACATTGTCGGCGAGGTCTTCGACGCCGGAAAGCGGCAGATCCGCGAGGTGCTGATCCCGCGTACCGAGGTGGTGTTCCTCGATGAGCAGACGCCGGCCGCGGCGGCAGCCGCGATCGCGGCCGAGGTGCCGTACTCACGGCTGCCGGTGTTCCACGAGTCCTACGACAACGTGGTAGGTTTCGTGCACGTCAGAGACCTGCTGGGAGCCTCACGGCCGCGTTCCGGCTCGGTAGGCTCGCTGGTTCGCCCGGTGAAGTTCCTGCCGATCTCCAAGACCGTCCTGACCGCTCTGTCGGAGATGCGCCGGGAGCGGGCGCACCTGGCCATCGTCGTTGACGACTATGGCGGCACCGCCGGGATCGTCACGCTCGAGGACCTCGTGGAAGAGCTAATCGGGGACATAAGGGACGAGTACGATACGGGCCCGAGCACGGACGAGGCGACCAGGCTGCCCTCCGGTGCCGTCGAGGTGGACGGGCTGCTCAACCTGGACGAGTTCCGCGAGCAGACGGGCCTTGAGCTGCCCGAAGGCCCCTATGAGACCGCCGCCGGCTACGTTCTCGCCGTTTTGGGGGAAGTACCTTCGGTGGGTGACGAAGTCCGGGCCGGCGGGCGCGTGCTGGCGGTGACGGCCATGGATGGCCGGCGTATCGCACGGCTGCGGATCGGGCCGACGACCACGCCGAAGCCGCAGGTAGACTCGGTGACCTCCCCCGAGTCCACAGGGGGGGAACCCCGCGAGTCCACAGGGGGGGCACCCCCCGAGTCCACAGAGGGGGAACCCCCCCAGTCCACAGGGGGGGCACCCCCCGAACCTGCCCAGGAAGGCGGATAGCACGGTTGGACACCGTCCTCGTCGTCGATTTCGGCGCGCAGTACGCGCAGCTGATCGCCCGCCGGGTCCGCGAATGCCACGTGTACTCCGAGATCGTGCCGTCAACGATGCCCGTCGCATCGATGCTGGCCAGGCGGCCGAAGGCGATCATCTTGTCCGGTGGGCCGTCATCGGTCTACGCGCCCGACGCTCCGCCCGCTCCGACAGGGCTGTTCACCGCTGGGGTGCCGGTGCTCGGCATCTGCTACGGCTTCCAGCTCATGGTGCTCGAGCTGGGCGGGACCGTGGCGAAGACGGGCACGGCCGAATACGGCCGGACCACGCTGCGCCTCGACGGCAGTGTTCTGGCCGGATTGCCCGGCGACCGGCAGGTGTGGATGTCACACGGGGACACGGCGACCGCGGCGCCGCCTGGGTTCCTCGTCACCGGCAGCACCCAGTCGACGCCGGTCGCGGTGATCGAGGACGTCTCGTCGGTCCGGTACGGCGTGCAGTTCCACCCCGAGGTCCTGCACACCGAACACGGCACGTCGCTGATCCGGCGTTTCCTCAAGCTGGCCGGGTGTTCGCCGACATGGACGGTGTCTTCCATCGTGGACGACGCCATCGCCGCGATCCGTGATCAGGTCGGCTCTGGCAGGGCCATCTGCGGTCTGTCCGGCGGCGTGGACTCCGCGGTCGCCGCTGCCCTGGTGCAGCGTGCCATCGGGGACCGCCTGACCTGCGTGTTCGTCGACCATGGGCTGCTACGCAAGGGCGAGGCTGAGCAGGTCGAGAAGGACTTCGTGGCAGCGACGGGCGTGAACCTTTCCGTAGTGGACGCCGCCGCCACGTTTGTTTCCGCCCTGTCCGGAGTCACCGATCCCGAGGCCAAGCGGAAGATCATCGGCCGCGAGTTCATCCGCGCGTTCGAGCGGGCGGTGTCTTCCGCCGCTACTGACGCGTCTTACCTGGTCCAGGGCACGCTGTACCCGGATGTCGTCGAGTCTGGCGGCGGCACCGGGACCGCTAACATCAAGTCGCACCACAACGTCGGCGGCCTGCCCGACGACCTGGCGTTCGAGCTGGTCGAGCCGCTGCGCTGGCTGTTCAAGGACGAGGTCCGGGCGGTCGGCTCCGAACTCGGCCTGCCTCCCGCGATCCTGCGGCGCCAGCCGTTCCCCGGCCCCGGCCTGGCCATCCGCATCGTCGGTCCGGTGACCGCTTCGAATTTGCGGATCCTGCGCGAGGCCGACTTCATCGTGCGGTCGGAGCTGACCACGGCCGGGCTGGACGAGGAAATCTGGCAGTGCCCGGTAGTGCTGCTGGCCGACATCCGCTCGGTCGGCGTGCAAGGCGATGGCCGCACCTACGGGCACCCGGTGGTCTTGCGCCCGGTGACCAGCGAGGACGCGATGACCGCCGACTGGGCACGGCTCCCGCCCGACGTGCTCGAGCGCATCTCCACCCGCGTCACCAACGAGGTCCCGGAGGTCAACCGCGTCGTCCTTGACGTAACCAGCAAGCCGCCCGGCACGATCGAGTGGGAGTAGCTCAGCCGAGCGTGCGGACGGCCCACAGGTCGGGGAACGTGGGCCTGCCCAGCGTGCCAGCCAGGTACGTGGCGCCGGTCGACCCGCCGGTGCCGCGCTGGCCTCCGATCGTGCGCTCGACCATCTTGACGTGCCGGTACCGCCATTCCTGCACGCCCTCGTCCAGATCGACGAGCAGCTCGCTGACCGCGACGGCACCGGAGTCGTCGTCATAGACGTTCTTGAGCACTTGCTGCATCGCCTCCGAGGCCTCTATCGGCGCGGTCACGTCACGATCCCGCAGGTGCTCGGGGATCACATACCCCTGGGTGAGGAGATAGCGGAGGAACGAGTCGAATACCGACGCGCGGTTCGAGGCCTGTGGCCGGGGTGCCCACTTGGGGAAATCGCGGCGGCCGAGAACGGCCTCCAGCTCGCGGAACTGGGTGGACTCGAAACCGCTTGAGGTGCCGAGCCGGTCGCGGAACGTGCGGAACTGGGTCGGGGTCATGGTTTCGAGCACGTCCAGCTGGGCGACCACGATCTTGAGTATGGCCAGCACCCGGCGCAGCGTGCGCATGCTATGCAGGGTGTCGCCCGCCTCCAGGAGCTGCTGAAGCCTGGCCAGCTCGTGCAGGATCTGCTTGAACCACAGCTCGTAGACCTGGTGGATGACGATGAATAGCATCTCATCGTGTTCGGCCGACCTCGGCTGCTGGGCGCCGAGCACCTGGTCCAGCTGGAGATAGCCCGAGTAGGTGAGCCTTGGAGTGTCACCCATCGCTGTTCTGCCTGATAAGCAGGTCGCGGGTAGCGGCGGCGGCATTGTGAGCATCGGTAAAGCGCGTGGTCAGAGGAGACATTCCGAAGCGGAAGCGGCCGGGGGTACGGAAGTCCGTGACGATACCCGACTTGGCCAGCTCGGCGACGATCGACTCCGCGTCCGGATGTGCGAACGTGAGATGACTGCCCCGGCGTTCGGGGTCTCGCGGAGTGGCCAGCTCGCAGCCGAGCGGCACCAGCCACTCGTCGGCCAGTCCTGCCAGGTAGGCGGTGAGCTTCTTGCTCTTGGCCCGGATCGGTTCGATACCGGCCTCGTGGAGCAGTTTCGCGCCTTCCTCGACAGCGGCGACGCCGGCGATGTCCGGGGTGCCGGTCATGAACTTGGCCATGCCTTCGGCTGGACGGTACTCCTGGCCCATCGCGAACTGGTCGCGCTGGGAGAACCATCCCCAGATCGGCTGCCTCAGCACACTACGTAGCCTTGCGGACACGTACAAGAACGCGGGAGCTCCCGGGCCGGCGTTCAGGTACTTGTAGGTGCATCCGACCGCCAGGTCCACGTCGCAATCGTCCAGGTAGATCGGCACCGATCCGACCGAATGGCACAGATCCCACATGATCAGCGCGCCGGACTGGTGCGCGATCTCGGTGAGCTTCCGCATGTCAGCCAGCGCTCCGCTCCGGTACGACACATGGGACAGGCTGACCAGCGCGGTGTCGTCGTCGACCGCGCGGCGCAGCAAGTCCGGGTCCACGCCGTCGTTGATGTCGGTGCTGACCTTGCGGAACTCCAGGTTCCGCTGGACGGTGATGCCCTCAAGCACGTACCTGTCAGACGGGAAGTTGTCGTCGTCGGTCACGATCACGTGGCGGCCAGGCCGGGCATCCAGGGCGGCTAGGGCTAGCTTGTACAGATTCGTGGTTGTGTTGTCGGTGACGATCGTCTGGCCCGGCGCGGCTCCGATGAGGTTCGCGACCGCCTCGCCTGCCTTACCCGGCAGGTCGACCCAGTGGTCCCAGGATCGTCCAAGACCCTGGCCCCACTCTCCGTCGATCACCTCGCGGAGCCGTTGCTGGGTTCTCTTGGGCAGAGCGCCCAGGGAGTTGCCGTTAAGGTAGATCAGCTGAGGGTCGGTGAGGACGAACCTGTCGCGGAAGGAGGCGAGCTCGTCCTCCGCGTCCAGCTCACGGGCCCGCTCTATGCTCAATTCACCCACGTCGACCACGATAACTCTTAGGATGAGGGCCCGGCCTCGCTACCCTGGCCGTTCCCGGTGCGGGGCGGGCGAGGTGGAGCGGAGGGCCAGGAGGGCCAGGAGGGTCAGGAGGCGGCGCGGGCGGTGATGACGTGGGTCTTGTTACGGCCGGTTTCCTTGGCGTAGTAGAGGGCCGCGTCGGCGGCGGCCATCAAGTCGGTGAGCTCGCGCTGCTCGCCGTCCAGGGCGGCCACGCCTACGCTGATCGTGAGCCGCACGAAGATGCGGCAGTCCGGCTCGTCGTCAATCGGGATCTCCAGGCCCGCGACATACTGGCGGAGGCGTTCGGCGACGTTGCGGGCGTCGGCCTCGCGGGCCTGCGGCAGCAAGATGATGAACTCCTCACCACCAAACCGCCCGGCCAGGTCATACCCGCGCAACTGGCTGCGCAGCCCATCCACCACGGCCCGCAGCACCCGGTCCCCCACCAGGTGCCCGTACGTGTCGTTGACCCGCTTGAAGTGATCGATGTCCACCAGCGCGACCGCCAGCGGCGCGTTCAGCCGGACCGCCCGCTCCACCTCGGCGATCGCCTCACGCTCCCATGTCGCCGCGTTGAGCAGCCCGGTCTTGGTGTCGATCCGCGTCTGGGCTACGAGCTGGGAGTGCATCATGAAACGCCGCGCGAACAGGACAGTGGGCACCGCGAAGAGCGACAGCAGCGGGTTCACCGCAACGACCAGGGTGACCAGCACACCGAGGTCAAATTCGGCGAAATCGGCGATCAACGACTCCTTGGTGAGTTCCTGCTTGGCTACCTTCGCCGCGGGGTTCGACAACTTGATCGCACCGACGATCAGAGCTTGATGGCCCCTGCGACCGACCTGCTCGGCACATATGACAGCTACTACCCAGGTCAGAGCATGCGCACCGGAGCGAATCGCGCCACCAGCGAATGAAGCGGGGAACGTGTGAAACACGATTGAGCCCGTCCCATAGGCCAACGCGATCGCGGATGCCGTGAACACCTTGCGGTGGATAACACCCCTGTGCACACGCCACTGCGTGAGTATGTACAGCGGTATCGGCATCAGCATTGCGTACACCGGCGGTAGCAAGACCGCGACCGGCAACACCCAGACTGTGATGAAATCCCTGGTCATCCCGCCTTGGAGGTAAGCACTCTGGGGAGTTGCGGCAACGGACAGCAGCCCGCAGCTTAGGAGTAGCGCGTACTTCCACACGTCGGCCGCATGCCAAGTCGTGTGGGAGACCTCAAAGCACGTTAGGGCGAGAGCTACGAGCGGTACTGCGGCGACATACACGCGGATGACCGGGGGGATGCACCACCAAGCCCACTTGCGAACGTGAACACACGCCAGTACGCGTTGAGTGATGGACGAGGCTTCCATGGGCCACCGCTCCGGATGGGGCTCAATGGTCTGCTGTCTAGCTCGACAGCTCACCGTAAATGACTAGCTCCGTATAGCTACCTTAACTCATCTTGGCGGACTTGTGTACTATCTGCGCTCGTTTGCCTTTATCTCCCGATTTAGCGGCGCTAAATGGTGATTGACGAGCAACGATTACCCGGCGTACACACGCCGGGAGGCCGACTCATAACTGCATACCGCTGCCGGAGGGAGGGGCAGGGCGATGCGTATTGCATGGGTGTGACGCACACCGACCGTTCTGCCAAGAGCACTTAGAAGGGCATCTGCGATGCGTGACACGTGGACCTGAACGAAGTCACTGCCGCAACGTCGCTACGACGACTCTCGTAGCGGCACCCGATTACGACTATCCGACGCGACTTGCAAGGGACGCCTGCGAGCCGCATGACGACCGCCTGGTGGTGACACGTGGCGCCACTGAGCGGTAAAGATGATGGCCATCACCATTCCGATACCTCCCGCGACACCGATGACCGAAGCCACGGAGTACCGTTCGGCAAACCAGCCGGCGATGATGTACGCGAACCCCTGGCCGATCATCACGCCCATGTTGGCGATGCCGAAGGCTTGAGCACGTCGTTCGTTCGGCACCCGGACGACGAAGGCGGTGTTCGCGGCGATCTGATAGGCGCCGAACGCGCTCGACGCGGAAAACACGACCAGGCTGGCGACCAGGTTGGGGTGGAACGCGACGAGCACAAGGGAACCGCAACATAGCACAGCCAGCGGTCCCATCCAGTCGATCCGCCTGCGCGGGTTGAGGACCCTGCTGAATATCGGCGTGACGATCGCGGTCGCGAGCGCAACGGATGCCAGGATCGCTCCGGTCGCGATCGATCCGCCGTGCAGGGCATGTGCGTAGGGGGCGGCGATGCCTTCGGGGATCGAGTAGAAGAACACCAGCCAGCCGAACCCGATCAGCGTGCGCAACGCCTTGTTGCCGAAGATGAGCGCGAATCCGGCCTTCATCATCCCGATCGGCGTCTCCCTGGCGATCGCGGAATCCTTATCGACGGCCGGCGGCCGCTTGCGCGTGCCGAGCTGGATCATCAGGGCGGAAGCCACGAACGTCAGGCAGTCGATGACCAGCGACGGCTTCACGTGGAAGAATGCGACGGCGACGCCACCGCCGGCCGCGCCTACCACCTGCCCGGCCAGGAACGTTGTCTGGATGATCGCGGTGCCGAGGACGTACTGCTCGCCCTTCAGGATGTCGGGGGTGATGCTGGCCCGCGCGGACTCGAACGGCGGCGCGAACATCGTGATCGCGAACAGCAACGCGACCAGGCCGATCAGCGGCATCCCGGGGATCAGCATCGCGCCGGTCAGCGCCGCACGGACCCAGTCGCAGGTCACCATCACCGCGCGGCGCGGCCACCGGTCGGCGAGGCCAGCTAGAAAGAAGCCGCCGATCACCCACGGCAGGTACCCAGAGGCGAACGTGGCCGCGGTCAGCACCGGGTTAGCTGTCTTGTCGTAGACGAACAGCGTCAGCGCGACGAGGGCGAGCCGGTCACCGATGACCGAGAGAACTTCAGAAAACCACAGTGCGCGGAACTCCGGGACGGCCAAGACATCGCGAAAAGTGGCGCGCGGCGGCACAGCACCTTTCACAGCGACCTTTCTGTCCAGGCCCCCAATGTCGCAGTCACTCCACGCCTATGATGCGGTAGCTGACAACGCAAAAGCAACAAGCCGTACGTAATTGGCTACGGGCTGGTGATCACACTCCGCCGGCGTGGAGCAGGTCAGAGCGCGCACACGCAAGCGTCCTGAGCACCGATAGCGCGCACACGCAAGCGCGAGGCGCGCGCGCCGCGCGGGACAGGCACGGGGCATACCCGGTCAAAACGATCGCCCGGCGGTTGAGCTCGATTATTGCGTGTACTTACACCCCTGATAGGGGGCAAGAGTACACGCAATAATCCGGTTAATGTTCTAGTAGCCGCCCCACCAACCGCCTAGGTAGCCCCAGCCGGTCCAGCCACCCTGGCCGTCGCCGTTGCCGCCGCCATAGCCGGTGCCTTGGCCGCCGGTACCGCCCGATCCCTGGCCGGTGCCGTTGCCCTGGCCGGTACCGTTGCCCTGGCCGTTGCCAGTGCCGCCGGTACCGCCGGAGCCCTGGCCCGCCTGGCCGCCGGTGCCGCCTGTGCTCGATGTGGTGGTCGCGCCGCTGCTGTCCCAGGCGACCGAGAAGGCGGTGTCGCCGCTGAGCTCCGAAGGCGTCGCCAGCGTCCCCGCCTGCGACGCCATTGTGATCGCGTTGAGACCGCCCTGCGAGCCGAGTGCCTCATGGTTCACGGTCACGCCGGTGAAGCCGACTGTGTCGAAGTCGCCCAGCGGGAGAACCTGCCCGCCCTGGCTCGGTGCCTCTGCGATGACTTCGGCCGAACCCAGCGTGGCGCCCGGCGAGCTCGCCCGGGTCGACTGAGTCCAGTGCTCGGTCGCGTCGGTGAGCGTCAAGGTGAACGCGTCACCGCCGTCGGACACCACGGACGCGCTCATCGCGTCACCGGGCTTAACGGGGTTGTTGTAGAAGACAGGCGCGAACGGGAAGACCTCATACCAGCCCTGGTAGAAGGTATCGGGCTGGTCGCAGTCCGCCTCGGTCCCCGTTTGCTCGACGGTCGACGTACCATCACCGTCCAGCCCTACCCAGAACGCGGCGAGTTCCTCCGCGCCGGAGCAGGTTACCGTCGGCTGAGTCCAGGCGGCGGACACGCTGGTGAAACTGTCTTGCTTACCAGTGACTGCATAGCCGGCCCAGTTCTCGCTCATCGTGGCGGCCGCGTTCGCGAAGGTCGGCCCCTGGATGTTGCTGGGCCCCGGCATCATTGTGTAGCCTCCCCGGCCCCAGCCTCCGCTACCCACGACGTCCGCGGACGTGGCGAGGTGACTGGGGCCTGGGTGCGCGAGTCGGAACCCGACGACGATGACGGGGATGGTCGCGGACAGCGCTATTAGCCAGTAGACGTTAGTGCGCCGACGACGACCGGTAGTGCGATGGTACATGTGCTGGGATTCCTCTCTTGCCCTCCTTGAGCTGGCGAGCTGGCGTCCCACGCACACATTAAGGAACCTGGTGCCTACCGAGCGGCCCGAATTCCTTACAGACTGCAAACGTCTCCGGGGAGTGGAGAGGTACCTCACGAGAAAGCAATCGTGTTAGCATGAGGATCGTGGTATTGGATCCCGCTCCCGGCGAGAGCGCATATGCCGCGATCGCGCTCGTCAACACGCGGCTGCTGCGTTCGGGAAACATGGTGGACCTGCTGGCCGACGCGCCGGCCGCGGGCGCCTGGCTGGAACTGCACGGCGTTACCGCACCGGTTGTCCTGACCACGACCGAAGGCGTCCAGCTCATCGAGCTGCGTGAGGCTATCCGGGCGATGTTCGAGGCGCACGTCACCCGCCAGCTACCACCTGCCAAGACCGTTGCGACGGTCAACACCGCCGCGGCCGCTGCGCCCTTGGTCCCCGACTTGGTGTGGACAGCAGGCGAGGGTCCGCGGATCGCCGAGCAGCGCCTCGGACGGTCGGCCGGCGCGAAGGCGATGGCGCACCTAGCAGCCGACGCGATGAACTTGCTCACCTCCCCATCCGCCGCGGAGCTCGCCGCGTGCGGTGCCCACGGCTGCATTCGCTGGTTTCTCCGCACGCATGCCTCCCGCCAGTGGTGCTCCACCCGCTGTGGCGACCGCGTTCGCGCGGCCCGCCACTACGCCCGCCATCACCTGGGCGATACGGTCTTACCGTGCTCCCCCAACGCGTATCCGAACGGCTCGAGGCGCTCCGCGGCCAGCTCATCAGCGCGGATGAGAAGGGCTTCAGTTTCCTCGGCGGATCCACGGCGGCTAGCATCACCGAGGCAAAGCCGCGGGTACACGAAGCCGGTTTCACCTATCCGCTGCTGACCCTGCGCGAGAGTGCGCTAGCGAACAATGCCCGCGCCATGGCCTCCTACTGTGCGGCGGCCGGCGTAGAGCTAGCGCCGCACGGCAAGACCGGGATGTCTCCGGAACTGGCCGCGCTGCAGCTCACTCATGGCGCGTGGGCCATCACCGTGGCCACGATCGGCCAGCTCCGCACCTACCGCGGCTACGGCTTCCCCCGCCTGCTGCTTGCCAACGAACTCGTCGACAAGGCCGGCACCGCCTGGCTCGCCGCCGAGATGTCCGCTCACCCCGACTTCGAGCCCTACTGCTATGCCGACAACCCTCAAACAATCGAATTTTTTATCAAAACATTGTCTGCTGTTCCCTCACGTCGTGCCCTCCCGGTCCTGGTGGAAATCGGGCACGAAGGCGGCAGGACCGGCTGCCGCACTGACGCGGAAGCGATCGAGGTGGCGAAGGCGGTGGTGGACAGCGGCGTGCTGCGCCTGGCCGGCGTGGCCGCGTTCGAGGGCAGCGTCCGCGGTGAGAATGTTCCCGAGCGGGTCACCGCCTTGTGCCAGCGGCTGGTCCGCGTGGGCCTTGCCTTGCGCGAGACCGACGATTTCATCGTGTCCGCGGGCGGCAGCACCTGGTTCGACATCGTGACCCGCGAACTCACCGGTCACGGCATGCGAGTAGTGCTACGCAGCGGGGCATACCTGTTCCACGACCACGGACTGTACGCGGCACAGAGCCCGCTCGGCCGCGGAGTGCCGGGGGCGCCGACGCTGCGCCCGGCGATAGAGCTGTGGGCGCAGGTGCTGTCCAGGCCCGAGCCGGGCCTGGCGCTACTCGGCTTCGGCCGCCGTGACGCCGGCTTCGACGCGGGCCTGCCAGTCCCGATTACCGTGGCGGGCGAGGTCACCGCGCTGAACGACCAGCATGCGTTCCTCCGGCTGGGCGCGGACACCTCGCTTGCTCCCGGCGACCTCGTCTGCCTGGGCATCTCCCATCCGTGCACCACGCTCGACAAGTGGCGGGTGATCCCCGTCATAGCCGACGACGACACCGTGACCGACGTCGTGCACGCGTTCTTCTGACTTTCGACCGGCCTGGCAGGACTCCCTAATGTAACAGCACTTACGTATTATGGCCACGTGAGCGAGGATCCAACCCTGGCCAGTTGCTGGCGTCCGCTGCGGCTGATGCAGCAGGAAATGGACGAGGAAATAGCCCGCGTCTACGCCGAGAACGGGATTGAAGGGCTGAAGACGAGCTGGGTGATGGAACTGCTCCGGCTGCGCTACGGCGGACCGATGACGATCACCGAGCTGGCCGAGTCGGTGCAGCGGACGCACTCGGCGATGAGCCAGAAGGTGACCGCGATGCGTGCGGCCGGCTGGGTACGCACCACCCCTGGTACCGACGCGCGGAGCAAGAAGATCGAGCTCACCGCCAAGGCAACCGAGATCATCGGCCTGCTTGCCGCGGAGTGGCGCGCCACCGAGGCCGCCATCCTCGAGATCGAGTCGGAACTCCCCTTCTCGATCGCCGACTACGCCACTGCGGTCGAGCAGGCGCGGCAGCGGAAGAGCTTCCATGACCGGATCGTCGAGCGACTGGCCGCCGACCCAGCCTGGATCGGGCCCCCGTCCGCCGACCCTGAATCCCCCTGACCCGCAGGCCGCCGACCCGCCGCGTTCAGCCCGCCGGATATATCAGGATATAAACCCCGACCGCAGCGTGCCTGGCCGCAGATCCTCTTGAATAACGTGAGGTGTTACCGCTTCGCAAAGGGCAAATCCCGCACGCTATCCGGGCCTACGGCGCGCTACGGGCCCGCGCTCACCGGTGGCACGCGCTCACCGGTGGCACGCGCTCACCTGCCGCGCGCTTGCGGGCCGCGCGCTTGCGGGCCGCGCGCCAGCACTCGCGAGCCGACCCGCCATCGCGGCATGATCGAACGCGGCATGATCGAATAAATCACTAGCGGGTGAAAGGCATCGGCATGGGACAGCTGTTAATTGGACAGGGCTAACCTCACCTATGAGCGATTTGTTCCGGCACTTTGTTTCACGGAAATCGTAAACACGCAGAAGATGGGTGTGACATCATCATCCGTTCTGATAAAAGTCTCTTAAGCAGAGCCGACGCTTGGAGCGCATCATGCCGAATGAGCCCCTGGTTCCCCTCCCGGGCAGCGAGCGCGATCCGCTGCCGCACGCGGTCGAGGCCGGGCCGGCCGACGCGACCGCGCGGGCCGAGCTGACGGTGATCCTGCGCCGCCAGGCACCGGGCGCGCTCGGCGCCTCGGCGGCGGATGTCGAGCTGGCGCGTTCGGTACTGGGCGGACTCGGACTGACCGTGACCTCGGTACACGCGCCGTCGAGGCGGGTCAAGGTATCTGCAACGGTGGGCGAGCTGGCCGCCGCGTTCGGCACGTCGGTGCGGATGGTGTCGTCGGGCGCGGTCACCCACCGGTACCGCGTAGGCGGGCTGTTCGTACCCCAGTCGCTGGATGGCGTGGTGACCGCTGTGCTCGGGCTCGATACCCGGCCACAGGCGCGCCCGCATTTCCGCACGCGTGCGGGAGCCCAGGCCGCGGCACCGTCGTCATTCACACCCGACCAGGTGGCCTCGGCCTATGGCTTCCCGCCCGGTACGGACGGGACAGGGCAGACCGTGGCGCTGGTGGAACTCGGCGGCGGTTTTTCCCAGTCTGATCTGACCACGTACTTCCAGGGTCTGGGCATACCGGTGCCTTCGGTGACGGCCGAGTCCGTGGACGACGTATCGAACGCGCCAGGCTCGGACCCCGGCGGCGCCGACGTCGAGGTGTCGCTGGATGTGGAAGTCGTCGGCGCGGCCGCGCCGGGCGCCACTCAGCTCGTGTACTTCGCGCCGAACTCCGACCAGGGTTTCGTGGACTCGGTGTCCGATGCCGCCCACGGCTCGCCGGCGCCGGTCGCGATATCGATCTCGTGGGGGCAATCCGAGGACTCGTGGACGGCGCAGGGCAGGACGGCGCTGGACGACGCCATCGCCGACGCCTGCGCTCTGGGCATCACCGTGTGCGTCGCGGCAGGCGACAACGGCTCGTCGGACGGGGTGAACGACGGGCAGGCGCACGTGGACTTCCCCGCATCCTCACCGCATGCGCTGGCCTGCGGCGGGACGCGTCTGGTCACCTCTGGCGGGGTCATCGAGTCAGAGACCGTGTGGAACGACGGGGCCGACGGCGGCGCTGGCGGCGGTGGAGTCAGCGACGCGTTCGCGCTGCCGTCGTGGCAGACCACCGCCGGTGTCCCCGCGTCGGCGAACGCCAACGTGACCGCGGAGGCGGCGTCAGCCTCGGCGTCAGCCTCGGCGGCGGCCACGGTTCGCGTGTCCGCCGAGCCAGCGTTCTCCGCCGGGCAAGTGCTCGAGACCGTGATCGAGGCCGTCGAGAATGTGGTTAAGGCCGTGGCTCATCACCGGCCGAAGAGCCCCGCGGGCGGGCGGGCCGGAAAGGGCGGGCAGGCTGGAAAGGGCGGGCAGGGCGGAACAGGCGGGCAGGGCGGGCGGGGCGTGCCCGATGTGGCGGGGAACGCGGACCCGGATTCCGGGTACCAGATCATGGCCGACGGGCAGATGCAGGTCGTCGGCGGGACCAGCGCGGTCGCGCCGCTATGGGCGGCGCTCATCGCCAGACTCGCGCAGGCGACCGGCCAGCGGTTCGGGCTGATCCAGCCGACACTGTACGCCGGCATTACGCCCGGGGTCGATGTACCGGGCTTCCGCGACATCGTGTCCGGCAGCAACGGCGCTTACAGCGCGGGCCCGGGCTGGGACGCCTGCACCGGCCTCGGCTCCCCGGACGCCAGCGCCCTGCAGGCACGCCTGACGACCTGAGCCCGAGCCGCGGGTCACCGTGTCCAGAGGAGGGCTGGCACCGCCGAGCACGCTGAAAGTTGACATCCCAACTGACGCACACATACTTTTGGAAGTAGCTCTCATTTTGTAGCGACTTCCCAGAGGATGTGACTTCCATGGCCTACGGGGCGGACGGGCCTGCAGGACGGGCGGACGGGCCTGCAGGACGGGCGGACGGGCCTGCAGGACGGGCGGACGCGGCGGCCGGGGACGCGGCGAAGGCCGACCGGAGGCGCTGGATGGCGCTGATCGCCATGGCGGCCAGCGTGCTTGTGGTCGGGCTCGACCTGACCGTGCTGAACCTGGCGCTGCCCACCATCGCCGTCGACCTGCACGCGTCAACCGGGGATCTGCAATGGTTCTCCTCCGCGTACAGCCTGGTGCTGGCCGCGATGATCTTGCCTGCTGGGCGGCTCGGCGACCGCTACGGCCGCAAGCGGGTGCTGCTCGTCGCGCTGACGCTATTCGGCCTCAGCTCGGCTGCTTGCTCCTATGCGGCGAACACCGGTGAGCTGATCGGCGCGCGCGCGGTGCTCGGTGTCGGCGCGGCGGCGATCTTCCCGATGTCACTGTCGGTGATCCCGGTGCTGTTCAAGCCGGAGGAGCGGCAGAAGGCGATCGCGCTGATGGCCTCGGCGACGTTCCTGAGCTTCCCGATCGGCCCGCTGGTCGGCGGGTACCTGCTCGATCACTTCTGGTGGGGTTCGGTCTTCCTGATCAACGTGCCGATCGTCGTGCTCGCCCTGATCGCGGTTGCGATGCTGCTGCCGGAGTCGCGCAGCGAGTACCGGCCGGGCATCGACATCACCGGTGTGTTCATCTCCAGCGCGGGCCTGACGGCCCTCACCTACGGGTTCATTGACGCCGGGCAGAACGGATGGGGCGACACGGCGGCGCTGGCCACGATCGCCGCCGGGGTGGCCGGGCTGCTGCTGTTTGTCTGGCGGGAGCGCCAGGAGGGCCCTGGCGCCAAACCGCTTGTCGAGCTCGGGCTGTTCCGGTCGGCCGGGTTCACCTGGGGGACGCTGCTGACCACTCTGGTTTCGTTCGCGATGTTCGGGCTGTTCTTCGCCGCGCCGCAGTACTTCCAGGAGGTCCGCGGCGTGAACGCGATGGGCAGCGGACTGCGCCTGCTGCCCTTGATCCTCGGCATGGTCATCGGCATGGTCGGCAGTACCCGGCTGGCGTCGCCCCGCAAGAATAAGGCCGAAGGCACGGAGAAGCCACCTGTCGCCTCCGCCAAGTCGCTGGTCAGCGTGGGCTTCGTGATCATGGCCGCCGCACTGGCGATCGGCGCCACGACGACGGTCAGCAGCGGCACCGCGTTCGCGGCGCTGTGGTTCGCCCTGTCCGGGCTGGGCCTGGGCATCGCGATGCCGCAGGCGATGAACGCTGCGCTCGGCGCCCTTTCCGCCGAACGCAGCGGTTCGGGCTCGGCGCTGATCTCCGCGTTCCGGCAGGTGGGTGCCACCATCGGCGTCGCCGTGCTCGGCACCGTGCTGAGCGGGGGTTACCACGCGAAGCTGGACCTGACCGGGTTCTCGCCGGCGCTCGCCGCGGAAGTGAGGAGCAGCGTGGCGGGCGGCATGAGCGTGGCGCGCGCGCTGCGGGATGTCCCCGCGTTCGCGGACATGGTCCGCACCGCGTATGTGCACGGGATGGACATCATGCTCTGGGCTTGCGGGGGAATAGCCCTGGCCAGCGCTATCCTGGCCCTGATCTTCTTGCCCCGGCACGGTGAAGCCGCACCCGCTGGGGTAGAAGACATGACGGAGAGAGTACAAGTGTGACCCAAGGCCTGCGTGAACGGAAGAAAGCCAGAACCCGTGCTTCGCTCAGGGAGCACGCGCTCCGGCTTATCCGCGAGCACGGGTACACGGCGACCACCGTCGAGCAGATCGCCGCCGCGGCGGAAGTTTCACCCAGCACGTTCTTCCGGTACTTCCCTACTAAGGAAGACGTGATCCTGCAGGACGACCTCGATGTCCGGATGGTGGAGGCGTTCGAGCGGCAGCCGGCCGACATGAGCGTGATCGCGGCGATCCGCGCCGCCACCCGGGAGGCGATGGGCTCCTATACCGAGGATGACCTAGCGCTGCTCCTGCAGACGACCGAGCTGACCAGGACCGTGCCGGAGATCCGTGCCCGCGCCATCGACGAGTTCGCCCGCAGCATCCACGTGATAGCTGGCGCGATCGCCGAGAGGTCCGGGCGGCCGGAGGACGACCTCGCCGTTCGGGCCATGGCCGGCGCGGTCATCGGCGTGATGATGGCGATCACGTTGCCGGTCTGGGAGACCGAGCCCACGGACAGGTCTCTCCTGGATTCGCTGGGCCAGTTCGACGAGGCCCTCGCACTGCTTGAGACGGGCCTGCCCCTGTAAATCTGATACATCCGGTAGCCTTGAGGGCCAGGTGAGCCGGGAAGTCTGGTCGGCGCTTATTACAACCGGACGTGGGAGGCTCAGCCGTGTGGTCGTCAGCACTTACCTCCCACTGGCGCCGCGAGGTATTGCGGACCAGCCTGTGGTTCGTGCCGGCCATCGAGGTCATCCTTGCCATCGGGTTGTTCGTGCTGACCACGCTGCTGGACCGGGGCGCATACCGCGGGGATTTCCGTCTTCCTGACTTCGTGATCAGCGGAACGGCCGACGCCGCCAGGGAGATCCTCACCGCGATCGCGGCCGCTGTCATCACCGTCGTCGGCGTGGTGTTCTCGATCATCCTGGTCACGCTGACGCTGGCGTCCACGCAGTTCGGCCCCCGGATGCTGCGCAACTTCATCAGGGACCGTGGCACGCAGCTGACCTTGGGCACGTTCGTGGCGACGTTCGTTTACTCGGTGCTGGTGCTGGTGTCCATAGGAAGCTCCTTCGTGCCGCACATCGGTGTGACGGTCACTCTCGCGCTGATGGTCGCCGACTTGGCCGTGCTGATTTACTTCATCCACCACACGGCGGTGTCCATCCAGCTTCCCCAGGTGATCGCCAGCATCGCCAAGGACCTGGCCGAGGCCATCGAGGTTCAGGGCAACTCCCGCGACCCGGTCATGGAGCGGGGCCCTTCGGCGGTCGAGCTACTGACCCGCTCCGAACAGCACGGCGGTGTGCTGCTCGCCCCGGTCAGCGGCTACCTGCAGTTCATCAAGCACCAGGACCTGGTCCGGCTGGCCGCCGAGGCGGACGCGGTGATCTGCCTCGAGCATCGGCCAGGGCACTTCATCGTGCACGGGCACCGGTACGCGACGGTGTGGCCGCCGGAGGCGGCCGGGGCTATCCGGCATAAGCTGGGCCGCTCGCACGTGGTCGGCTCGCACCGGACCCTGACCCAGGACGTCTCATTCGGTATCGACCAGCTGGTCGAAATCGCCATCCGCGCCCTCTCCGCCGCCGTGAACGACACGTTCACGGCGATGACCTGCATCGACTGGCTCGGCGACAGCCTGTGTAAGATCGTCGCGGACTGGCACCCGACCCGGGTGCACCGGGACCGGCAAGGCTACATCCGGGTCATCTCCGCCGACCCCGCCTACGACCGGCTGGTCCAGCGCTCGTTCGAGAAGATCCGCCAGTCCAGCATGGGCATGCCCGCCGTAATGATCCGCGAGCTGGAAGCCCTTGCCCGGATCATGGCCGAGACCAGGGAGCCGGGCCAGCGCCGGGTCCTGCTCGAGCAGGCCGCGATGATCGACAGAGCCTGCGACCGCTCGGTCCCGGAAGCCGACGACCGGGCGGACGTCCGCCGCCGTTACGAAGCCGTGATAACCATTGAGTCGCGCCTGTCGGAAACGGGCTCTCCCCGTTCGTAGAGCCAGCGAGCAAACAACAAGGAGGTATCACAGGTGAAGTACGTCATCCTGATCATGGACGGACCGGCGTCAGACTCGATGACCGAGGAGCAGAGGCAGGCCTGGTACAAGGACATCTACGCCTGGTACGAGAAGTGGGGTGGGACGCCGCAGCTGCCGGACGGCGGCCAGCAGCTGCAGCCGCCTGCCACCGCCAAGACGATCCGCGCCTCCGGCGTGACCGACGGCCCGTTCATCGAGACCAAGGAGGCCATCGGCGGCTACTCGGTGGTGGCCGCGGACACGATCGACGAGGCCGTCGAGATCGCGCGTACCTGGCCGGGTATCGAGGAAGGCTGGACGACGATCGAGGTCAGGCCCACAGTTCAAATGTAACCGGGCAGATGTAACCGGGCAGATGTAAGAACGAAAGCCTGCGAGTGAGCAGCTCGCGCTCGGCCGGATTCACGGCCAGCGCGAGCGCTCGCTCGTTCGCCTCTGCCGCTTCCGCGCTACGGCCGATGGCGTCCAGCACGGTGGAACGCAACGCGTGGAACAGCCGGTACCCGTTCAGCTCGCGGGCCAGCGGTTCGATCTCGGTGAGTGCCTCCCGCGGGCCAAGCACATACCGGGTGGCGACCGCCCGGTTGAGCAGCACGACCGGGGATGGTGCCATGGCCTGGAGCTGGTCGTACAGCAGCCGGATCTGGGCCCAGTCGGTCTTCTCGTAGCACTCCGCCTCGGCGTGCAGTGCGGCGATCGCCGCCTGCACCTGGTACGGACCCGGCCTGCGCAGCCACAGGGCTGAGGCTAGCGTCCGCATCGCCTCCGCGATCAGCGCGTGGTCCCACCGTGCCCGGTCCTGCTCGGCCAGCCGGACCAGCGCACGGGCGAGGCTGGCGGTGATCCGCCTCGCCTCGTCCCGGTAGACCTGGTCGAGTTCCGTGCCTACGCCCCAGTGAATCGGGGCGTCCGCTTTTCGGTGAAACTCGCCAGGCCCTCGGCGAAGTCGGCCGAGGCCGCCATCTCGCGCTGGATGCCCGCCTCGAACTCGAGCTGGTCGTCCATCTGCTCGTAGAGCCAGCGGTTCAGCTGGCGCTTGGTCCCGGCATAGGACCTGGTCGGGCCCGTTGCCAGCCGGTCCAGCAGCGCGTTCGAGCTGACCTTGA